>JADMIO011667537.1_pt1 | contig 74299 bp, 63 predicted proteins | sample 8958161 | NCBI WGS metagenome assembly JADMIO01 (sample SAMN16585339, study PRJNA669376) | soil metagenome | isolation source: Crop rotation soil | place: USA: Cullars Rotation, Alabama | collected 2011
CGCGACAACTTGTCCACGTGGAATTCTAAGCTTAGGATCCCAATGTGCTGGAAAGATCCCTTCGTTTCCATGCAGCGCTCACTCCAAACAAAATGGAGCGCGCAATGCGTTAACCACATCGCATCCGCACAGACTGACTCGCGGGACTGTTCGCGTACTCTGGTCAGATTCTACGCCAGCGACTTTCGCCGCAAGACTTTGCACGGATAGATAAACTGTTTGAGAACGGTCAGGACACCGAGCAAACTACTCGATGCCCACGGTAGTTGCCGTGGCCTCGAATACCTTGTTAAGCCTGAACGATCTCATTTGCTTATCTCCGTGCCGCTTGCTCGCCACGCATCTGAATATCGGATATTGCAGACGGACGAAACGAGCAAAAGTGCTTCTGGAGCTGCCGTAAAATTCAAAAACCGAACGGATTATTAAAGCATAGGTATCAACAGTTTGCCAATGCCAAATGGGAAAGTTGAGCGGTGGTCAATAAAAAATCAGACCAGATTTCGTGCATAGCCATAACAGCCGACGACTCGATTGAATGGGTTAGAATCCATTTATCTATCTGCAAATCAAGAGTTTAGTCATTAATTGGCTCAGAATCTGAAATCAAGACCGACTATCGGGCCTCGCTGGGTGATATCGTATATAAAATTGTTTTTACTGTAGTTAACGTTCAGAAGTCGATAGCCAAAGATCACGGCGATTCTGTCATTTACGTTATAACCACCAGCCCCAAATACCTGATACGTGAATTTTGAGCAGCCACCGCCGAGATCAAATTTACCTGTAACGAACACTTTCTGTGATTTAGACACGGCCGTTCGTCCGCGCATTCCGCCCACTGCGTCAACCCAGTTGCGACTGCCCGTGACTTTGGTAGCTGGCAAAATACCCGAGCCGAAATCCAGATCCAGATTTACGTGCCAGATGCGCGCACCTGCCAGGACATCAACATAGGCGGCTCTATCCGCTTTGCTTAAGATTCGGTAGCCCGCTTCGGTATCAAAAAAGAAATTCTTGAAGTTGGCCTGGACGCTGGAAAAGAGCGGACCGGGCGTAGCTTTATTGTCAGAGACATCCACATACTCCATATCTGACAGAGAGGTAAATTTTCCTTTGTGGGCTTCGAAAGATCCAGTGAAAACGAAGTCCAAAGCACGAAAAAGATCGCCAAAGCTTTCATCAACTACACTCGTGCGATTGCCGATGCCGCCTGTGCCGTGAAGGCTGGGAAGCCATATATAAGGAGTTGCATGAAACTGCCATTCATCGACAGAAAGAGTTTTCTGATGGACCGAGTGAGGCTTTCTGGGCCCGTACAGGTCAGAATGTGTGGTGTCGGGTTTGAATGTGACGGGAGCTGATGTTTCGGAAGAGGAGCGAGCCATTGGCATTGTCGGTGGCACTGATTGGGCTGAGATGCCGATCGCACAGACCAATGTCACGACCGATGCGAGAAGGACACACGCTTTGTTTGAATTGTAGGACATCGTGTTTTCTCTCTGTGATGCTGAACTACGGCCACCAGGCACTGTATCCGCACGAAGGGCCAGCCGTACCTGTCAGTTCTAACAGTCGGTAAGACACCAATGGCTAACACACGACTTGAGGGCGGTTTATTATTGAAAGGGATTGAACGGGTTTTGATGAGGATATGGTAGGCGCGTGGGGATTTGAACCCCAGACCCCTACCGTGTCAAGGTAGTGCTCTACCCCTGAGCTACGCGCCTACGTACGAAAAGTTTAAAAAAACGAACCGTAAATATAGACAACGGGCCGGTAAGTGTCAAGCGTGGAACGGTTTCAGCTGGCAATCGGGTTGTGAGCGCCTGATTATTTGCGCTTGTCCGCGTCTTCAACGTCTTTAAGGAGCTTTTTGACGACCTGATCGGCTACCCTGCTCGACGGGTTTCCAATAAAGAAGCCGTTCTTATATTCGAATGTCCAGATAGTCGCATCCGACTTTCGATCAACCAGCCTGAGCACTGCGGCATTCTGAGCGTAGTTCTCCACAACTCTTACCGCTCCCATCAAAACAGCATCAGCGCTCTCTTCGTGTTCGACAATCGTGAAGCGATTTGTTTTAGCCAGTCGTATCCTGACTTTTTCTTTGACGATGTCGGCATTTTCTTCATAGCCAAAATCCCCGATATAAATCTTTTTGATTGATAACAGGCTGTTAGTCGTTTGAAAACCCAAAATCGATCCGCCCAAACCGAAAACCATGATCAGGAATGCCGCTATTTTCAAAGTGTGATTTGAACTTATATTTTTCATGCGCTAATACCCATGAGCCAAGGAATATTGAGCTATGTAGTCGATCGGTTGCATCAATGCACCACCGACCTTTTTGGCCTTTGTCTGAATTCGAGACCGGAAGTCGCAAGCCCAGAATAGGATGTAATCGGTTGAGAGTCAATATTTGTGTCCTTGCATTGGTTTAGACTCGAACAATCAGACCGATGGCGTCCGATTATGCGGGTTTTGTCCGCGTCATCGACGTCCATGACCATTGGGATGACACTGGCACGCCCTCGGCTTAGGACAAAGAAGTCCCACTTGAACTCTATTGAAGGGATTTCTTATATAGCGAATCGGCTATATTCAAATGGGAATCTGCCGCAGCCCAAATTAATTGCATCGATAAATCCAACTCGGCCTTTTTCAATCCTCCGTACCAGTCGGAAACCGGGATAGAGTATCTGGGGATAATACTCTTGCCAGGTTCATCGTCTGTATAGAGGTACGGTCGGCCCCCGATCTTTTGGCCCCACACTGCGTTTACATCTGAATAGGCGTCCATTGCTCCGATTAAAGTTCGCCGTATCGCATTTCGAGAGAAATTTCCGACGATCGAAATCCTGTCTTAAATATGTCCAAAGACTTATCAGTCTGCGGGAACTCGTGAATTTCGTCGTGACGGATTGAAGTGGTCGAAGATTCCGAAACGCGGAAAGATCACCTCGGACAGGCATATGAATGAGGATAATACTAATAGTTCGAGCGGATTGTGGCTGCAGATTAATAAGTCATATAGACCTTGCCCTCGTAAACAACCACAATCTGCCTATGCATACTGAAAAACGGTTTGAGTCCAGGATTGGCTGCCAGCAATTCTTTGCCTTCCGGACTTTTAACTTTTACCTTAACAATCGGTAAGTTTGAGCTGGCCGCAAACTCCTGATCGATCCATACCTTGTCGACCTGATTAAACAGCTTTCCGGCAAATGCGACCTTTGTCTGACTCTGATTATATGGCGAACGCTTGGAAATAAGCTCCTCGGTGCCAGGAGCAACTGGCGGACGGTTTACGGCAGTCGTCCACGGAACCAATGGGTGAGAGATAATCACTATCTCGCTGTTACGACTCACAAATCCATTACCGCCTGACGGCACATTTATTGAAGCCTGGTCCAGATCACCCAGATTTGTCGAAATCAATTCTGTTTTCAGCTCAGTGGTTCGAGTCGGCGGCACGACCGGCTTACTGTCGAGGTTTGCGGACTCGACCCGCACGCGGTATTCAGATGAATCCTTTTCGCCGGTAACCGGAACCGGCGGATTGACCATGCCGCTTACCGCATTGGCAATCGCGTTCACGGTGCTGCCATCAACATTGAAAGCATTTTCCTGCAGATCTTTTTTGACTTCAGGCGTTGTTAAGGAAGTATTCACTGTCGAATTCGTGGCCGAGTTTAAGGTTGCCGGCGAGCTCCCACTCCCACCCGCAAGACCACCCAGGTCGATTGAGGTTGGCAGTGCAGGTGCCGAATCGGTTCCATTCAATACCACTGCGGCCGCCGTCGCTGACCGCAACGGAGCTTGAGGAACAACTGCTCGGACAGGAACTGTATTATTGTTGTTGTTGGTTGCTGTAACAACAGGAGCAGCAATATTGTTGTTCTGTGAAACAGGGGACTGCTGCCCAATCCTCGAATCATGATTTACAACCAGAAAAGCGCTCAGACCGGCTGCCAGAACCAAACCAGCGGCAACGGCCACCCATTGAAATCTGAGTTTAGAGAAAAAGCTTTCGCGGGAAATCGCCGCCACGACAGGTGATTCGAAAACAGGTCGCTGCAATCGTACTTCAGACGAGACAAACTGTCGGCAGTGTCGACAATCCAACAAATGTGACTGGAAATCCTGTCGCTCTTTTTTGGTCAGTTTCTTTTCGACAAACGCAACAGCTAAAGACAAATCGCGACCGCAGGGAACAGCCTGCGCGGCCGATTCATTCAGCCAGACCTGACGCGCAAGAATCGGTCGAATCTGCCGCTCCTTATCTTGTTTATTAAATCCTTTTAACACTTCAAACTCCAAACGCAACAAATATCATCCATGTAATCTCGTCAGCAATAACCAATCATCTATTAGTCATTCATCAGGGCGACATCTGCTAATCCTCCTCCAAGAAAGGATTGCAGATTTATGTCCAAATTCCGAACCGTCTGTTCGCAGCATTGCTGAACTTCACTACGGCTCATTCTATAGTCGCGACGCAACTGCGTCTCGACCGATTTCCTGACACTCTTGTGAATACGTTTTAACGAACGCGAAACTGTTGCTTCGTGAACGTCGAACAGATCGGCGATCTCGCGAAGTTTCAGGCGATCAAAATAGTAGTAATTCAACAGCAGCTTATCTCTGCTTTCCAGCACGCCGAACGCCTGCTGAAGCGCGTCCAACACCGGTTTTTGATAATACTCTTCAGTCAGTGCGGACGCTGGATCGACAGACATCGCGCGCATTTGCAAAACGGGATACTGACGTTCCAGCTCGATATCGGATTCGGGTTGAACCAATCTGGCCCGTTCGCGGAACCGATCGATAGCCATCTGATAAATGACCGCGCGCAGCCATCCTTTCAGCGATCCTCTGCCCGAATAGGACCGGAATTTACTGCCGCGGACTTCTGTTCCGGAATGTTTCAGACCGTAAAGCTCGGCATAAGCCGAAGATGCCAGTTCCTGAGCCTCAATCTCGCTCTGAGAGTGACTTCGCGCAGTCGCCAGCAGGAACGCCTTGTACTCCCGGACAAAATCGTCCCAGGCTTCTGAATCGGCTTTGGCGCAAGCAACGGCCAGGCAATAATCGTCTACGTTTATCTGGTTAATTATTTCGCTGGCGATCGCAGTTGCGTCAGTACCTTGGTTTTTTGCGGAGTGAAAAATATGAGCAAACAGGGAATCGGAGAATTCTTCCAGAGAGACAGAATACGGGCGGGTACACCCCTCGTACACTTTTTTTAACAATGCCTGATTTTGTCTCAGGAATTCAGCCCCGCTTATTGCTGCCATACCCTTTAATTCACTGCTTTTAGCGAAAATCCAACGAGTTTAGACCCTGAACATTTCAGTTTACCACGGATTAACCCCGGAAATCACTGTTGCCCTTGGCACTATTTTGGGTTAATCTTCCTGCTCTGCCCGTCCACAACTCGTTTTTACGCCGTACCCAATATGCGAGTTGTTGACTAAGGAACGGCTGGCTTTCAAGGACTTGCAATATTTTTCAGGAAGCGGCACTTTTCCTGGCTCCCGCTTTCCTGAGGTTAAAACAAACTTCCGGTAAGTCATTAAGCTGCATCAGGATGTGTGTTTGCTCAGTGCTTAGGGAACTGCGTGAACATGCGAGTCTATTTAGCGACTGGTTTAGGAGGGCGGCTTGTCTGAGAAATGGAACGGTCAGGAGCGCCGATCTGGTTTCGACAGGCGTAAAGGCGAACGTCGCAGAAGTGATGCGTTCAGCATCGAGAGAATCTTGAATGGCACGGCCTCGCGAAGAACTGGGCGTGACCGGCGTCAGGGTAGCCGAAGAGATTCCAGCGATGCAGACTCGGAGTCTGAGTCGATGAGCGTCGGCGCGCAAATTGAAATGAGAAAAGCGGCCACGGGTCGCTGAATACAATTAAAGAGTCGTCGAGGGTTAACACCGGCCGGGACCACGTGTTTTCCATCGACCCGCCCCCCAATCTTCCGTCTGGTTTCTCGTCTTTATATTCTTGACTCACGGCTGTGACAACTTTGTGAACACGCCGGGAACGGCGTATAATCCCGTTAGAAATCTGCGTTAATTTTAGTTGGTCAAAGCGAAATCGGAACGATCACGCAATGGATTTATCGTTCCCATAAACCGCGTGTCCGGTCAGTTTGTTTGAGGAGGCTCTGCTTTGAAATCAAAGACGGAATACCTGTGGTTTAATACCGATCACGAACACGAATACATAAATATCACCGAAAAAGTAGCCACCATCGTTAGAGAAAGCGGAGTTCAGGAAGGAATCGTTTTGGTTTCCGCGATGCACATAACTGCATCGGTGTATGTAAACGACGCCGAAGACGGGTTGATTTCCGATATCGAGGAGTGGCTGACAAAGCTTGCGCCTCCTAATCCGAATTACAAACATCATCGAACCGGCGAGACCAATGGTGACGCGCACTTGCGTCGGTTGCTGATGGGACATCAAGTAATGGTACCGATAACAAAAGGGAAGCTTGATGTCGGCCCTTGGGAGCAGGTCTATTACGCGGAATTCGACGGGCAGCGGCGAAAACGCGTAATTGTGAAGGTTTTAGGCGAATAGAGAAAGTACCGAATCGGAGAAACGGAGAAACGGAGAATCGGTGAAACGGGGAGAGTCCCCGATTCTCCGTTTCTCCGATTCACCGGTTCTTCTTCCGCCGCGATTCAAATTTGTAGACTATTTTTGAGGAGTCATGGCCACCCAGCTTAGAGACAGCATCCCTTCTGTACCTGTCTCTGAAGAACATGGGCTGTTTCAGTTGCTTTGCCGCCTGGCAAACGACATAGCGGGTTCTCTGGAAACTGATGCCATTTTGCGGACTGCGACCGACGGACTGCTCAGCGCCTTGCAGGCGAGTCGGGTAATCATCCGGCGCTTTCCCGAAATCGGAGAAACCCAGATTGTTACCGAAGCCTGTGGTCCGGATGTCCCTTCCTTTAATTACTACTCAGTTCCCCTGGATAGTCCGCTCCTTGCAAAATTAAAAAGCTGCCGCCGACCAGTTGTTTACTCGAATGACCGAAAGTCAGAACTGGCCGAGCCAATACTTGCCTATCTGGAAAAATACGCTGAGAAAGCTGGCTTCGACACCTTCATCTTCTGCCCTCTGATTGTCGATGGCAGTATGTGGGGTAGCCTCAGTGTGCACGGAAACCCGCTGCGCGCCGACTGGAAACCAGCTGAAATAGAATTAACAGATGCCGTGACAGGGCAACTGAACGCCGCGATAAAAAATTCCCGGTTGTATCAACTCGCCATCGACGGAAAGCGCCGAGTCGAAGCGTCAGAAGAATACCTGCAAAAAGTGATTGCTTCGATCAACTACGGCGTCGTTGCGATCGAACAGGATTATCGAATCGCCTATGCGAATCCGTTGATGGAACGAATGTTGGGCTATAGCCTGGCTGAACTGCGTCAAATGGATATCTTTGGCCTGTTGGCGACTGAATCTGTCGAGAGTGTCGAAACGCAGTTCAACAACCGCCGATTCGGTGTTTCCGGCACCTACGAAATAGATTTGATCAACCGCGACGGCGAACGCATACCGGTTCTGATCAGCGCTGCCCCGATCACCGTTCAGGATAAATTCCACGGTTCGGTTTCAGTCGTTACCGATCTGCGCGAACGTCGCCGTCTCGAAGAACAGTTAAGACGAACCGAAAAAAGCCGTCTCTCGTTGATCGAAAGCGCGCCCCTGGCAATGGTCGTCGCTGATTACAAAGGTCGAATAAAATATGTAAATCCCGGCTTTGAGCGTGTGCTTGGGTACACCCAGGCAGACGTCGAACAATGCCCGTCCCTCTGGAGAAAACTGGTTGTTCCTGAAGACAGCGCCCGAATGCAGCAGGAAATGTTGAAGATGGTCAAGAGCGACCATTTTTACGAGGTTGAATATCGGTGTCGCGCCAAGGACGGCCGAATTTTGTGGTTGTCACAGACTACACTCCCCTTGCGTGATCGAAAGGGCACGATAATCGGCTTCGAATCCTGGGCAACCGATATATCGAAACGAAAACGCGCCGAAGAACAAGTCAAGCGACTGGTCCATACCGTCGAGAGCATTGGCGAGCTGGTGATTGCCAGCGATCTGGAAGGCGTGATTACCTACGCGAATCGCGCAGCCCTCAGCCGGCTTGGCTATAGCAACAGCGAGCTGATCGGCAAACCTGAGGCGAGCCTGCGAAGTCCGTCTGGACCCGCAGATCGCCATCTGATTGAACTAACCCTGCAGCGCGGCTGGCAGGGCGAGACCAGATACAAAACCAGCAAAGGCGAAGTTTTCCCAGTCTATTTAACGACTTCACCGATCACCGATGAAGACGGAAACTCTGTGGCCATTGTCGGAATCGCCAGAGATATTTCCGATCAAAAAAAAGCCGAGACCAGACGCCAGCGACATCAAAAACAATTGATAGCCATAAACCGGGCGGGCAGAACGATAAGCTCTATTTTGGATACCAACGATTCGCTGCAGATCGTCACTGACTGTTTGGCCAGAAACTTTGGAACGACTGATGTGATGGCCTGTTTGATAGACAACCCGGAGGATGCCGATCCGAGTTTTTCAATTGTGGCCCTGACCGGTCAAACCAAACGGGAAGACTTTTACGCCAGGGTCTCAGGCGAAGATAGCTGGGCACCGTTGAATCGAGCGGCCAGGAAGAAACGACCTTTCTTCGGTCGTTATGTATTCAATGATAAAGAATCAGAAACTAAGGCTTTGCGTAATCAATCGCGCTATTACGCCGTCTATCCGTTGATCGTCACCGACGAGACTTTGGGGTTACTCGCCTTGTTTTCTGATACTGCGCTGGAATCCGACGAAAGGGAATTGATCGAATCACTGGTCAGTCAGGCAGCCATTACGATTGAAAAAGCCCGATTATTCGCAGCTCAGCAGGACGAAGTCGAAATAACCCGCGCGCTGCTGGAAGTTGCAAATATCATCGCTGAAAGAGATAACCTGACCAACATAATGGAGCGCATCGTCGCAGTGACTGGCAGGTTGCTTGGGGCCGACGCTTGCGTTCATTTTAGATTTGACGACGAAAACGACGTTTATATTCCCTACGCTCAGCATGGAATACCTGCGGACTATATGGAGTTGTTTCGGCAATCCTACGTGCGTCCGGCCGACTCGCAGTTTGCCAGCGCTGTTTTTTATGAGCGCAAACCGGTCATCGTCGAAGACGTCAAAGCGTCTGAGATGAAAACATCGGAATTACTCAAAGGCCTCTCGGTCTGTTCGATCATCGTGTTGCCGTTGACGGCGAAGTCTCGATTTTTTGGCACGATAAACGTAATGTACCGGAACAAGGTCCACCGTTTTACTCAAAAAGAGATCGCTATCGCCGAAGGGATTGCGGCCCATACGGCGGTGGCGCTGGACAACGCCGAGCTCTATTCCGAAATTGAAGGTCATCGTCTGGAATTGCTGAGCCTTTCACGGAAAGTCGTAGAGGCCCAGGAAGAAGAGCGTCGAAGAATTTCGCGCGAGCTTCACGACGAAGCCGGCCAGGCCCTGACCGCGATCAAAATCAACATTGAAATGGTCGAAAGGGAATTGCCTGAGGCCAGTACCGGTTTTCGTCGACGCCTGAACGAAGCGCGCGAGCTGGTCGACCTCACGCTGAAAGAGGTACGCCGTTTGTCGCACGAGCTTCGGCCGTCGATTCTGGACGACCTTGGCCTGTTGCCGGCCTTGCGCTGGTATACGCATAATTTTTCCGTAAGAACCGGTATTGCTGTATCATTAATGCCGGAAGAGTTACCAGAGCGATTACCGCCCGAAATCGAAACCATACTCTACCGGGTCGTACAGGAAGCCCTGACGAATGTGATCAAACATTCAGGGGCAAAATTGGTAACCATGAATCTGTACCGAAATAAAGGACAATGTCGCCTGATAGTTTGCGATGACGGACAGGGCCTCGACGGTTCGGGGAATTCCGGCGACGGTATCGGACTGCTGGGAATGCGTGAACGCGTTCGTTTATTTGGCGGAACAGTGGTTCTGGAATCCCTTGAGCGAGGGGCCCAACTGATAGTTGATGTTCCGGTTGATTCCACGCCGATCAGTTAATGTTCGGGGTGACTAACTCGGATTGGCTCAATCCGATTGTCTGGTCGATACGTAGTTAAGAAACGCGCTAATGTGTGGTGCTTGCGTTAGCTATGGAGGTCAAAAGTAATCCATGAAGAGAATCCGCGTTGTTGTCGCCGATGATCATACAATCGTGCGACAGGGATTACTTGCTTTACTCAATGAACAACAGGACATTGAAGTAGTTGCAGAAGCTGAAGATGGCAGGGACGCCCTGAAAAAAGTCGAAAAGCACCTGCCTGATGTCATCATCCTGGATGTAGGAATGCCGCGATTAAACGGATTAGAAGCGGCCAGACAGATCAAAAAACAAAATCAATCTGTCAAGATCCTGATGCTGACGATGCATTCAGACGAAGAGTATATCTTTGAAACATTAAAGGCCGGCGCCAGCGGGTATTTACTAAAAGATGCAGCGGCCACCGAACTAATTACGGCGATCCATTCCATTCATTCAGGTCAGTCTTACCTCAGCCCGTCTGTATCGCATCGGGTCATCGAGAACTATATTCGCAGGTCGGATACACCCAGCAGTGAAGACACTGGTTCACATAAATTATTAACCGAGCGCGAAAGGGAAGTTTTGCAACTGGTAGCCGAAGGTAAAACCAACCGCGAGATTGCCGACATTTTGAATATCAGTATTAAAACTGTTGATAATCATCGCACAAACCTGATGAACAAATTAGATATTCACGACCGGGCCGGCATAGTCAGATACGCCATAAGAAAAGGCATCATTACACTTACAGACTAGGCAGAAATTCCATTTGTGACAATTTGCAGTTGTTTAAACAGGGTCTGAAATTTTACTTTTAGGGTCAACCCCAGGGTCAATCTAGGGTAGATACCCGATTTCTAAAGTCCACCTGTTTACAGTAAATTGTACGTCGGAGGGGGGCTCCGAAAAAGATTTGGTGGGCATGATTCTGTTTCCTGGACCTCCTCACAAGAATTGTGCCCTCCCCTCTAATTTCTCACGTGGATGTGGCCGAAGGCGGCCATTGTGATATGACGAAAGTTCTGATAGTCGACGACAGCCGCATAGGCCGAAATGCAGTCCGGTCGGTAATTGCCAGTAACTCAACCCTCAAAATAGTCGGAGAAGCCTCAACCGGTGAAGAAGCTCAGCTTTTGACCGACGAGTTAACCCCTGAAGTAGTGTTGTTAGATTCAACTTTGCCTGATATTGGCAGTTTCAGGCTGACGCGCCTTTTGCGCAAATCCCATCCCGAAGTCAAAGTCATCCTGTTATCAACCTTTGACAATGAAGAGTATCGGAAAGAGGCGCACATCTGTGGTGCCGCCGGATATATCGTCAAAAACCAGGTGGCGAACAATCTGAACGAGACAATCAATAGTTTGGCGGCGACCGCCGCGGTTGCCTGAGCACCTTCAAAGAGACATTTGTTCAGAGTACAAGCTTTAGCCTGCTCGTTAGAAGACGGCAGGCTAAAGGCTGGACTCTGAACTTTCACGGCGTGGAAACCACCAGCGTCTCAAAGGCAATTTCAATCGATTCAATTGCCACTTCGTTGCCTTCGGATTTCAGGTCAGTGCCGGTAATTTTCGTTGGCCAGGCGTTGTTTAACGTCCAGAGCATCTTGGGCGCTCCCGTTTCATCCAGCAGCGTCACAATAACCGTCTGGCGTTTGATTGTGTTGAGTTTGATCTCGTTCAGCCAGTTAAAAAACTGGTTATCGCCCGCGAAAATGCCTTTGCGCATCGTTACGTTACCGACACGCCCGAGACCAGGCATCTTGATCGGATAGAACACCGGACTATTACCGTGACGATACTCTATTGGACTGGTTTCGGATTCCAGCCCTGAGACTTCCTGAAACTGGCTGGTAATGCCATTGCCAAATTGGACAGTAAAGTAAAACTTTGGCAATGGCCATTGGGTATCTTTTGTTTCGCTGGTCATTGTTGCCCCTGGGGTAATTGACCGCAGGCGCAGTAGTAAAACTATGTGCCGGTTACGGCCAGATCTTCACATTGTTCGGATTGTAGATTAAGCCGTTTCAGTTTCTCAATCAATGTCGTTCGTTTCATTCTCAATAATTCTGCGGCCAGGCTCTTATTTCCGTTGGTGCGTTGCAGGCTTTGCAGAATCAACTCGCGTTCAACATTGGAAACTACGCTTTCGAAAGAAATTCCCTCATCGGGAATTTTGATTGATGTCATCATCGGAGCGGTTTCGGAATTTTGAAGCTCCATCGGGAAGTCCGATGGCATTATTTGTTCACGACGACGGCTGAGAACGGTTGCGCGCTCGATCACATTTTCCAATTCCCGCACATTGCCAGGCCAGTCGTATGACGTCAATTTCTTGATGCCTTGCGGTGAAATAGTTTTAGGATCGACAGAAAGCTGTTTGCAGAACTTTTTAACAAAATGATTTGCGAGCAGGGGAATGTCGTCTTTTCGCTGTCTCAGCGGCGGCGTCTGAATCGGAATGACGTTTAGCCGATAAAATAAATCTCGTCGAAAGCTTCCTTCATTTACCAGTCGTTCAAGGTTCGAGCTGGTGGCAGCGACAACTCGCACATCGCATTTCATTGTCTGTGTGCCGCCCAGTCTTTCGAATTCTCGTTCCTGCAGCACTCGCAAAAGTTTGACCTGGAGCGCGGGGCTCATATAACCGACCTCGTCCAGAAACAACGTGCCCATATGCGCCTGTTCGAAACGCCCGGCTCGATTTGTCTGCGCACCGGTGTAGGCGCCTTTTACATGACCGAACAATTCGTCTTCAAGCAGATTCTCTGGAATTGCGGCACAGTTCAGGGCAACCAGTTTGCCGTTTGATCTTGAACTGAGACGATGGATGGCCTTTGCGACCAGCTCTTTTCCTGTGCCGGTTTCGCCGGTGACCAGAACGGTTGAATTGCTGCGCGCAACAATGTCGATTAGATCAAACAATTCGCGGATTGCTTCACTGCTGCCGATTATCGACTGTCGCAATTCCTCAATCGCGTCGCCCTGTTTTGTTTCGATTTCATCGGACGTGGGCAACAGGCGCTTTCTTGACAGTGCATCAAAGAGCTTTTGTTTCAGCTCCTTCAGTTCGAATGGCTTCGGTATAAAGTCGTAAGCACCGAGTTTGATACATTGAACAGCAGATCGGATCGTTGCTGCACCAGTGATCACAAAGATGATTGTTTCCGGATAGAGTTCCAATGCCTGTCGAACGACTTCAGTGCCGTCAACCGCCGGCAGATTTAAATCCGTGATTATTACGTTATATGGGGAATGTCTTAGCTGTTGAAGCGCCTCTTCCGCGCATGATGCTGTGTCGACTGAAAAACCCTGTAGCCTTAAAAATTCCTGCAGTAATTCTAAAATTGCTTCGTCGTCATCAATTATCAGAACTGACCTATCCGTCAGATTATCTTGTTGCCCCACCTGTACGCCTCCGTAGCGAACCAACTCCGGTAATTTGAATTCTGCTGGACAGATAGCCCCGGTAGCCTCGGATCGCGATCCGGCTAACAAAGGCTGTCATAATCTACTATTCGACTGGTGATTGGTGGTTCGATAGCGAAATCGTCAGAATCGTCAAATTGTTGACAGGTAGAAAAAATTCTAACTATAGGGGACACAGAAAGCGGACAGAAAAACCTTAAGACCCTGTGAGTTGGAGGATAAATTGTTAACGCCCGGAGGCGGAATTTTGAAGCGTTAACTCTTCGGTTTGAGGATTTCGACTTCCTGGGCGATATTTGGTGCGGCCTTGAAAAAGACCAGCTTGACGCGCCGGCCCTTTGTCACATCCTTGATTGTCAGGCGTCTTTTTCCAAATTCCTTTTTATCGCCGGAGATGTCGATGTTTGCGGATACCTTGAACACGCTGACCGCGTTGGTGATTTCATCTTTGACTTTCAGCAGATTTTCGTCGGGATAGACGTCGACCACGACTGCGGTTGTTTTGACCTTTTCGTCGATTCGCGGTGCCCGGTTCGGCAGATTGCCAGGTCCATATGTGCTTTGGCACAATCCGGTCGTAGCCATCGCAAGCATGAAAAGAACCACAAAACTTGAAGCCATTAAGAATCTTCGCATTTTATCTTCTCCCGCGTTCCTGAGATGAAAGTGAGGCAAAAAAATAATATCACATGCGGATGCAGCCCGGAAGTGGCACAGGCATTCGGTCTGTGCAGGATAATCAAACTACATGTTTCGGATTATCGGCGCGATCTCTGGAGCGGCACAGGCTGAATGCCTGTGCTACTTTCTTTGCGCTGACTCTTCATATTTGATATAAGCCAGGATGCCCCATTTTCAACAGGAGAGTTTAATGAGTTCCGAGATTCGTATAATCCAATTCGGCATCGGTCCCATCGGCGCGGCAATCGTCAAACTGATAACAACCAAAGCTAACGCGCGTATCGTCGGCGCAATCGACATCGACCCTGAAAAAGTCGGCAAAGACCTGGGTCGCGTTGTCGGTCTTGATCGTGACCTGGGCGTCGTCGTTTCAAATTCCGCCAGCGATGTTCTGGCGATAGATGCCGACGTAGTTGTGCATTCAACATCGTCATATCTGAATGATGTCAAAGACCAGCTTTTTCAATGCCTGGATGCTGGTAAGAATGTTGTCTCTTCGTGCGAAGAGCTGTCTTATCCTCTGCGAAAATATCCAGAGTTATCGGCGGAGCTGAATAAACGAGCTGAGCAGAAATCGGTGACCTTGCACGGGACTGGCGTGAATCCTGGTTTCGTAATGGATAAACTTGCATTGACTCTTTCGTCAGTTTGTCAAAAAGTTGACACGGTCCACGTTACCAGAGTTGTGGACGCAGCGAAGAGAAGATTGCCGCTCCAGAAAAAAGTAGGCGCGGGAATGACGGCAGAGCAATTCAAACAAGAGGTCGATGCCGGTCGGATCAAACATCACGGATTGCCTGAATCAGCCGGTCTGATCGCCGACGGAATGGGAATTCCGGTTGACAGCATTACAGAAGTCATCGAACCCGTAATCGCCGATGCAGATGTTACAACGCAATATCTGACCGTTACCAAAGGTCAGGTCGCGGGTGTTCGTCAGGTTTGTCGCGCGACGTCAAATGGCGAAGAAAAACTCTATCTGGAATTGCGAATGTATGTAGGCGCAAAAGATCCCGCGGATACGATTTCGATCAAAGGCGCACCTGATCTGACCCTGACTATTCCGGGTGGAACACACGGTGACCTGGCAACGGCAGCTGCGGTTGTTAATGCGATTCCGGCAGTTGTGAATGCCAATCCGGGTTTGAAAACCGTCGCGAACATCCCCGTAAAATTTTACGCGGCGTTTTGAATGAAGTGGCACAGACCTTCAGTCTGTGCAGGCTCAGACAGATTCGCTTTCCTTGGATTTCGGAGCCTTTGAGAGGTGCACAGGCTAAATGCCTGTGCCAGATTTTTCAAGCGAGGGGTTTGATGTCACTGGAAGATTCTGCAAACGGCGTTGTCTGGCTCAACGGCGAATATACGGATTTTGCATCGGCCACGGTCTCTATTGAAGATCGTGGCTTTGTTTTTGCCGACGGCATCTACGAAGTCGCGCGTGTCTATAATGGCAAACCATTTTTTCTCGACCGCCATTTGACGCGTCTTCGCCGCAGCGCCGCCGCGATCGATCTGGAAGTCCCTTACGACGAAAAAGCTCTTGAAGACTTGCTCTTCGAAGTGCTGAAACGCAGCGGTCTAGCCAATTGCGAAATCTATATCCAGGTTACCCGAGGTGTTGCGCGCAGAAATCATGTTTTTCCTGAACACATCAAACCGAGTATGTTCATCGGTATTCGGCCGGGCCGCGACGTTCCCGCCGAAGCCTACGAAACAGGATGTCGACTGATCACTTTGGCGGACGAACGTTGGGCCAGATGCGATCTGAAAACAATCAGTCTGCTTCCGAATGTTCTGGCGAAAGAGAAGGCTCATCGCGAAGGCGCAATGGAAGCTCTGTTGATACGCGACGGCTTTATAACCGAGGGCACATCGTGCAACGTTTTTATGTGGAGCGATGGCAATCTGGTCACGCCAATATCTGACAATCGAATCCTGCCAGGTATTACCAGGTCGGTGATTTTCGATATAGCCAGAGAGCGCGGATACAACCTGGTCGAGCGGAATATTACTCCCGATCAAATCCTGGCCGCGCAAGAAGTCTTTATCACCAGCACAACTATCGAATTGCTGCCGGTTGTCAAAATCGATGAGACGGTTATTGGCAACGGTCGGCCAGGTGACATTCGCGGAGATCTACAGACCGCATTCAATTCCTTGACCGGCAGAACAGAAGGATAGTATCCCTCTGTGTGGGAACGCCTCCACTAAGCACACTAAGAGCACGAAAAAAGATTTAAATTGGTCTTAGTGTTTCTTAGTGTGCTTAGTGGATAATTTTTAGGTTTCCTTTTCACGCCAGAGTTTCAGGGTGAATATCGTCCAGCAGAGTCCCCACGTTATACTGATTGCGGCGGCGCAGATAGTGGTTTTTGATGGCCCGATCTTGTCGGCAATAAATCCTGCGATCAGACTCGAAGCGCTCATCGTCAAGGTTATCAAACCATAATCGACAGCGAAGACCCTTCCACGAATATAATCGGGCGTCTCTTTCTGCAATCCGTATGTTGACGTAATCCATTGCGCACCAGCTCCAAGATGCGCGATCATTATCGCGACTCCGCCCATTAACAGCGTCGGCGCAATTGCCAGTCCACAGTACCCGAGTCCGAAAATCATTCCGCAGATTCCGATGGTCCGGTAAAGCTGATTGTCAGTTTTGATTAGTGCGCGAACCAGGAATGGCCCGATCAAAGCGCCGCCTCCGCGCATTGCATACAAAAAACCGACGCCGGCCGCGCCTCCACCGCCGGAGAGCTTTGTGCCAAACAATGTGAGCATTACGATCACGCCGCCGCCAACGCCAAATCCACCTTTGGCCAGAAGGAGCGCAAGTACTCGTGGATGACTCTTTGCGTAATGGAATGTCTGACGCATCGCCTCTGCCAGAGGCGGTCGTTCTTTGGTTGAGCGGTTTTCGTTAAATGGCGATCGTATCGCGCCCAGCAACAATGCGGAGAGCAGGAATGAAATCGCATCAATTATAAACGCAACATCAGAACCGAATTTCCCGGCAACCAGACCACCAAGAGCCGCGCCTACCGCCAGCATCGTTCCCCAGGTCGAACCCATCAACACATTGGCGATGCCCAGATCGCGCGGCTCGACAATGTTTGGCAGAGCTGCATTCGATGCGGGGTCAAAATAGGCCGCACCAATGCTGATTGCGATAACCCCAATAAACGCAAACGGCAATGTGGCCGGAGTCCGCGATAGCAACGGGAGCAGCGCAGCACCAATTCGCGCAATCTCCATGATCATCATCAGACGTTTGCGGTCGCTTCTATCAATGGTCGCACCGGCCCAAGGGGTGAATATGAATATCGGCAGGGTCTGACTGACCACCATCAGCGCCACCATCGTTGACGAATGAGTCATCCGATAAACCAGATCGAGTAGTGGAACTGTAAGAAACCAATCACCGGCCAAACTGATTAATTGCGAGGAATATAAGAGACGGAAATCGCGATTGCGTTTGATTAACGAAAGATAGGCTTTTATCCCGGTCGCCGGCGAATCAGTTGTTGTCATTCGGGATGAAACGATTAAGGAGAAGTTTTAGGTCCGCGTCTCGCAACGCGGACCGCGAGAGAGTATCGGAAGTTTTAATCGAACACTATTTCTTCTGCAGTTCTGCCAAAGCTTCCAGAACTTCCTGACTGTGTACGGTCACGTTTACCTTTGGATAAACTTTTGCAATCTTTCCTGCAGGATCGATGATAAACGTATGCCGTGCTGAATATTTCACACCGCCCTGTGCCTCTGCCAGCGAGCCGTATGTTTCTGAAACTTTGTAATCTGCGTCTGAGAGAAGTTTGAAGGTAAGATTCTCTTTTGTGCAGAATTCTTTGTGTTTATCAACCGAGTCCACGCTGACTCCAAGAATTACAGTATTCAACGCGGTATATTTCGCCTGATCTGCCTGGAAATTGTGAGCTTCGATTGTGCAACCGCTGGTCATATCTCTGGGATAGAAGTAGAGGACGATCCATTTGCCCTTGTAATCGCTCAGAGAAACGGGGCCGCCTTCGACTGTCGGCAGTTTGAAATCCGGAGCGGTTGAACCCACGGCTGGAGGATCACCAAAACCAAACGCCAGTGTTGAGAAAATCGTCAGTGCACACACCGCAACCAAAAAAACCAAAATTCGATTCTTAGCCATATTGGCTCCTAACCTGTTTATTTTTTGAGTGTTTGTTTGCAAGGCCCATCAACGCAGGTTAATGCGCTGTATTCTTTATACCTTATTATCTCTCCAGCGGCAATCTGGAGATAAGATTGGACAGGATTTGCAGGATTAACAGGTCTGATATTAGAAAATATTTTCTGATAATTATGATTTGCAAAGATTCTCGTGGATTCAAAATGTAAATCCTTAAAAAATCCTGTAAATCTTGAAAATCCTGTTAATCCTGTCTAATTCTCTGCGTCGTAGCTGCGCCTGCAACTCTTGTTCAACTGTCCGCACTATTGTATTCTGGAACTTGCAGGCATTGATGATTCAGAGCCGTCGAGACGATATCGTCTCTGATTTTCTCAGCCCACTCTCAATTAGCATTTTGGAAGGAACAATTAATGAAAGAGAAGCGGCACATTCGCAATCTTAAGATTTTTATGATGACCGTGATGCTGGCGGTCAGTCTGTGTGTAACCACTACCAGCTTTGCAGCACCGAAAAAGAAACCGCAGAAGGGAAAGGCCGCAAAGGGCAAGGCCAGTAAATCTCGCGGCCGCGCCACGCGCGGAAAAGCCAGCAAGTCGCGTCGAGGCCGCGGCGGCCGGACAACAGCATCGCGTAGTAGCAGAGGCGGAAAATTAGTTCCGGTCCGTGACAGTCGCGGCCGAGTTAAACGCGATCGTCGCGGCCGAATAATGTATGCTCGCGTTGCCCCGCCAAGACCGAAACCAGGCGCCGAAATTCCGGCCGGTCGTGTCGGCGAGATCCAGCGCGCGCTGGCTTCGCATGGTTTTTATAAAGGCGAAATCGGCAGCAGCTATGACGATTCGACCAAGTCCGCGATGCAGAACTTCCAGACCGCGCACGGTCTGAAAGCGACTGGTTACCCGACTGCGCAGACCCTGAAACTGCTGGGTTTGAGCAAGCCCACCAGCACTCCGCCCGGTGGCACCGCGGCGGCAACTGAGTCCCCAGCAACCAGACCGAGAACGGTCGGAAAGAAAAATCCGTAAGAGGGAGTTTGGTTTAAAGACAGATATGGGACTTTCGGAACAGATTGTTGCAGACCTGAACGATGCGATGAAGGCTCGGGATGTTATTCGGACGGGCACGCTTCGGATGGTCAAGGCCGCGCTGATGAATCGTAAGATCGAGGCAGGGCATGAACTTACCGACCCGGAAATCATGTCCGTTCTGGCCTATTTAATTAAACAACGTAAAGATTCCGTGGAACAATATACGCAGGGCGGGCGTATGGAACTAGCAAGCAAGGAAGAAGCGGAAATCAAGGTCATTGAAACCTATCTGCCGCCCGCAGTCAGCGACGCGGATCTGGACCGAATCGTGGCGGAATCGATTGCCGATTCGGGCGCGACTTCGATGAAAGATATGGGCAAGGTCATGAAATCAGTAATGGCCAAACTCGCGGGTCAAACGGTGGACGGCAAGGTTGTGAGTGAGCTTGTCCGCAGCAAACTAAACTAGAGAAAGCGAAATCTGCGGAGGACTATCGATTATGTTCTGGCTATTAATCTATCTCGTACTATCGGGTATCGCGATTTACGATGTTGCCAAATCGGATCGTGACACAGTTACAAAAGCTGTGCTGATCATTCTTATTCTCAGTTTCCCGCTGATCGGACCGATCATTTACATGCTCGTCTTTAAGGACAAGAGCTACACTTAAATTCGATCTGCGGTTTTCAGTTTGATCTAACCGGCGGAGCGACACGCGTGGGCGCTGATTGAGAAATCTCAATTACACACGTGCCGTTCCGCGGTCTCTTGTATACCTTCATAATAATTCTCGGCTGCCGTGATTATCGCTCACTCTCTTTATTAATCGCTCCGCGCAAAGAAGTCGGTGCACCGACCTTGGTGTTTGAGAGTAAGTTGAAAGATTAGACGCCCTACCAGATGAAATGTTCCGTCCGGTAAAATCTATTAATTCTTTACGATGTTAGTTGGTCGTGGTGGTGCGGGTGGAATCTGCTCAAGCTCGGCATTCAGCTCGCCACCAACGACAAACGCAAAAGAGGTTAGATACATCCACAGCAGTAAAACGATGAATGCTCCGATGCTGCCGTAAACTTTGTTATAGCTGCCGAATTTATCGACGTAGAAATTAAATCCGTAAGTGACGATTCCCCACAACCCGGACGAAAGGATAGCGCCTGGAATAACACGTTTGATTCGCTGTCGTCTGGCCGGTCCCACGTAATAGATTATGCAGGTAATGATTGCGACGACCAGGACAAACAAAAGCCATTTGATGAATCCCCAGAAATGGGAATTAACGATATCAATCCCTAATGTCTGGTCGAGAATCCCCGCCAGTTTTGTACCGAGAATAGCGAATGTGCAGGCAATGATTACCGGAATGAATACCACGGGAACCAGTACGATTGAAATGGTGCGCTCTCTCCACCAGGGACGCATTGACGCCGAAGCCATCCGATAAATTCTGTTCAGCGATTTTATTAGGGTCGCCATCAGCGACGAGCCTGTCCACAATAATAACAATAGACTGATTGAAAACAGCCCGGAATGCGGACCCGTGGCGAATATGCTGGTGACATAGGTTTCAATCAGCGCATGACTTTCTGCCGGCATAAATCCGCGCAACGATGCGGAAACTGTTTCGACGGTATGTCGACCATGGCCAAAGAAGCTGGCTGAAGTTGCCGCCAATAGCAGCAACGGAAAAAACGACAGGATAAAACTGTACGCGGTCTCAGACGCCATCCCGGCGCAATCGTCCTGGATCAGGCGCTGGCCAAAGGCTTTGAGGATTTCGCGTTTTGATCGATGTTTTGTGTTAGTTGTTTCGTGCTCCGGCAAATTGTCACCGTGAATTTTTAACAGAGATCTGGAGTGATAAGAGAATAACAGAGACGGCGAAAACTAGCACGGGCTTCAATCAAGGCCAGAGATCGTGTTACGATAGTTTTGAGTACCGACTTTAGTCGGCTCTTCGTAGCGCAAGCTGCCAGCTTGCGTCCGTTTCGGGCGCGACACGTTCACTTGTACTATGAAGGTCAATAAAGGTCCGCAAGCTGGCAGCTTGCGCTACGTTAAAACAGCCGCCTGAAGGCGGGACTCAAAACTGGATGGACAACAAATGATCTTAGAGACAATCCCCGTCGGTCTGTTTCAATGTAATTGCCAGATACTCGGCTGCGAGCAAACCCGCGAAGCCATCGTGATCGACCCCGGCGACGAGGTCGATCGTATTCTGGAAATACTGAACAACCATGCGTTGAAACTTAAATACATCATTACCACACATTCGCATATCGATCACGTCGCCGATATTAAAGCCCTGAAGGACGCTACCGACGCGGTAGCACTGATGCACGAAGGCGATCTGCTTCTTTACCAGAACCTGCAGATGCAAGCCGACCTTTTTGGTTTTGTTGCTCCGCCGACAACCAATATCGATGATATGTTGACAGAAGGTACAAAAATCACCGCTGGCACGATCGAGGCAAACGTGATTCATACGCCCGGTCACACTCCGGGAAGTCTCTGTTTTCACGTACCTGGCGCAGAAGAAATGCTTTTCACCGGCGATACGCTTTTCAGCGGGAGCATCGGGCGAACCGATCTGTGGGGTGGTGACTTCAAACAGATCATGAGTTCGATCAGCCAGAAATTGATGGCGTTTCACGATGACACAAAGATCTGTCCGGGTCACGGTCCAGTGACTACGGTCGGTGAGGAACGCGCATTCAATCCATTTCTACAGACAAACAGGTTTCAGAGTTTTTAATGGGCAAAGGATTAATCATCGCTATCGACGGCCCGGCCGGCGCCGGCAAAAGCACGATCAGTCGCCGCATTGCCGAACGACTGAACTATCTGTTTATTGACACTGGCGCAATGTACCGCGCTGTGGCCTGGAAAGCCGTCAATAACGGAATCGAGTTGTCGGATCACGAATCGATTATCAGTCTGGCGCAAAAATCACGAATTGAATTAAAAGGGCCGCCAAATTCTCAGCAGGTTTTTATCGATGACCGCGAAATCACGTCAGAAATCCGGACGCCTGAGATTGGTCGAGCCTCTTCGATTGTTTCTGCGATTTCCGGGGTTAGACGAGCACTGGTTGCTCAGCAACAACAAATGGGCAAACAGGGCGGCGTCGTTCTGGAAGGTCGCGATATAGGAACAGCAGTTTTTCCAGATGCCGATGTGAAATTTTATCTTGATGCATCTGTCGAAAAACGAGCCCAACGTCGTTTTAACGAGGACGGTGCGAAGGGAATCGCCACCACATTAGAGGCAACAGCCGCCGATATCATCGAACGCGATAAACGCGACATGCATCGCGCTGATTCACCGCTGATAAAGGCCGATGATGCGATTTACGTCGACACGTCCGACATGAACGTGGACGAGGTAATTACGAAGATGCTTGAAATGGTAAAGGCGCGTCAATAGACTATATTCGAACAGCCAAATATATGTTTACCGGAATAGTTGAAGAAATCGGAACTGCGACCAGCGTGCTCAAAACTGAAATGGGCGCGAAGCTGACTATTGGCGCAAAGAAAGTTCTGGAAGGCACAAAACTCGGCGACAGCATCAATACCAATGGTGTTTGTTTGACGGTGACTGGATTTGGTGGACACAGCTTTACTGTCGATGCCGTTGCTGAAACATTGCGCCGATCAAATCTGGGCGATTTGAAGTCAGGAACAAAAGTTAATCTGGAACGTGCGATGGCCGTGGGTGACAGACTCGGGGGGCACATTGTTCAAGGACACGTCGATTCGACGGCCGTTTTTATCAGTCGAAAACCTGAAGGCGATTCGTGGCTTTATCGATTCAGCCTTCCCGATGAAATTGCGCGGTATGTAGTGTTGAAAGGTTCGATCGCAATCAATGGTATCAGTTTGACTGTTGCCGGGCTTGCCGATGAATGGTTTGAAATCGCGATTATTCCACACACGATTGCCGAGACAAACATTGGCGAATTGAAACAGGGCGAACGTGTAAACCTCGAGGCCGATGTTCTGGCAAAATACGTGGAGCGGTTACTGAATGGCCGCCAGACCGACAAGGGACTGACGTCAGAGCGACTCCGAGAATTAGGATATTAGGAAATGGTTCTCTCAAGTATAGATCAGGCGATTGAAGACATCAGACAAGGTCGCATGGTGATCGTTGTCGATGACGAAGATCGCGAAAACGAGGGCGACCTGGTTTGCGCCGCTGAAAAGATTACGCCTGAGATAATAAACTTCATGCGAAAACAAGGTGGAGGACTGATCTGTCTTCCGCTGACTGAACAACGATGTGATGATCTGCAATTGCCTCCACAGACCAGCGAGAACACCTCGAGTTTCGGAACGGCCTTCACTATCAGCATCGAAGCAAGACGCGGCGTGACAACTGGCATTTCGGCTTCTGATAGGGCGACCACGATTTTGACTGCCGTCGATCCAAGGACGAAACCTGCTGATCTTGCCAGACCCGGTCACATTTTTCCGTTGCGCGCACGCGAAGGTGGCGTTCTTGTTCGTCCGGGTCAGACAGAAGCGAGCGTCGACCTGGCTCGACTTGCGGGTCTGACTCCCGCGGGCGTGATCTGCGAAATAATGCGAGAAGATGGCAACATGGCTCGCCTGCCTGATCTGGAAATATTCGCAGAGACACATGGTTTGAAAATCATTTCGGTCGCGGATCTGATCAAATATCGAATGCAAAAAGAGATTTGCGTTCGCAGGGTTGCTGAAGCGACAGTGCCGACAATCTATGGTGATTTCCGTGCGATTGCTTTTGAAAATCAGCTAAATCGCGAAGTTCATTTGGTGATGATCAAAGGCGACACGAATCCAGACAGCGAAACCCTGGTGCGTGTTCATACGCAATGCGTGCTCGGCGACGTGTTTGGCGGATTGGTTGATGATGCAGGCTGGCAGTTGCAGCGATCGTTAAAGATTATTTCGGCCTCCGAAAATGGCGTTATTCTTTATCTGAACTTGCAGGGACGCAGCCGCGACATCGTTCGTCATCTGGAAATTTATGGTCAGGGTACTTGCGAGGCAAAAGGCTTCAACGATGCCCACGGCAGTACCCGCGATTACGGAATCGGCGCGCAGATTTTGCACGAAATCGGTTTGCGACGAATCCGGTTGCTGACTAATCATCCGAAAAAGCTGACCGCCCTGGAAGGCTTTGATATTGAAATTACCGGTTTTGAACCCCTTGTTGTTCAAGAGATGGCTGGTATCGAAAGTGGCACAGACATTTAGTCTGTGCTGCTCGCGGTACTTGCTCGTTTCTCTGAAGCTGGAAACTTATTTTGGCGCACAGGCTAAATGCTAAATGCCTGTGCCACTTCAAGACAACCATTTGCCCCTCCAATTCGTCTAGTTTGCGATGCTTGATTTGCTTTGATACAGATTTGGTTTGCAGCCGGGTATGGCGGATGTCGAGCCAAATTTCGATAGAGACACAAAACAGTTAAACGTTTAAACTTACGGGCGATAACTTCTCCGGAAAGCCGGACTTGCAGAGGTAACTACGACCGGCTAAAATCTCGCGTTTAGCTGTAAGATGAGCGTTGAAATAGGCTAGCAATGCTCGATTCCTCTGCGGACCCTTGTAAATTTGTAAATATCGTCGAACAAGTAAGTGCTGAATGCGCAGATACGTCCAGAGCGGTTTCATCGTCCTGCTGGTAATCCTCATCCTCTTTGTTGGCGCCGCATTTTGGTACATTCGGAGCGGTCGCTTTGATCTACTGTTGACGCGAATCCTCGTGCAGACGGCCAATGATTACGGCGCCCGGGTCGAAATTGGTCATTTGGAAACAAACCTTTCGAAACTAGGGGTAAAAGCAACCGGAATTCGTGTCTACGCACAGGCTACAAATGAACTGGTTCTGGAGGTTCCAGAGCTGACCGCAAACGCAAAGATTAACAGTTTCTGGAGACAGGATTACACGCTGGAAAATGTTCAGCTCCTGAATCCAAAAGTGTATGTGAAATTCGACCCTCAGGGTGTCTCGAATTTTTCGACCTTCCACGGCAAACACAGAGCAGGGCCGACCGCTCCTGAAGAAAAAGAGAAGATAAAGACCCAGTATGTTCACGCCAGAATTCTGGACGGGTCCGTGTTTTTCGATGACGTCGAGCACAAAATAAATGGCGAAGTTCAGGGTGTTTCACTTGAATTGATTCCTGGTTCGGCCACTCCGGACATTTCAAATCAAATTACGTTCGGCATCGATAAAGCGTATCTCAAGTTTGATAATCGTGTTCTCGATAATATCAAGACCAATCTTTATGCCACCTTTGACGATAAACACGCCACTGTCCAGTCTTTGATTGTTGAATCGCCAATATCCAAAACTACCTTGCAGGGCGAAGTCACGTCGATCAAAGATGCCACCTATGAATTCAAGGTCACCAGTGACGTCAATTTGTCGGCGACTGCGAAGGAATTTGCTCCGAAATCCGGTCTCGTCGGCACTGCCGTTTTCATGGGCGACGTCAAAGGTAAGGGATTGACCTATGAAGCCACGGGCGAGCTGAAATCCGACAAACTTGCGGCCTTTAACACACAGGTTACCTCTTTGGATCTGAACGGAGCTCTCAACGGCACCGGGACAGCCATGAAATTTGACGGCAAACTTGCGCTCAGCCGAATTCATTACAATCTGATCGACATCGGCGGATTTAAGGCAAACGTCGCCTATAACGGCGATGTTGTAAACATAAAGGAATTCACCGCGACCGCACTGGGCGGACACGCATCCGGAAAGGGCGAGATTTCGCTGGAAAAGGGCTCAAACAGCAGCCTGACTGCCGACTTGAAAGGGATATCGATTCAGCAAGTGGCTCAGTTGGCGACTCATAACTCATCGGCGGTAACGGGCACCCTGAATGCGAAAGCAAACCTAAACTGGAAAGATATCGATTTCAAAACTGTCGGTGGACAGATCGCATCCGATTTCACCGGCGAAGCACATCCCACAGGTGAAAACGCCCAGCCAGCGCCATTCTCCGGCAGCGCTGATATTGTGGCTAGAGGCGCCACTTATGATATTCGGAAGCTCGAGGTCAACGGTGCTTCTTCTCAGATAAAGGTGGCCGGCAGCGTCACGTCACAGTTGTTCAGTCAGCTCACCGTCGATTTCCAATCGCAGAATATGGCCGTTGCCCAGCAGGTAGCAGAAAGCTTTGGGGTCATTCCCGAATCGGTCAATAACTACAAATTGCAGTTGGATGGCACGGGTTCATTCAGCGGAACGGTCAAAGGAAAAATCACCGATCCGACTGTTGCCGGAAACCTGGTGCTGGACAGTATCAAGGCCAGGGATGAGCAGGTCGGACGTTTCACCGCAAAAGTTGAAGGTGAGCGCGATCATATCAAAGCTTCCGAAGCAGCTCTCGTGCGCCCCGACGGCTCGCGGGTTGATTTCACGGTCGATGCACCGCTGAACAAAACGAATGCGATTAATATAACGGCCAATATTCAGAAACTCGATCTTTCATTTATCGCCAAAGTAGCTGACCCGGATATTTATGAAAATCTTTCTCCTCTGGCCGGGACTTTGAATGGAAACTTGACGCTCTCTGGTCTTCCCGGCAGCGAAGTGACTTTCTTTGGAAAGCAGTTTCCGCTGGGCGGTATTCACGGCAAAATGGATTTGTCTACTGCAGGTCTGGTTATTGCAGGTGAGCCGGTAGAACGCGCGGGTGGCTCGTTGACGCTCGACGATCGGTTGCTGTCGTTCAATGACTTATCCGTAAAATATCGCGCCGGTCAACTTGATCTGAATGGCAACGTCAACACCGACACTACTGATTACGGTCTGACGGCAAAGGTAACCGGGCTATCGCTGGATTATGTTAAAGAGCTCCGCGAAAAAGGCGGCAATACATTTCCGGCAACAGGGAAAATTAACGCAAGCCTCACCGGCAAAGGTAATCTGACCAGGAACGAAATCAATTTCAATCTGAATGCAGGCGGTCAGAACATAGCGATCCACAATGAACCGATTGTGAATCCTATTCTGATTGTGGATGCCGCGGCCGGAGAAAAGGCCAAGGTTGATCTGAGCGCAACTGTCCGCGATCAACCTCATCACATAACTGGCAACATCGATTTGATGGCCGAAGACGGTCCGGTCCTGCACGCAGAGGAAGCTCTGAACAGCACATCGCTCGCCCCATACCTGGCGTTGCTGGGCAGCTTTCCTGAAGGCACGACAGGTATTGCCTCAGGTAAGGCCGCCGTTGATGGAAACATCCTTGAGCCGTCGAATATGACGGCAACTCTCGCCCTGCAGTCGCTCGATTTAGATCTTGCGATCAGCCCCGATTCAACATTCAAGGTACAGAACAAAGGACCACTGGAACTCACCGCCAGCCTGAATCAAGTGGAATTCAAACAGTTTCACCTGGCCGGCGAAGGCACCGATCTGGTTCTGAAAGGTGTTGCCAGTCTTTCACCTGACGTTGAGAGCACGATGACAGCGAACGGCGATGTCAACCTGCGAATGATCGGCGCATTGGTAAACAAGATCGGTGGTGCGAATCTGACAACCGGTGGTTCGGCTGCGATTTCGGCTTCGGTGGCCGGAAACGGTGACACTACACGACTGACCGGTCACGTCGATATCAAGGACTTTTCTCTGCGGTCGATCGATCTTCCGGTTGCAATAACAAACGGCGTCGGCCGGATGATCTTTAACGAAAACGTTGCGCAGGTTGAAACCTTGACCGCACAGGCTGGCGGCGGAAAACTAAACGTTACCGGTGGCGTCTACCTGAGCGGATTGATTCCGGATCGATGGCGATTTGAACTGACCGGCGATCAGGTCAGAATGAATTACCCGCAGGATGTCAGAACTGTCGTTGATGGTGATCTGATTTATCAGGGCAACAAGAAACTGCAGGTTCTCAGCGGAAATGTAAATGTCCGGCGAGCCGAATACACTCGTGATCTGGATATTGCCGATCTGATTATCAATTCTCGATCATCGGTTATCGGCGGTGGCGAAGGCGCCGGTTCGACCCTTTCGCTGGACATCACGGTGCGATCGCATGATACGTTGTTTATTCGAAACAACATTGCTGACGCCGTGGGCAGTGCCACTCTGCGAATTCACGGTACGGCCGACGATCCGATAATTTCAGGTCAGGTTACAGTGACTCGTGGAAACCTGGATTTCCGTGGCAGTCAATATCGGTTGACGCGTGGTTTGATTCAACTGCCCGACAGCAGAACGGCTGAGCCCTATTTCAACATCCAGGCCGAATCGGATATCAAAGGGTATCGGGTAATTATTCCATTTGTCGGCACCCTCTCGAAATTCAGTGTCCAGCCGAGAACCGATCCTCCACTGGATCAGGCAGATGTGATTGCCTTGATAACAACCGGTGACATACTGCCGCAGGATACGCAACGATCACAGGCACTGGTTCAGGCCGGCGTTGGCACCGCGACCAGCCTGTTGACGGAAAGTTTGACACGACGCGTAGAGCAGAGGACAAATCGGTTATTCGGAATAAATCGTTTGCAGGTCGATCCATTGCTGATCGGCAGAGGAACAGACCCCACAGCCCGCGTCACAGTCGGCCGGCAGATTACCAGGGATTTGAGCGTTACTTATTCGGCCAATATTACGCAGTCTTCCCAGTCGGTCTTTCTGGTCGAATATCGTTTGAGCGATCGTTTTTCGTTTGTCGGCGTGCGCGACCAGGAAGGCAAGGTCGGTTTCGAATTTAGAGTGAGAAAGAGATTTTAGTGAAGCTCAGAGGACAATTACTGACTTAGACAGGATTGACAAGATTTTCAGGATTAACATGTAAATCCTGAAAATCTTGTTAATCCTGTCCTGTGATTTTGATCGACTACACAGAAATGCCAAGACTGCTGCTGTCGGCTCTCCTAATATTGACAATCTTCGTCGTGCTCTGCGGAGGGCAGGATCTCAGCCAATTTGTTGGCAAACGTGTGGTCCGTCTGGAAATAGTCGACGAAAATGGAGCGCCCTCTAATGAACTGGCCGAGGTAATTGGAATAACCAGCGGCGAAGAATTTTCGCTTCCCAAAATTCGCCAGGCCATCAATGGCCTCTATAAAGATGGCAGCGCGTCAAATGTCAGCGTCGATGCTCATCTGGAAAATGTCGGTGTTGTCGTCCGTTTCGTAATCACGCCTCAACAGCGGGTGTTTACCATTAGATTCTCCGGCAGCGCAATCCCGCGCGAGGAATTGCTGGCTCAATTGAATAACATGGACCGCGGCAGTCGACTCAACAATCGCCTGCTTCAGGATGCGGTCAAGACTCTTAAAGACGTTTATCAGCAGCGAGGATATTTCGAAACGACCGTTGAGCCCGTGGTTACGCTGGACAGAACAGGTACTCAGGCCAGCATTAATTTCAATATCACTCCGGGTCCACAGGCCAAAGCTGGCTCAGTCGAATTTACTGGCGGCAGTTTAAAGGTTCCATTGGATGACCTGAAAAAAGGAATGAAGACGACTTCAGGCAGCAACTATTCTCTGCCCGTGCTGCAGGGCGATGTCGAGCAAGTTAGAAAGACGTATCTCAATGCCGGGTATCTTGACGTGAAAATTGCCGATCCGACGGTCAAATATGACTCGTCCAGCAAAACCGTTGCGATTGCGCTACCTGTCTCACCCGGGCCTTTGGTTACCGTCAATGTCGAAGGTTTTGATCTGTCGGATAAATCAAAGAAAGAGATATTGCCACTGCTCAGCGAAGGTGGGCTGGATGATTTTATCCTGGAAGAGGGGAGTCGTCGCCTCGCAGACGCAGCGCAGAAAAAAGGCTATTTCTTTGCGGAAATCCCGCCTCCGACAAAAACGAATACTACATCTGAAACCGTCACGGTGACTTACACCGTCGACAAAGGCCGCCGATACGATGTGACAGAGATAGCGCTGGCCGGAACCACGCATCTGAGCCTTGAAGATCTGACCGATCAATTGCATACCCGTGAAAAAGGAATATTTCTCTCGCACGGCAGTACCAGCAGAGATGATTTACTCCGTGACAGCGAAACGATCCGGCGAAACATGCAGGCGCGCGGGTTTTTACAAGCTAAGGTGCGCGAGCGAAAACTGGGTATCTCGCCGACCAGCGACGATTTGCACGTTACTTTTGTGGTCGACGAAGGCCCGCAGTCGTTTATCAGGCGAGTAACCGTAACAGGCAATGCGGTCATACCTGACCCTGTGTTGTTAAAGGTGTTGCCGATAAAAGAGGGCGACGCATTTTCGCGGCAACAGATAAATCTTGGCGTCGATCAGCTTCTGGCCAAATACGGATCCGAAGGGTATGTTTCAGCCCAGGTCGATATCAAGCAGATCCCGGAGCCTGATAACCAGTATGGGATCATTTATGAAATCATCGAAGGCCCGAAAGTCGTCGTTAACAAAATAATCATCGACGGTGAAGGCAGCACGCGCGAAGCCTCAATCAGAAGTTATCTGCGATTCCACGAAGGCGATGTTCTGAAATCCGACGAAGTTCGTCTGAGCGAACAGGACCTGTACAGCACAGGAGTTTTTCGCATAGTCGATATCACCATGCACCCCGTGGGTGAGCCTGTTAATGGCATTGAAAGACGTGACGTAACTGTTCAGCTGGAGAAAACAAAAACCAGGCAGTTTGTTTATGGCGGCGGTTATCAGTCGGACGATGGACCACGAGGTCTGCTGGAATTGACTTACAATGATTTCCTGCGGCAATTGACTTCGCTATCGTTTCGAACACGAATCAGCCCACGAGATAAGACCGGGCAGATCAGTTATATCGACCAGAGATTATTTGGCTTTAAATTGCCATTCCTGGCTTCGTTCGTGGTTCAGCGACTGAGACAGACATCATTTGACACGAACCGATTTACGGCGCTGGCTCAATTCGACCATCGTATTAACGATAAAACAATAATTCTTTTCCGATACAATCTTGAAGAAGTCAAAATATTTAACGTCACTCAGGCCGCAGATCTGAAATTCGAAGATCAATCGGTCAGACTGGGGCGTTTTGCGGTCAGCTTTGCACACGACAGTCGCGACAACCCTTTCGACGCAAAGAAAGGGCAGTACGGAACGATCGATTACAGCATCGCGACGCACTTTCTGGGGTCGAGCAAGAACTCGCAGTTCACGCGATTTTTTGGAGAGTATCAACGTTTCCAAACGTTGCCATTTGAAAAGTCAGTAGTATTCGCCAGCGATATACGTGTCGGACTGACACATCTGATTCACGGCACGACCGAATTGCCGATCAGCGAAAGGTTTTTTGCTGGCGGTTCGACAACGCTGAGAGGGTTTGGTTTTGAAGAAGCCGGTCCGCGCGGAATCCAGGTTAGCACTGTTACCGGTTTGCCAATAATTGACCCTGATACTGGATTGCCAAAGACCGGACCATTGGGCGGCAACGCTGAAATAATCATCAACGAAGAATTAAGATTTCCAATCGTCAGCCGAGTGGGCGGGGCGGTGTTTTGGGATACCGGGAACGTCTTCGGGACGATAGGCGATATCAAATTTCAGAATTTTTCTCACACACTAGGCGCGGGTCTGCGAATCAATACTCCGGTTGGTCCCGTGCGCGTGGATTTCGGGGCTTTGGTCAGCAATGTGCCGCAGGGTTTGCGTGGCTGGCAGTTCCATTTTAGTTTTGGACAGGCATTTTAGGATTTTTGTTATGAAAAACTCGCGATCAATTTTCAAGCCGGTTCTGATTGCGGTGGTGTTGTTTGTTTTGGTGAGCCCGGCAGTGAATGCCGATATTGTCGACAGAATAATTGCGACAGTAAACACTGAGCCGATTTTGAATAGCGATGTCCTTTGGCAGATAGCGTTGTCGTCGAGGATTCCGCTGACGAACATCCCCGTAGAAACCAAAGAAGACACACTGAATAACATTATCGATGCTCGTCTGATTCATCAGGAAGCCAGTCGATTACCGACAGCATCGGTTTCGGACAAAGAGATTGATGATCGTTTGCGCAACATCATTGCCACTTTTCCGTCGCCGATGGTTTTTCAGCAGAGGATCGAATCCATAGGTCTGACGTCAGCGGCATTGCGGGATGTTTTGCGAGGTCAGATAGAAGTCGAGAAATATATCGATTTTCGCTTCAGGTCGTTTGTCGTTGTCAGCGAAGACGAGATCAAGAATCAGTATGAAACCGAAGAGGCGGCCAAAGCCAAGGCCCAGGGTATTGTGCAGCAGCCACTTTCAGACCCAAAGGTACGAAAGATGGTCGAGGATATCGTCAGAGAACAGAAAATCAACAACCAGATGGAGACGTGGCTCACCGATGCGCGAAAACGCGCAGACATAGTACGCCTCGCCCAATTCTGAATCGTGAATACAGGAGTCGAAGATCGGGTTTAATCGATTATTCGACTCCCGAAATTCGGATTAGCGGGTAATACTGATTTCCTGATCGTCGTCTTTCCTGCGCATCATAAACCAGGCAAGGACGCACAGGGCTCCCACGACAATCAGGCTGATTACGATAGCAAAATCGGTTACTGTTTTTGAGGCTTCAGCCCCAGCAACCCAGCCCCAGTAATAAATGGCATAACCAAAACAGGCGACGCTGACTAACCAAAGCGCTACGTTAAGAAGTGCCTTCATAACCGTTCCTCCTAGATCGAACGATTCACACCGCAAACAGGAGAACCCTTTTGATAGCAGAACAACTTCTTGTTTGGTTTAATTCTATTACACGTGGTTTATCATTGCAACAACATCATTCTGCATGTAACACGGACATCTTGTCGGTGTTTTTTTCGCAGGCAAACAGATAGTACGAAAACACCACGTTACATCGAAATAACAGCCAAATCGGCGCGGATTGACCCATATCAAGCCACACTTAAGAGGAGCATCTTTTTGAAAAGTTCTGGCATCAAAGTTTTACCGAATATTTATTTTTTGTCGGTTGCGTTTGTGATTCGCCTCGACTATGATTTCGGTATCCTGGGTTGAAATTCCCTTTAATGGCAGCCGTTTTTTAAGAGGCTTGTCAATCCCCGTGGGAAACTCCGTGAGGGTGCTCTAGTCCGGCATTCTTCGCAACAGGAAAGCGAAGGGCCAGGAAATTAAGTATCGAACGAGCACGATAACTCGGTCGTCCGACCCTCTCCCTCGATCAGGTTTGAACCGGATCGACACGAGTTAGAAATTGAGGTCCATATGTTAGAACAGACTCGCCCTCTTCTTCCGTTAGGTATTTTTGAACTTGATAGCAAGGGCTGTGTGCTTGCTTACAGCACATATAAATCCGCGCTCCAGGGAAAGACCAAAAATGAAATTGTCGGAAAGAATTTCTTCACTGAGCTGACCGAAAGCAGTGGAGGAGATCTGGAAGGCTGTTTTAAACGGGTCTACCGCGATCGAATTCCTTTTAACAAAATGTATGTGGGAGGCACCGAGAAGGATCGTCGTTCAGTTTTGATGATGTTCTTTCCCGATACCCACAGCGTGATGGTAAAGGTCGACTGAATCGCAGCTTTATTCCTTGCAATCTGGCTCTGTTGTCTGCCCTTTTTAAAAATCATACCTGGCCGCGTTATCGGCCGAAACGATAAGCAGTGCTCAGATATAAGACAGCAATGGGCAATCCATTTGTCCAAAGTTGTCTAATGTCGGCACTATTCCTTCTCGCGTCTATAAAACATCGTATTACTCCGCTATCATACCGGAACTAAATTTCAACGGACTGGTGAACCAATGACAAAATCGTTTTTTAAGATAGCAACGATTGTTATTTTGTTGGCGATGATGATTGCAGCGCAGACTCGCGAACAAACAACGATTCAGACTGCAAGCCTGGATGTAAATGACAAAAAGGCCGCGATCACGGTTAAATACCTGGACCTGCCGTGGGGCGAGAAAACATTCACCTACATCGAAAAGGGCGATGACAATTATTACGGAAACCGCAGCTGGCCTTTCGCCAGGCTGATCACCACTGTTCCGACAAAGCTGGAAGACCATGATCTGGCGGCCGGTAATTATGCTCTTATCATTAATCCGGCGAAAAAAGGGCAGCCAATGGCGATCACCGTTGTTCAGATTTCCGGTGATGGCGAATTCCTGCAGCCGGGAAATATTTTTGTCGAAGTCCCTGCCGGAAAGACAATTTTCTCGACTCCCGCAGTATTTGATTCCGGTGACAAGGTGCTGGCCGATCATATGAAGATCACTCTGGCCCAGGCCGAAACGGGCGCGAACATTACGGTGTTATACGGAAACCGTAAACTGAATCGTTTGCTGGTTGTTGGGAAATAATCGCCAGGATTGTCTTAACACGGGTGCCCGTGAATGTTTTCAGCGGGAACAAAAAGATAAGAAGGGTAAGGACGCGGATGACGCGGATCAAACGGATTTGCGCGGATCTAATCCGTCTTGATCTGTATAATCCGAAGAATCAGTGTCCTTGGTCTTTTCTTTGTGGTTTTGTGTGCAAAGGATTGACGCACACCTTCTCAAAACTCGCCGCTTGACGCGCGATTAGGCGAAAGTTATTATCTTTCCGTTCTCGTGACGTGAGCGGGCGTGACGCAATGGTAGCGTATCAGCTTCCCAAGCTGGGTGTTGCGGGTTCGAATCCCGTCGCCCGCTCCAGAATCTAATCTCAAATTAAAAGCTACATCATGCTGGCGGCGGTAGGCCTTGATTGAATCAGGAGATTACGTACCGTCTCAGCTACGGAATCGAGATCGTTTGGTTTTCGAAGGATCGCGTTTGCGCCGGCATCCATCGCTTCGTGCAGCTCTTCAATCCCGTACGCGCTGATGGCTACGATCGGTATCTTGGAAAGCGCGGATTCGGCTTTACGGAACTCGCGTATCAATTGAACCCCCGATTTCAAAGGCATCATTATGTCGGTAATCAGCAGGTCAGGCGGATTCTGCATCGCCAGCTCCCAGGCTTTTTCGCCGTTTTCGGCGGTGAGCACAGCATAGCCTTCCTGCTCAAGCATCCACTTGAACATTTCTCGGCTGTCCGCAGTGTCTTCAGCGACAAGAATTACTGACATCACATCGATACCTCGCTGTGTGAATTTCGTTTCTGGCGCTGAGGAGTATGCCTGAACGGGAGATTGTTATGAGACAAAGATTACACGGCATTGATGATTGATGCAAGACTGTGAGAGTGCGCTGTATCCCTATACAATCATCGTCATAATTTCTGTCTGTTCAACAGCGTGCCGTGCTAGACTTCACCAGCCCTATGTTTACACACTGGGAGGGCGGACTTGGCTAATCTCGTTCTGATTGTGGAAGACGATCCCAGCACCTTGGGCATAATACGTCAGCTATTGGAATTAAGTGGGCATCAAACGTTATGTGCCGAGGATTCGATGCTCGCCTATGGCTTGCTAGCCTCAGAGCATCCGGACGTGATCATCACCGACATTATGATGCCCAGAATTGACGGCTTAGGTTTTATTCGATGGATCCGAAGCAGCCCCGAATATGCTTCGATCCCGATTATCGCGATGACCGCCTACGGAGAAGAATACCTAAAGCAGGCTGAAGAGGTCGGAGCAAATGCAAGCGTGCGTAAGCCGGATCAGATTATCGATTTGCCGCGAATCGTCGCCGGGTATCTTGAACCTGCCAGACCTGATAGTTTAGCCTCCGAAACCTCATGATCAGGAAAATCTTCGACTCATTTCGCCGCCGTAACTAACAATCGGACAGATTTTACCGATTAAGTAATAGAGCTGAAGGGGTTTGGGCCGGAGATATCAAATGTCGGTCCGGGAATAATTTAGTAACGGAATTTCTGCTTTTTGATTGTCCGTGACCCAACTTCGTTTATAATCTCTCGACGGTCTCTGCGTCAGTATTTGGCCGTTGATCCGAATTTTTCTATGATGGTTTTCAGGGCAGTAACGATAACCAGACAAAGCTCGCGACTTGTGCGCGGCTTTATCGCCATCTTGCTGCTAACCTCAGTTTTACTCACGGTCAGCCCTGCATCATTTGCCAGTAAACGAAAAGACGAAAACGCTTCCTACACCCTGACGATGCAAACGCTGCACTGTCCGTGGTTCTCAGTCGAAGATGATCTGGTTAGCCTGGTCCATATGAAGAACACGACCGCGAACGAGATGAACGTTTATCTCACCGTCAGGTTCGGAAAAGATTTTGTCGACGACGGCAGCTATGAGGACACCGCTCCGATCACGCTGGGACCCTTTGACAACAAGACCATCAATATTCGACAACTGATTACGAATAATCGCAAACTGTTCAAACAGGCAAAGACCGGCGGAATAGAGTTATTATTTTTTGGAAGCCCGACCGATTTGATAGCAAAAACAGCCGTTCTTTCTTTAAAACATCGTCAGAGTTTCGACGTGCCGTTTATCAACCCAATGCTGGCAACCAGCAATATTCTGGACAGCGTCCAATGGTACATTGGTGGCGACTATCGAACATTTATTGAGATAAAAAATACCACCACCGAGGATCAATCGGTGACACTGGTGCTGCGTCACGGTAAGGGCATCGTCACCGAACAAACTTTCGATATGCCGGCGCAACGGGCTCGCGCGATCAACGTCCGGGACTTTAAATCGATCCTGGATGGCGATGTCACCGGCAGTGCAGAGTTGCATCACAATGGAATTCCGGGTGCGATTGTCGCGAATTCAACGATTATGTCTCCTGGTCTGGGTCTTTCATTCGATTCACCGTTTATTCCGCGTGCCATTCCAAAGGAGTAACAAAATCCGCCTCTGCGCAAATCTTCGTATGGAGCCAGAGACCGCGATTTGGGTTACGCCGATTTGCCAGCAAATTACCCACAGTTTATTCATGTTTTATTACGGAGTTATTTAGGTTGATAACACATGATTTGAGTTTTGCGTCTCTGATGAATAACTTCATTTTATGAACAACAGCCCGACTGTGAAGATGGTTAACAGGTTTATCCTTGTCTCGGTGCTCGCGCTGATGGTTTCGTCAGGCGGGTGCGTTCGGCCAAACCGTCAGCCCGACCTGGTGCGAATATTCAAAACTGCCGCCGAACGTAAAGGCAAGGTCCCGATAATCATCATTCCCGGTATCCTCGGTTCGCGATTAAAGAATAAAACAACGGGAGCCGAAGTCTGGCCAAAACTCGGCCATGCAGAGGACGATCTGGATCTTCCGATCACGCCGGACCTCAAGGCTAACCGCGATGATCTGATCGCCACCGAAGTCGTCGACAAGGCCAAGCTCGGATTTCTGATCCCGGAAATCGGCGTTTATGAAGACCTGATTACAACCCTGGAAAAAAACGCGGGCTACAAACGGGGCAATATGGACTCGCCCGATCCGGATGGGGACCAGGATACTTTCTATTTATTTTCCTACGACTGGCGACGCGACAATGTCGAGTCGGCGCAATTACTGGCCGAAAAAGTCGACGAGCTGAAAAAGAAACTGGGCAAGCCGAATCTGCAATTCAATTTCATTTGTCATAGCCTGGGTGGATTGATTGCGCGTTATTACATTATGTATGGCGGCGATGATGTTCTCGGTAACCACGATGCAAAGGTTACGTGGAAAGGATCAAAGAATGTAAACAAACTGGTGATGGTTGGCACGCCGAACGAAGGTTCGATGGATGCGCTGCGATCGCTGGTCGAAGGTTATTCGGTATACGGCGGCGACAGAAAACGGTTTGGACTGTTTACCAAAATCGACACCATCGCCGCGGGCAGTATGCCTTCGGTGTTTCAGCTGTTGCCGCATCACGGAACTGAGGAATTCCTGGACGCCAGCATGAATCCAGTCCAGGCCGATTTGTACGACGTTGAAACCTGGAAAAAATATCAATGGTTATACTATGACCCTGAATACCGAAAGGGCATCACCAAACGGCTGATCAAGAAATTCGGCACCGTCGAAGCTGAGCAGAAACTTCAGACGTTATATTCAGAACAGGAGGCGTATCTAAAAGTCGTTTTAGCGCGTGCTGGGGATTTTGACGAAGCATTGGATCGTAAACCTGAACTGAAAATTCCATTGAGAAGCTTTGTTTTGTGCGGTGACTGCGAGCCGACTTTGCGCGCTCCCGTCCTGATCGACAACGGCAAGCGCTGGATCACGGTTTTTCAATCAAAGAAGCTGTCATTCAGCGGAACGACAATCAAGAGGTCGGCAGTCGAATTAAGAATGTTTGAACCCGGTGACGGACGTGTAACTCGTAAATCGGCGATGGGTGCCAGGCACGATGGTGTTGCGTCTGATGGGTTATTTAATTCCAGTTTGAATATTACTTATGCAGTCTTTGGTTGCGAGATTCACGGCGACCTGCCAAACAATCCAACATTTCAAAACAATCTATTGAGCATTCTGGTGAATGATACCGCGCTGGATGCCGGCCCGAGCTAAATCACGTTTGCAGGGGCAGGAATGGTCCCTATATGCGCCAAGGAACTAATCGATAGGCTAGATACTGTTTGGGCGAATCCCACCGACGGAAGTCGGTGGATTGTTAACGTTTTAAACTGGCTTCATCAGCTTGAAACTTGGAGACCTCCACCGACTTCCGTCGGTGGGATCCTAAGAGAACTTGCGACGCAGATTGTAGGTTGGAATGAAATATCTCCCAGCTTCCGCAGGGAGGATTAGCGTAACTTGGCTCGTCCCTGCCCGGATTGCCACAGGCAATCAAACGTTGCGCGACCGAAACTCTTCATCGTGCTTTGCACGATCCGGGCACGGACAAGCCGTGCCCCTACAACCGTAGACTCTATTTGTTCTTTGCTCTTAAGGATTGATAAATCTTGAATTCCTGCTCGGCCTGCTGCGGAAGACCAAGGCGACGCAGCGTGTTCGACAACCCATAATGACCTTGCGCAAAATCAGGACTGATGCCCAGCGCTTTGCGATATTCGTTTTCGGCCGCCAGCAGGTGCGAGGTGTTGTCCTGCTGATCGCCGACGATCTGGTACGCATAGGCCAACTCGTAATGTCCCTCATAATCATCGGGTTGCGCATGTACATATTTTTCCAGAATCTGAATCGATTCCACATACCGGCCATAGTTGCGCAGTGCGGTGCCGTACTCCAGATAAAAATGCGCCAGGGTGTCGGCGTAGTTTTGATCCTTCGCCGCGAGCTCAAATTCATCGACAGCTTCGGCCAAATGATTGGTGCCCTGCAGGGAAATAGCTTTGAAATGGTGCGCGCGAGCGCTGCCAGGGTTGATTTTCAATGCGCGGTCTATCCACGCTGCCGCAGCCGCGAATTGGTTTTGCACAAGGTCATAACTGGCAAAATTCAACAGAGTCACGAAATTGTTCGGCTCCAGTTGTAACGCCCGATTCCAGCTCTCCAGCGCAGGCTTATCTTCGCTCATCGCGTGATAGATTTCACCCATCACGTTATAACCATGCGCTGATTCGCGGATGGCCACCGACTGTTTGGCCAGGCCCAGGGCTCCTTCCAGATCGCCAGTTCTTACACGGTTCATGCTCAGGTCAGCCATCAGTTTTGAGCCTGCGATCGGATCGTCCAGAGATGTCAGGTATTGCAGACTGTTCCGCCAGGCAACTTTCAGTGCGTTTTCATTTTCATCGACGGTCGAGTCATTAGACAGTCCTACCTGTTTCGGCGACTGAAATTCAATATAGGCATTGTCGTCGCTGTTGATCAGTCCTTTGCCGGTGTAGTTATCAATTTCATTCGGACCCAGATAGAGCATCGACAACAGATCCGCCGTGCTTTTTACATCGATACGTGAAAGGACTGCGCCGATTTTTGGATTCGCAAATTGCTTTTCCAGCAGATCGATGTCGATCTTACGATCCTGGAGACTGCCCAGCAGAACAACGTCGCCTTCGGCGGTTCTGAAAATGTAAACATACGGAAATACTTTGTGGTAGGTGCGAACCAGAACTTTTACGTCGCTGACCGGCATTTCATAAATCTGCAGCCACTGGCAAAACAGCCCGCCGGGATTCAGGTGTTTCGCCCCCGAGCGAAAATACTCTTCAGTAAAAAGATTCGAAACACCGGTGATCCATGGGTTTGATGGTTCTGACACGATCGCGTCCCATTTCTCGGCCGAAACGGCCAGATAATTGCGACCGTCATTAACTTCCAACCGCAGTCTCGGATCGTTGAGCGGTCGATAATTGTATTCGTCAAATTGATGGGATGCTTTGACGACGGCGCCTTCCAACTCGACCAGCGTTACCTCTTTCACTGGCGTCTGTAACACGACGCCTGACGTAACACCGCTGCCCATCCCGATGATGACGGCCTTTTCGACATTTGGATGAACCAGAAAGGGAAGCAACCCCACCATCACCTGGGTCGGTAAATCTCCTGCGGTTGAGGCGTCAGGTTTCCCGTTGGCCTTGAGGATTAAATGTTCGTGCTGTTTCTGAACTGTGATGACTGAGGTGAGGCCTTCTTCATAAAACAACGTCGTGCTTTTGCCGCTGACCTGATCGATGAATCGGTTGCGATCCATACTCATATAAGAAGGGGCATAGCGAAAAACACCGCTGGCCAGAACCGCGGAATTCCATTGCGGACGCCATATCAGCATCGTTAACAGCAGCATCGGCGCAAAGGCCATTATCTGCAACTTGCGTTTTGAGCCTGCATAGACAAACAACAGAACTGTGCTGAGAATCAGATTGATCACGACGGCGGCAGTAATCGTATTGCGCATTCCCAGCAGCGGAATAAACAGAAAACCCGCTGCAAATGCGCCCAGAATCGCACCGACGGTGTTTACCGTATAGGCATCGCCGACCACCCGGCCGACTGACCATTTATTGGACTCAATGATTTTGATAACAAATGGCAGGATTCCGCCGAGAAGGATGGTCGGAACAACAATAATCGCTCCGGCGACCAGAAACCGGACCGTGAAAAGAATTCCGCCACGGCTGTTTGCGAACTTTTTGTACAATTGAATAAACATGTACGGCAGTTCGGGGAAAAGCCACAACCCGATCATCGCCGACAACCCGATGCCTGCCTGCAACAAGCCGAGATAGAGTAAAGGTCTGACGGATCTGTTCGCCATTCGCGGTGACAGCAATCCGCCGATTGTCAGACCAGTCAGAAATGTCGTCAACATGATGCTGAAGGCATAAACCGACGACCCGACAACCAGAGCGAGCATTCGCGTCCAGACAACTTCGTAAGTCAGAGCCACGAATCCGGAAATCGCAAAAGCAGTCAATGTCGCGATGATTGTTCTGCGCGAAGCAATTACCGCATCTGCGGAATCAACCTGTTTCAGTCGTCGACGCGTCTTGTCTTTAACGGCTTCGGTTTTTTCAGGAATTGTCTCCTGGGGTTCGGGTTCGTCTTTGCCTTTAATCAACGGTACAAGAGCAAGCAACGCCAGAGTCAAATTAACTCCCGCCGCGATGCATACCGTCTTTGTCACGCCGATAGCAGGCAGCAGCCAAAAACCAGAGGCCGACGCGCCAATAACCGCACCGAGCGTATTCACAAAATAGAGCGAGCCCACAGACAACGCCAGATGTTCACGCGACCGCGCATAATATGTGCTAAGCACCGGCAAGGTCGCTCCCATCAACATTGTCGGCGGCAACAGCACAATGGCAACCAGAACGAAGCTAACGAGACTGAGAAAAACGAACGAGAAATGAAATTGACGCCAGATTGCGCCATAAACCGAAGTCAGCGCTGGCAGAATCAACAGCAGTAAGACACCGTATACTCCGATTCCGATTTCCAGGGCGATGTAGGTCAGCAACGGTCTTCGCAGTTTGTGGACACGGCGTCCGGCATAAATGCTGCCGATTGCCAGACCTCCCATAAAGGCGGTCAATACCGTGCTGGTCGCAAAAGATGTCGCGCCAAAAATCAAAGTGAGCATTCGCAGCCAGACGACCTGATAGATCAGACCGCTGGCTCCGGACAGCAGAAAACAGATTAAGACGATTTTGCTGGCCTGGCCGGAAGATTTCCCGGGATGGGGCTCCACGGTCACTGGTGCTTGATCAGTTTTCTTCGCTCGCCTTGTTTGAACCATGAGTGGAAAGAGTAGCAAAACTGGAGACGGCTATCCAAAGTTTTAGCAATCGTACGTGGTTTAGGACGAACCCCAGTGCAAATCGGTGACAAAGTAATTAGAATCGTGAAATGTTTCAACGGTTTATCCACCCGATCTTGCAGTCCCACTGCTATGGCTGGTTGTCTGCCGTAATTGCGACGTTTTTCTGTTTGATTACCATCAATTGCGGCGGCGACGCACCGAAACAACCAGCGGTAAAGGACGATTCGGCCGCCACTATCAAGGCTCACACCGCACCCGTCACCGCCGTGATGTTCACTCCTGACGGCAAACAGATTGTCAGTGCCGGTCGCGATGGCAGAGTGGTGGTTTGGGACGTTGCGACGAAAACGGCCGTGGTTGAGCTGCTGCCCAAAGGCGATCAGATTCGCTCGGCGACGATTTCCCTCGACGGGAAAGTTGTTGCCGTTGGCAATGAAAAAGGAATCGTCAGCATTTTTGATCTGGGCAATCGCCGTCTTGTTCGACAGATAAACGCCGGAAATGATGCCATTCTCGCACTGGCGATTGATTCAAAAGAGAGCTGGCTGTTAACCGGAAGCAAAGATAAACAGGTGAAACTGTGGGATCTTGTTACCGGCAATTCATCGAAACAGTTTGAAGGTAGTTTTGACCGGATCAACACAATTGCATTTTCATCGGATGACAAACTTGTTCTTGCCGGTTCCAGCGGAACGGGTATTAGAATCTGGCGACTAAAGGACGCCAAACCGCAGGATTCGCGATTTCAATATAATGGTGAAATCTACTCGCTTGCTTTGAACATCAAGCAGGGGTTGATAGTTGCCGGTGGAACCACTGGTAATGTCAGTGGTCTTCACGACGGCAGGGTGAAGATATGGCAGGAGAGCGACGGAAAAGAGTTATTGAACTTTGCTCCGCACCGCCTGGTCACGTCCAGTGTCGCGGCTTCACCTCAGGGTGACATCCTGGCAACGTCAAGCACCACTGATGCGATCGTCCGATTATGGAATCGCGAAACGGGAAATTCCGTTGGGACCCTGACTGGTCATTCGAAAGGTGTTAACAGTGTTTGTTTCAGCCCTGACGGAAATCTGCTGGCGAGTGGTGGCGAAGACGGCACCGTCAAGATTTGGAATGTCCCACGTCATTGATGCCGATAAATTATTGTGATGAGCAATAATCTAATGAAAAACACGGTCACAAACGGTAGCACTGTTGTCGTGTATCTGCAGAATCCACGTGAAAAGGTATGGGGTCAGCTTTGCGATATTTCTCCGGCGGGTATCTGTGTAAACGGGATCGATCTGGTGGCTTTTGAGGATTGGCTGCGGTCGTTGTCAACCGGTGAAAATGGAATCGGATTGACTTCGACGTTCATACCAATGTGGCGAGTGGAACGGATAATCCTCGATCGATCCGTCGCCGGCGTCCCGGGATTAGAGGATCAGGTAATCGATCGAACGGGTTTCAGTCTGAGTCAGTTGATAGAACAATCCGACAATTTCTATTCTGAATCTGCCGATTTCAGTGAACACCAGAACTAAAAATTCAAGTCTTATATTTTCGGACAAGACACGATTAACAGGATTTTCTCAGGATTGACATGTAAATCCTGAAAAAATCCTGTCAATCCTGTCTAATCTTCTCTGGGTTTTTGAGCTTTCTAGCCATGGTTGAAGATATCATCTTCAAGAACAATATTGAAATTGATGCTGGTCGTTACAATCTCCTGCGTTAATCGACCGTTTTCATAAACCTTTGTGCGCATCGGCACCGCCACGTTCTGAATCGGTTTGTAATCGAAATATGACACTCTGAATTTGGTGGGTGTGTCGCCGGTCAACTTAACTTCGTAATCGGCGTGCAGAACCCGAAACGATTTTGTACTGACATAGAAAGTAGTTTGTGAGCCGTCTTCCTGCGTCATCAGCAAAACGTGGCAATCCAGTCCCATTATTGTTTGCTGAGGCTTGAGCTCGACTTTTGAACCGTCTTCCCGATAGCGAAGCAGACCAGTATATGAATGAACCAGTGAAGCCTGGAATGTCTTTGCCTGTTCAGGTCGGGGATCAATCGGTAACCCGTTTAAGGTCGACCACAGTTTCACGCCGTTAAAGCCAATGCTGAGCGAATCTGAACCTTGCAACACCAGGTCAATCCGTTTGAAATCCAGCCACGATTTATCTTTTCTAACGAATCTGGTGGTTAATTGACCCTCAAGAGTGCCGTTGGCAGTAGGTAATGAGACGTTGGCTCTTTCAATACCATTGACTCGTACGGATGCGAGTAGTTGACGACCACCAAAGACCGCGACAACAGTTTCGGCAATGGATTCCGCGGTCAGACCCTTTTGTTCGTTCTGCACTTTCGTGGGTTTTGGCTCTTTAGCCTTTTGTTCGTTCGGGCGAGCATAAGAGGCGGCGCTTACGAAAAGAGTCACACAAACCGCAAAGGACAACAGCGTCCTGGCTTTAATAAGCAACAAGTGATCCTACCTCCGGGTATGAATAGAGCAAACATGGAAGAGCGGGCGTCCACAGCACTCTCTGTATGTAAACAAAGAGTATACCATAGAACAAGTTAACAGTATAACGCTCTGGCCTCAATCCCGCTGGGAGCGCGCGCATCTTTGCGCGCGCTCCCAGCGATTGACACGCCATCGGTGCGGCGTGTTATCTTATCCCCGCTTTTTCGGACTATTAATGCCTGCGTTAAAAAAAGGAGATCATCTATGAAGGTCGGTGTCATCGTCGGCAGAGAACAATCGTTTCCCCCGGCTCTGATTGAAGAGATAAACAGCAGGCAGACCGGTGTCACCGCTGAGTATGTCGTTGTCGGCGGCATTCGAATGGACCAGCCATGCGACTATACGGTGATCGTCGATAGGATCTCGCACGAGATTCCTTTTTATCGCTCGTTCCTGAAACACGCCGCGTTGAATGGGACTCGAATTATCAACAACCCATTCTGGTGGTCAGCTGACGATAAGTTCTTCAACTATTCACTCGCTACAAAGATCGATGTAGCCGTGCCCAAAACCATCCTCTTACCGCAGAAGGAATACAAAGATGGCGTAGTGTCAGAGAGCTTGCGCAATCTGCAATATCCGCTCGATTGGCAGGGAATCGTCGATTACATCGGAATGCCCGCGATTATGAAACCGCACGATGGCGGCGGCTGGCGCGATGTCTACCGCGTCAATAATATGGATGAGCTGATTTCAAAATACGACGAGACCCATCAACTCTGCATGACCCTGCAGCAATTTGTAAATTTCGACAGGTATGTGCGGTGTTATTGCATCGGTCGCAAGAATGTCTGGATTATGCCTTACGATCCGCGTCTGCCGTACGGACAAAACTATGTGCAGATGAGCGTCATTGATTACCTCGGGGCCGAACTGGAAGCCCGCATCAAACGCGACTGCATAAAGATATGCGAAGCCCTGGGTTACGACATGAACACAATCGAGTTCGCCATTGAAGACGGTATCCCCTATGCAATCGATTATATGAATCCCGCGCCTGATGCTGAGTTGAGCAGCGTTAAGGAAGAGAACTTCCGCTGGATGGTGAATGCGGTTGCTGACCTGGCCATTGAATATGCAAAAGCTGGAAAGGCAGCAGGCGAATACAACTGGAATAAATTTCTGACCGGTCCGAAGTAGCGCAATCATCCCTGATTGCGTTCGCATGGGTTTGATTGAGTTAATCTTGAACGGGCTAGTCTAGTGAAGTGCGCAATCAGGGATGATTGCGCTAAGTCAGACAACGAATGTAGTTACTTCGGCAGTGCCGAAATCCGCATAGCGGGTTACATACCGCCTGGCCTTTGTCACGGCTTCGACAGCGTTACGAGCGGTGAAATCCGCGCCCACTTCGGTGGCAAATGACGGGTTGATCGAGAACGGATAGCCGCCCACCATAATCTTGAAACGATCGGCGATTTCGCAATTGTGCAAAGCTATGATCAGATCCTTCAAGGTCGGAACCTGGAGAAGATTGCTGACTGAGATTCCGATCAGGTCGGGTTCAGCTTCAAGGGTCGCTTCGAGAAACGAGTCTTTGTCGGTTTCACTTCCAACATAGACAACATTCCAGCCGGTCATTTCAAACATATTCGCCACGATCCGGCATCCGATGTCGTGCTGTTCGCCTGGAATGCAGCCAATCAACAGCTTTGAAGGGGAAGCGGACAGACCTTTCGGTGAATATCTGTCGACCACGCCTTTCATTACGTGGAATGTGAGCTCAGATGCAGCTGCGGCTCTCGCCTGGCTGATCTGACCGGTGGTCATATAACTAGCCAGCTGTTGAAACAACGGTTGAAAAATGTCCCGAAACATTGTCGGACCGTCATTTCCGCCGTCCATCAGGCTGGCGATCAGGTCTTCTGCTTTTCGTGTGTCTTTTGAAAGAATTGCGTCCACCAACCGCGAAAGCGATGGCTGAGGCAAATGCTTCTGGTTGAAGAAAGGGTTAACTGTGTTTCTGGTATTACCGCTCATTACAGTATTCATAGCCGCTAACTGCCTAAAAAAACTGACGAAAATTGGACCTGACATATTACTAATCGGCTGACAGGCTCGAAAATCCAGTGAAATCTTTGTTTCGGGAATCTCAACTGGCTGATTTCAAAGATAATCAATTGTGCTGGCTGTTCCGATAAGTCATAGAGTGAACAAAACCACCCAATACATCTTAACCGCCCTGCTTGCCCCAGTTATCGTCTGGTTTGTGATCCTGACTGAAGGCGATCCATACGCGGCAATCGCCATTGCGGCGATGATCGGCGGGATCTGGCTGACCATCAGGCACGAACAGTACAGTTTTTATCTGATGGTTTTTCTGGTTTTGGTTCTGGAACAGTTTCCGGTTCAGCGTCCGTTTGACAATACCATCACCGTCATTCTGGGACGGTATTACCTGGGTAATTTGTACCAGGTGATTCCGTATACATTCCTGAAGATGAACACACTGGAAATCCACATCGGTGCGCTGGTGATGGTGATGCTGTTCAAATACAAATTTGATCCGAAGACCAAATATCCGAAACTCGCAATTCTGCCGCTGGTGCTGGCATTCCTGGCGATCGTACTGTTGAGCGAAGCAAGAGGAATGACGTCGGGAGGCGATCTGTTGAAATCGCTGTGGGAAATCCGGGCGCTGGTTTATCTGATCGCGATAGTGTTGATCTCGCCAGCGATGATCCGGTCGGAAAAAGAGGTCAGGATTCTGATTTGGATTGTGATTGCGGCCCTGGGTTTGAAGGCAATTCAGGGATTTTATTATTTCGTAGTTACCCTGGGCGCAAAGCTCGGCGGAACACAAACTATCCTTGCGCACGAAGATTCCCATTTCTTCAACTTCTCATTCATCCTTTTACTGGGAATGATCCTGTTCAAATTCAAGGATACACAACGAACAGTCTTACTTTTGTTGATGCCCGTGATGGGATTCATTTTCCTGGTCAATCAGCGGCGAGTCACGTATGGCACTCTGGTTTTGGGAATTCTTATCGCAATTATCGTCGTTGATAATCCGCAGGTGAAAAAGCGTGCTTTGGCGTTTGCGGCCGCCGCGGTATTGCTGGCAGTTCCTTATGCCGCGATCTTCTGGAACAGCAGCAGCGCGATAGCATTGCCGGTCAGGCAGGCCAAATCGGTGTTTGACGAAAACGACGGCTCGAACCTTTATCGCGTCAACGAAAAGGTCAATCTTGCTTATTCAATCACCACCAGCCCGTTGGGCGAAGGCTTCGGCAAAAAATACAAGGTCATCATTCCGATGGATGACATCAGCAAACTGTTTCCGTTGTGGGATTTTATTCCACACAATTCCGTGTTAGGTTTCTGGACCAAGGCAGGAACGCACGGTTTCATAATTTTCCTTTTGTTCTTTGGCGGTGTGCTGGCGCACGCCACTTATTCTTTTAGAAAGCTCCGCGATCCTTATCACAAAATACTGGCGCTGGCTGTGATGACTCAGATCGTCGGACAGCTTGTAGTTTCGTATTACGATCTGCAGCTTAATTATTACCGGAACATGGTGTTTCTGGGGATGCAACTTGGGTTGATTGCTGCATTGGCAAAACTTGAGGAGCCTGCGCTGGCAACAGTGAATGCTCCGGCCGCAGATTCCGCTGAGAATCCAGATCAGGATGACTTTGCAGGTGACGCGCAATATGTCTAGCACCGACTTCGCCGCAAAGACACAGACCGTAACGGACGCAGTCGCGACCGACAAACTGAACGTCCTGTTTGTCGATGTGCGCGATTCGATCGGCGGCGACAGCACTGTTCTACTGGGCATTCTGCGTGGTTTGAACCTTGATCGATTTGCGCCAGTCGTAGCCTGTCATCACAAAGGCGCGTTGTATGACGAAATCAAATCGATACCAGGTTTGAGTATAATCCCCTTAAATTTCGGCACGAGAGATTCGCAGGCGGCACGTGCAGGACTGGCTGGAAAGGTAGTGGCTGCGATCAGTTTGGCCCAAAGCGTCCTTTGCGCTTTGCGGTTAATGTGGTTGATCAAACGTCGCGGAATAAATGTCATTCACACCAATAACACGGTCAGGGCCGTCTTGATAACCAACCTGATTTCAAGATTGACCGGTGTCCCATACATTTATCATGCGCATTCTGCCCTGCACGATCATCCTGTTCAGCGAAAAGGCGCACGGGAAGCCGATTGTCTGCTGGCGAACTCTGAATATACGGCAACGACTTATGCGTCTGCTGGTGTAATCGCCGAGCGTTGCACCGTAATCTACAACGGGGTTGATACCGAAGAGTTCACGCCGGAATACCAATCCGCCAAACTGCGCACGGAACTAAACATAGATAAAAACGTTGCTCTGGTCGGGCTGATTGGCCGTCTAACACCCAGCAAAGGCCAGGAAGAGTTGGTAAAAGCCGCGCCATCTGTAGTCGCCGCTGTTCCGAACGTCAAATTCCTGTTCGTGGGCGATGATTCGATCTTCGACAACAACCAGGGTTATGCAGATCGGTTGAAGGCGATGATTCGTGAGCGCGGGCTCGAAGACAGGTTTATCTTTACCGGATTTCGCAGAGACCTCCGCGATATTTATGCTGCATTAGATGTTGTGTTGATGCCGTCAAATGCACCTGAGGGTCTGGGCATGGTCGCCATTGAAGGCATGGCGATGGGACGACCGGTGATTACTTCTGATGCTGGAGCGCTGCCTGAGGTCACGAAAGGTGGCTCTGGAGTGTCGGTGCCGGCCGGGAATTATCAGGCGCTTGGTGAAGCACTGATTAACGTTTTGACTGACTCGAAGATTGCGGAGAACCTTGCTGTTCAAGGGCGAAAAAAAGTCGAACAAGTATTCAGCATGAAGCAGTTCAACCCGGCCTTCGAAAAGCTTTTAACTCGCGTAGCATCGATACCTGGATAACGCGCAGCGCGCGCAGGCATCCTGCCTGCATGGTCGTCGCGACGTCGCGCCTTAGGTGAAAACGAAATTGATTGTAATTGGAATCATGCAGGCAGGATGCGCTCCCGCGCTGCGCGTTATGCAGGGTAGTCGCTATAGGTAATCACTTCGCTGCCGGCACTGCGCGACAAATACGGAAGCTCTAACTTTCCGGCAAACAATTCAACTTCGTCATCGACATGCATTCGTGGCAAACGGTAAATATCCGCTGCCTCGGTTGTCAAACCCGCAGTCGTTGTTGTCGCCGAATCGTAGTGCGTCGAAACGATCTTCAAAGCTCTTTCGTCATAATCCGCGGGCGTACCATTCGGATAACTGAAATGTCGCACGGGTCGATCCAGATTGTTCTGCAGGGTTCGCTGACACATCAGCATTTCGTATTCAAGAACGTGATCCTCAAGATGAGAGAGAATCGGATGCGTCACTGTATGCGCGCCGATGGTAACGCCCGACTGCTGCATTTCTCTCAATTCATCCCACGAAAGCATTCCGGATTCTTTGGTCTGTTCGAGAGACGATTCGTCGACGCCGACGCTGTCTGCCAGCTCCTGAATAGATTCGTTGACCTGTTCGGGGCTGTAATCCTTCATCATTTCGTGAATCCGGTAATGGACAAAAAAACCATCTGGCGCGAAATCGAAATTCTCGCCGTTAAAACTAAACCTTCTCACTTTTGAAGAATTCAATATCAAGCTGACCCGATCGAACCACAACCGTTTTCCGTTATCGACCGTTCCTGAACAGACATAAATCGTGGCTTTTAAGTTGTATTTTTTTAGGATCGGAAAAGCGTTCAGATAGTTGTCGCGAAACCCATCATCAAAAGTAATGATAGCTGAATTTTCCGGCAGTGCGGTCAAATCAGGAAAGCACTGACACAAATCATCCAGTGTAATAACACTGTATTCCGACGCGAGCTTCGCCATCTGCTGGTCAAAATGTTTGATGGAAACGGCATTATACGGAGCGTCTGAACGTCCCAGTTGGTTGGTCACTCGATGGTACATCAAAATGCGAACTTTACCCTGATTGAACAACATCAGCCCCGTTCGTAGAGGGGTGAATTTCGAAGGCTGCAATAATGCGATCTTTAAATTCTGTTTCCAGCTTGGCATTTCGGTTATCTCAAATTTATGCTCGGTCACTCACCATCGATGGTTTTGATTCGTTGATATAAATTGGTCGCGACGAACTCTCGCCAACATTCTCAAGCTCGGCATTTACCGAAGGACCAGATTCCGCCGCTGCAAAACGTCCCGCTTTTCGCAGGATTGTTCGATAGATTTCCAACGTCTGATCCATCACCCGTTCCCACAGATAATTCTGTTGAATGTAGGCCTGGAATCCGGATGCCTTTGGATTGTCCGCACCCAGCGCGGTCAGCAGCGTTTTTCTCAACGTCGATGTCGATTGCGGATCCAGATAGCTGACGTAATCTTTGTAGTATTCGCGCGTTCCGCCGTTCTTTGTGATGGCGACTTTTCCACCGGCGAGACCGGCTTCCATCGCAACGATCCCGCAAGTTTCAAACTGACTGGGAATCACAACCAGTCTGGCTGCCGCAAACGCTGACGCAAGCAACGGCGAACCCTGTTCGACCCGGTCAATAAACAGCGTGTCAGCCGGAGCTTCTTTCCGGCACTGTTCGTAATAACCCATCGTTGAAGGCTCGGGGCTTCCAATAAATACCAGTCTTAAGTTCAATCCAGCCGCGGCGCGAATAAAACCAAGCTGGTTTTTAACGTTGGCGATACGTCCGACACACAGCAGGAAATTTTCGATTTGATATCGCTGGGTAAACAGGCTGCGGTCGGCTTCTCTAAACGATTGATCGACGCCATTCGGAATGACGGAGAAATCCTCCGGACGCAAACCGAAGACTTCGGCTATTTTCCCAGCCTCAGACTGCGAGTTCACGATCAGGCGATCAGGCAGTCGGAACTCGTGATAAACCTTTAAGGGGTTTCGGGTATAAGGCGAAGCGTTGCGGAAATGCTTGCCTAACGGCGCGCAGATCATATTAAAGATCGATCGTTTTGGCCACAGAATCGGCGTGACAATCAACGGGACGTTTGCGCCCTTTACAGCAAACCAGAAATCCCGATTGATCGAGCCAAAGTTGTGAACCAGATCGAAATCCTGGATCTTGTGTGACCACTGGTTGAACAATTCAACATGATGCCCACGCGAGCGAAGATGTTCGTAATGTTTGTTCAGAACCACTTCGCCACCGCCCGGATTCTGATAAGCGGCCTGATATGTGTTGAGGAGGATTTTCATAGGGAATCTCCTCCATTCGGTTGCGAGCTGACCGGACCAACAGGCAGCCACGGGAAAAGACGTTTTGCGAAAGATGATCCATTGGTTACGATTGCCCGCGCATCCTCGATGCCGAATATCCGGGCCAGCAATAAGTAGAGAAGCCCGCCCAGCGCGGAAATCGAAAGAATTACAACAATGTCAGGTGCACCGCCCAACTCAAGCGCCTGCATTGCCAGCAAGCAAACAGCACCCATAATCACCGAGGCGCCGCCGGTCTTCAGGACGATTCGAAAGATGGTCGCCATGCTCAGCACTTTGATTTCTTTCTGGATAACCATCAGAAAACCAAAGATGGTGAAGAGCATCGCGCACGCAGTCGACAAAACCAGTCCTCGCAAGCCAAGCCAAGGTCGCAACGCAAAATTGAGCCCTATACTCAGCAGGGTCATGACAACTTCTATCCGCATAACAGCGGCCGCGCGTTGTAATGCGATCAGTGGTCTGCCGAGACAAAGCCACATCGCCCACAAGATAGAAACCGGAGCAAAGAACAAGAGAAGATTCGATACCGCACCAGTCGTCTCTGGTTTGAAACTGCCGTGCTGTAGCATCGTTCGAATCAAGGGCTCGCGCAAAACCAGCAAGCCGATAGTCGCGGGCACGACCAGGAACAGGGTTGATTCCAGAGTCTCGTAAATGTTTTTTGCAAATAAAGAAAAATTGCCGCGCGCCGCCTGTTTGTAGAGATCAGGCGTTTTTACCAAGGTCGAAGCCTGCGTAAAAATAATCTGCGGAATCTGGAATATCCCGTACGCATAAGTAAAGATCGACAGCGCGCCTGCTCCGACGCCTGCGGCCATAATATTATCAGCCGCAGTTAGAACCTGACCGTTCAGTGTCAGAACCATCACGGGGAGCGAATGTTTGAATACCGAGCTGACGCCCTCGGGCATTTTTATGTTGAACAATTGTTTTATAGTGCCGAAATCCAGATCTTTTCGAATCGACCAGACATCGACGATAGCTGCGGTGGCTGTGCCTACCGCCAGCGATGCAGCGATCGAAACCACTCCCAGTTTGTTATGCAACAATGCAACACCGGTTATCAGCGATATAAAAGGAAACAGAGCGGTGACTTTCGCCAGGATGAAGCGGCTTCGCAGGGTCTGCAGACTGCTGACCATCATGCTGATGCCTTCCATACCGAATTCGCTGATCAGCAGCAGCCGAAGGATCAGAGTCGTTTGCGCCAGTTGTTCCGGTGACTGATTACCAGCCAGATGAGCCAGGTCGGAGGCTCGCCACACGAGAAGGGAAGTCACAACCGCCAGAACTCCAATAGACAGCCAGAGTAACCCTCCCCAAAGTTGTCGGGAAGATTCCGATTTGCCGTTTTCCTCGAATTTGGTTCCGACCGGGGACGCCGATGTTCCTAAAGCCTTAAAGAAAAAGACCAGAGTATTGGGAATGGTCAGGCACAGGAAATAGCGGTCCATCTCCACGGTTGCGCCAAAATAATAGGCGAGCAAAATACGCTGCCCATATGACGCAAGCATCTGGATGCCGCTCAGTAACATTATGCCTAACGTGGTCTTTTTCATTGCCTCGCTGTTGTGCCAACCAAATTCAAAGCCGGTCCACGGACCGGGTACAACTGATCTGCCATCGCCTGCAAAACTTCGTCGACGGTTATGCCGCCCAGGGCGTGTTCAGCCTGGCAGGCCTGGTTATGACAATGTCCGTTTGCCAACTCGCAATGGGGGTCACGGTTGCCGGGGAAGTCAGGTCCCTTCCAGCTTCTTAGCGCGACAAATTTTTCGTCTTTGAATAAAGCTCCGCTGATGCTGGGGTTATCTGTTCCAAACAGGATTACCGCCGGTACTTTGTTCGCCAGCGCGATCTGTGTTTGTGATCCATCAATCGCCGCTAATAGTCGCGCGCCAGCTACAATATTTATGAAATCGGGAATTGTGGTGGTACCTGCCAGCGAAACAGCCTTGTTTCGCATCCTGGCCATGATGCCATCGATTTTCGAATTTCATCTGCTGACCCGGTGAATAGAACAGGGCATTCAAATGTCTCGATCGCCCGGTCCGCCAGATCTGCCCAGCGGTCGTCTTCCCACTCGTTACACATCCAGTGGCATCCGGGATGGAATACGAAATAAGGATTGATTGGCTGATCCTTGCCCAGTGTATTTTCGATCGCGTTTTTCAGGATGTGCTGTGACCGCTGCATCAGTGAGCGGGGAAACCAATCAGTCGGGCTGTACCGAAGATCGACTGAAACCCCAAGAGCCGCCGCCACCTTGCCCGGCGTTACCCGGCAGGTCCGGTCGTCTGGCATAAACCCGAGATTGTGGGTCAGCAACTGGGCGACCCAGCCAAGGTTCAAATTGCTGCTTCCGGAATAGCCGACTCTGGTCCTGATTCTGCCCAGCCACGCTGCCAGCAAAAGCCCCCACGGGAATTCGGTAAGGAACAGAACCGTATCGTATCCGCCGAATATTATTTTAAGTAAATATTTACTTAAAATAAGCGATTTCTTAATCTTTGTCTTGTTGTCAAACGTGAACCCGCTGACCACGGAATCCACGTAAGGGCAGCCTTCTAAAAGACTTGTGGAATAACTGTTGCCAAAAAGGGTAATGTGCGCGTCTGGATAGTGCTGCCGAATTGACCTGACGGTGGGCAGCATCTCTATCAGATCGCCAATGTGTCCACGGACGACCAGTAGAATCCGTTTGTTAGTGGGCTTGCTCATATATTCTTTGAACAGAGTGGCATATCGCGCCCCAGCTATAGTTTTCCTCAACCAGTTGCCGCCCGTTTCGTCCCATCGATCGCCGCAGATCGCGGTCCGTGTCGAGTTCCAGACAACTGTCGGCAAACTCACCGGGTGAGTCCGCTATGGATAAGTGTTCTCTGTTTGCCACCTCGATTCCTTCGCAGCCAATGCTTGTGCTGACGATAGCTTTTCCCATTGCCATAGCTTCCAGTATCTTGAGCCTGGTACCAGAGCCGATTCGCAAGGGCACGACGATTACCGCCGCTCGGTGAAGAGGATCTCGAATGTCTGCAACCTCACCGGTAACTTGTATTCCTGACTTGCCATGAAGCTTTTTGATCTGTTCGGGCGGGTTGGGTCCGACTATTTCGAAAACCGCAGTCGGACGTTTCTGCCGGATCAATGGCCAAATTTCCTGGGCGAAATAGGTCACCCCATCGATGTTTGGCCCATAATTCATTGCGCCGAAGTAAAGAAACGGTCCGTCATTTCCATTTTCGGATGGGCGGAAATAATCAACATCAACGCCATTTGGAACCACGGAAACGCTATGCGACAGATATTGCCGCATAGTTTCGGCATCGACCTTTGACGGGTAAAAGACGTGGTCGAATGTCTGAGCCTGACGGATTTCTTCAGCTTTTACCTTCTGATATTCAAGGTATCTATATAACTTCTTTGCCGGATTTGTTTCCTGCTGATAGAACCGGTAATGGATGTTGAACTCGACATTATGTTCATCCAGACAGGAAAAGGCCGTCGAATTCAGCTCGTAGTGCCCCATAAACGAAAACTCAAGCTGAATGCAGTCAAATGACTGATTTTTAAGTAATTCATCAAGTTTTCTTTGGAAATTGGGACAGGTATATTCGTAATAGAGCGAACTGGCTGTGCTGAGTGCCGCACGCAGCTGTCGCAGGCGCTTGGTTTTGCTGGAAATGTGGTGATCGACCAGCGTGACGGATTTGCAGAAGCTGCGAAGATGCGCGATGCTTTCTTCAGAATCATCTTCAGATTTAAAGGCTATCAGGCTGACTTCATTGGATTTTGACAGGTATTTGATAAAATTATAGACCCTTACCGCAGCCCCATACGTGAGGGGGTATGGAAGAGAGTCGTTTACGACCAGGATCTTCATCTGCTGCCTTTTTGGATACACGCCGTCCCGCAACTTCGCACACCGGGCCCACTGGCCCTCAGAGGTATCTTCGGCAGTTAAATGATTCGCTTTACCCGTAAACTATTTGAATCAAAGCAAATTAAAGAAAAATATCGACCGTACGCGCGATTTCGTGAAAATCAGTCACAACCCTTCGCATCAGGTTGCTGATTTCCAGCCTGTCGGTCAAGAAGACAGATTCGTTGTGTATTTTTGTTACTTTGATTGTGGGATTCTGAAATCCCAGAAATGAACACCAGCCGTCGGTCAAAACGACCGGAATTGCGGTCTTACTTCTGTGCTTGAATGAGTTAGCGCTGATGCTAAAATGGCACGCCGTTTGGAACAGTGACACCGAGGGTTCATATGGGCATTTTGCTCCAGGACATTCGCTACGGCTTAAGGATGCTGATCAAGCAGCCAACCTTTACCGCGATAGCCGTGATTACGCTGGCGCTGGGTATTGGCGCTAACACGGCGATTTTCAGCGTTATCGATGCTGTGATGCTTCGCCCTCTGCCATTTGCAAATGCTGATCGCCTGGTAGTGGTGGCATCGACGAATCCGCACGAGTCTCTTCCAAACCAACACATTTCGTCGCTTGATCTGGCGGATATGCGTACGCAATCGCGCACGTTTGAAAATTTGGCCGGATGGTTTACTTACGATTTTGCGTTAAATGGGGCTGGTGAGCCCGCACATGTAAAAGGTACCGGTGTCGATGGTGACCTGTTTGGCCTGCTGGGTGTCCCGCCGCAACTGGGACGCGCCTTTAACGCAGGTGATGATCACGTGGTCGTTCTGAGCAATGCCCTATGGCAACGGCAATTCAATTCCAACCCTGATGTGGTTGGTAAACCGATTACTCTGAACGGCGAAAGTTACACGGTCACTGCCGTGATGCCGCCGACCTTCCAGTTTCCGATTGAAACTGATCCGTCCGATTTGTGGGTGACCTGGAATTTCGCTCAATATGCAGGACCAGCACAAAAACGTGATGCGCGTGTGCTGGACGTCGTCGGTCGTCTGCGTCCCGGAATGACGACTTCACAGGCACAGACCGAATTGGCCGGTATCGCCGACCGATTGGCGCATCAGTATCCGGATACAAATAAGGGCGTAGGTGCTCGTATTATCCCTATCGTCGAAAATCTGATCCGAGAAAAACAGCAATCACTGCTGATTCTATTCGGCGCAGTCGGTTTCGTATTATTGATCGCCTGCGTAAACGTCGCAGGTCTGATGCTGGCTCGAGGGTCGGCGCGCCGACGTGAAACCGCGATTCGCGCGGCGCTGGGCGCTTCGCGATTACGCATTTGTCTTCAACTGCTTACGGAAAGTTTGCTGCTCGCACTGATCGGCGGTGCGTCAGGATTGCTGGTTTCATCCTGGGGAGTCAGCGCGTTGCTGGTGCTGAGTCCAAAGGACCTGCCGCGCGCAAACCAGATTGGGATCAACGGGCGCGTGCTGGCGTTTACCTTTATTGTTTCGATTTTTACCGGCGTTGTTTTTGGTTTGATCCCAGCCCTGCAGATTTCCAAAGTAGATTTGATGATGGCGCTGAAAGATGGAGGGAAATCTGCCGGTGGAGGTTCTGCCAGCGCCAAATTCCGCGGAGCGCTGGTCGCGACGGAGATTGCGCTCGCCCTGGTTTTGCTGACTGGGGCGGGACTGCTGATCAATACATTCTGGCGATTAAACAGCGTCGATCCAGGTCTGAACGCGGAAAATGTACTGACCTTTAGATTGAGCTTGCCTTACGAAAAATATACGACCGCGCAGTCGGCGGTCTTTTTTGATCAACTCCAGGCGAAATTGTTGAATGTTCATCGGGTGGTTGCTGCCAGCTCGGTTTTCCCGTTGCCTTTTAACGGTGATCCGATTTTTGAAAACATGGATGCCAGTTTTGATACCCGACTGGAAATCGAAGGTCGTCCACAGCAGCGCGCCAATCGGGCTCGTATCGACAGCACTACGGTGCAACCAGATTATTTCCGTACAATGGGTATCCGATTGATCGATGGGCGCGATTTCAGTGTACGTGACGATATAGGCAAACAGCGAGTTGCGATCATCAACGAAACATTGGCCAAGCGATTCTTTCCTAATGAAAATCCGCTGGGAAAACGGATCAGAATCGATTCAATAGTGATGCCGGGCGACCAGCCGATGCGGCAGGTGGTAGGTATTGTTGGCGACGTCAAACGTCACGGACTTGCGTCGGATGCACAGCCGGTGGTTTATCTTCCATTAGCCCAGGAGCCATTTCAGGAACTCTTCGTTGTTGTAAAAACTCAGGGAAATCCGACTGCCGTTGTTTCGGATGTTCGTGGTGCAGTACTGTCGCTGGACACAGAGCAACCGATCTATGATATCAAGACGCTGGATCAGCGTCTTGAAGCATCTATTTCTCAGCAACGTTTCAACGCGCTGTTGCTGACAGTGTTTTCATCAATAGCGGTTTTGTTGTCTGCCATCGGTCTTTACGGAATAGTTTCATTCAATGTAAACCAGCGAACAAACGAGATCGGTGTTCGAACAGCTCTGGGTGCGAGATCCATTGATGTGTTGAGGCTGATTCTGGTTTATGGAGTCCGGCTGGTAGTCATTGGCGTGGCAGTGGGATTGATGGCCGCGCTTTGGCTGACCCGATCGATGGGAAGTATGTTGTTTGGAGTCAGCCCGCACGATCCGCTGACGTTTGGATCAGTAACTGTGTTGCTGGTTGCGATTGTTTTGCTTGCCTGTTACATACCTGCCAGACGAGCTTCGCGTGTTGATCCGATTACGGCGCTCCGCACGGATTAATTCTTTTTAAAACACTCTCAATCGTCTCCTGCCGATCCAAATTTTTTATGCAGGGCGATATTTCACTTTTTTGGGCGAAGGATTTCTGAGAGTGTCTATGGAAATGGAATCAATTTTCCATCTTTCTGAATGTAAAACTCCAATCTTTGGCTTTGCCGATATCCTTCCTTGATTAAAAGTCGCCCCAGGTCTTTCCCGTACTTCGACTCTATATATTTCACAACATCAAACATCAAAGGAGGTTGGGTTAGTCGGCGGCCTTCCGACTCGGCCTGAATTACTCCTTTTAGGCCGGGCTCTTTTGTTAATCGCGACATGAACTCATCGATTTGCTGCTGTTCTTCCTTGTTAAGGAGCGAGGAATAATAATTCGGCAGAATGTGGTTATTCCCCGGGCAGCGCAATGCATCATCCTGAGACGATGGAAGGTAAACAAAATGCTTCACTTTGCCGTTCTCGATATCTAATTGCAGACCTTCAACCTCGTCAAGCAAATGTGAGCTGTTTTTTCTTGAGTCTCCGAAGCCGACCTCAGTGAAGTAATCCATATTCAGTTTTAGGGTTGATAACGTGGGTGGCTTTAGGGGATCTAAGTTGATTGAAATGGCAGTACCTTCAGGAACACGCCACTCATCAGAACTCTTTCCTGGACATTGTGGCCCCGTTGCATATTTTACAACCACCTGTCCGTCCGCTGTAATATGGATAGAACTGGATTCGGTACTGAACTTGGGTACTCCTAGAATACGTTCAACGTCCGCTCTGCTGGATTTCATCGGAGTGATATCGCGCCAAGTCTTAGCTTCCGAACTGGCATTGCAGGCGATCAGGAAGAAAATGGCGACCAGAGAAATTAATCTCAAACTGTTTGCCCTCCGGAAAATGGCAAAACGACATTAGATCGGCTTGCCGAATTCGTCTGAAAGAGTCTGCAAAATCTGCCAGGCCTTCCACGTTTCATTATGAGGTGTATCGGGGGTAGGATAATCGCCGTAGTAACCTCCATACACATACGCCCTATATTTTTCCGGAGTTTTAATTTCGACAAAAAGAGCTCTGGCCTCAAGTTCCCTGGCATTGACCTGACCTATATCATATGCATCTGGCAAGGTATATATATCCAAACCTTCCAGTGTTTTCCAAAAGGATTCCCAACCAGATTTCGGCACGGATAATGGGACTGGGGCTTTCGCACTTTCGGAATCGTAATGAGGCACATAAACGCCAGACCAAACTTGATTGGTTTTCTTGAGAACGAAACCTAGTAATTTCCTATCTGTAAATCCATACCAGACGCGTATCTCAATAGAATTGGGGCTACCGGCTTCGTCACCTAAAGTCTCTAAACCGGTGTTCTTGAGTCGTCTTCTGAGAAGCTCGAGGCAGTTCTTATGTACAAGAGCTTTACGGTCCTCTTTATCGTCTGCTTGAGCCTGCGTATTTTGCGCCTGAAGCGGCGTTCGAGTATTAATCGTCTTCATTCCTATAACTGAGATAAAAACAAATAGGCATATTCCTACGATTGAGACTAGATGTTTTTGATTCATACCCCCCCCCCAAAAAAACCACTCAAAATTAATATACACCAAGTCGTCAAAATGCTCGGCGAGCGAGCACTTGAACAACGATCCATTCAGCGTAAGTCACGTTGTTCTTTTAGATCGGTGAGCCCGAGGCACATTTCATTAACATTAACCTGGTCTCTATGACTGGCGGTTGGCCACAATGCAGGGCTCCATGAATCATAGAATCTGTCATCGGTGAAGGTGCCATCGCTATTTTTGTACCTATGTATATCCAGTATCAACCCCATAGCTGCGGTGTTACGGTCCTTAGCCCATTTAAGTAGAAGTTCTGGTTCCCAAGTAGATGCATAATGACCGAGCTCTCTGCTGGATCCCGGGTGGGTATGGTAAGCCATCATCAGAGACATGTCTTTACCAGCCGCTTTATAGTCAGCGAGCGTTTTGGCGTAGAGGGGATCGAGGTCTATCCCTATCTCACGTTTCGTATTGGTACCTTCCGGTGCCACCACTATTTCGATCTCGCCCGTAGAGCGATTTAGAAAAATGAAACCTCCATTCTCCCTTGGGCCGCCGCTATATTTCTCTCCGGAGTCTACGCTAGCCTTCCGAGCTGCATCCAGGGCGTCTTTGACCTGCGGCATTTGAACAAGCTCGGAAGCTGATATACAGCGAAGATCCTTATGGCCACCAGAAGTATTCCCCCAAATGTTATCGAAATCATCCCGCTCGGACACCCACTTACCCGGGAATTCCATATAGGCGCTTGGCACGTATCTCAAATGTCCCGACAATATGTCCATATTACTGAACGGGTTTCCAGTTGTATTGTAGTGCCCGCTGAAGTTGCTCTGGGTTGGCGCGACAGACATTGGTGTCGTTTTGCCGTCATTTGTTACTTGATAGATAGACTCAATCTCGCCTTTGTTATGATCTGCATTGTCTAATTCCTGCTGACGCGACGCTTCCGCGCAGGACGTCGGCATTCCATTGGCCGAGCATCCGCCGTACGGATCAAACGGATTGCCATCTTCTTCAAAAGGAAAACGATCTGGTTTCAGATCCTCATAAGTGGGACTGGCGTTAAAGGTGTACGGATCAAAGTCTCCCATCTCTTGTCCCAGCGGGTCCAGTTGCGCTCTATCGCCCCCCAGACCGTACGATCCGCCGACAGCGTATCTCGCAGAGCCCTGCTTGGCTCCGGAAACAGGATTTATGTGTTCGTAAGATACGAATTCGTACCCGGTCGCTCCCTCGATATCCACTTCTGCCAACTCAGCTCCGTTTGCATAGACATGTATCCAGGTCGATAGAGAGCTTTCATTGTCCATCTCGGCTACGACATTGCCGCCCAAGACGGTCGATCTCACGTAATAGCGAATCTTGGATATGGTGTCAGGATCGGTCTGCTCTGAATCTCGGTAGACTATGCGACCATCTCCGTCATAAGTTTGAGTAAAGGTCAGCCAGTAGCCGGTGTCCGCAAAGGTTTCATTTCCCGCGGCGTCATATGTATGTGTGCCGGTATCGACCAGGATATGTCCGGAGGCGTCATAGGTCGATCCTGCCGCGCGATTATTAGTAAAACTGGAACCGGTCGTTCCCATGTCCTGACTCCAGAATCGCTCCGTTCGACCGGTCATGTGATTCCAGACATCATAGGTGAAGCTTTCTTTGTATGCTCCCGTCCAACTGCTGGGCGGGGCGCCATTGGCTTCAGCACCCGATTTGGCTGTAGCCAATCGACCATAATCATCGTATTCCCAGGAAGCGTCCGCCGTGTTATTAAGAACGTCGTGCATATAGCTCTTTTGACCGTTTTTTCTATATTGGTAGGTGGCGTGCACGAGGTTGGCATCGTACTCCGTCACCTGCAGTCGGTTGTTATAACTTACGGCCAAAGTGTTTCCGTCTCCGAACGTCATTCCTTTTAATGCGCCCCAGGCTCGATATTCGATATCAGAGCCAAAAGAAGAAACAGTAACGTTATCGAATGTGCTCCCATTTTGTTCTCGGTCTGTATAGTTCGTGCCTCCCACGGAAGTGATTTCGCCTGAGTCATTCAGAGTATAGTCGACAACTCCTCCCCAGGGATCAGTTACAGAAGTCAATTGTCCCCCTAAATTATAGGTATAGGATAACGCAAATGTGCCGGTAACGCCCGTGAATGCTTTTGTCTCGCTGGTCAGGCGGCTCCAGACGTCGTATACGTAAGTTAAAGTGCCAGTTCCATCGCTCATCTCGGTTCTGTTGCCGGCGTCGTCATAGGTATAGGAAAGGGACGACGTGGCTGCAACGGATGACGGCGCAGCCGATTTGTCATAAGATATTCCGGTCGCCGAATGCCGCTTGTTGTAGGTGTAGGTCGCAACTAACCCTCTTGGGTCTGTAGCGGTTGCGATCGTATCGTCGGCATTGTATGTGACGCTGGAAGTAGTGCTGGAACTGTATATTGGAAGATGCTTGCTCGATAATCGTCCGTAATTGTCGTAATAATAATAGGTCGATTGTGTCGTTCCACCTGATCCGACTTTTTGGTCGAGTTGCGAAGCCTGATCGCGCACATTGAACGAACATCCGACAGATTAATATTGGGGGCTATCAGTGCCAACAGGCGTGGGAAGAGTGCTTACATTCAAAGCCGATCTCAGGTTCTGCGGCGGGACATGCGTGTCACAGGTGTCACAGTGATTTTCAACATCCTAAAGGCGTATCCAACGCTGTCAGCTCGACATAAGAGGTGGTCGGCGTGTTAACAAGGCAAGATTTGTGATCGGAGTTCGGAACGGCCTGCCATATAGGCGTCGCAAGCGTCACATTGACATTTTTATTATTGTTTTCAGTCAATAAGAATATGACATCGCCTGACATATCGCGTCTCAAGATGTCTCAAATATTTTTTCAGGCCAGCCTCTGTCTAATATTCAGAAATTCTGACCGGATCTAGCCACCGTAAACTCAAGTTTACACACCAATCAGTCGATAACAGACTACGAGAGTTTCTATCGGCTTGGTGTGTATAAAATGAACGATGCGCCCCTGACAACCAGCTTTGGACCGGCGTTCTTTTTCGAAGTTTTTCGACGAAGAATCGGTGTGGTTATCGTTTCCTGTATTGTAGCCGTAGCTTTAATCATTCCTGCTATCTTACTGATAAAAAAGCATTATAAAGCATCGACCAAAATCCTGATCTCAGAGCCAGTGCTGAATGGAAACACCACCGTCCAGGAGCCTCTGATACACAGAGACCAGGATACAGCGCAGAAACTTGGGAATGTAAACAACCTTATTAAGAGTGATCTGTTTCTATCTCAGGCCATTGCAAAACTGGAAGCTGAAGGCTACGAATCGTCGAGCACCCCGCAATGGTCACCGACGACCGAAAAGCTAAAGGACTCAGTCACCGCAACACTCGACCCACCGAGTCTGGAAATAACTGTCGATACGCCCAATTCAAGTGCCAGCATAAAACTGGCCAGGATTCTGGGTGATGAGTTCAAGGAATGGATGAACCGGCTTGAGGTTCGCCCGACTGGTGACACCGCCAGTGCTATCAAAGGTACGGCAGATCAGTTGCGCGCAGAGATTCAGGATCTTCGACAAAAGCTTGAAGTCTTCAAGAATAAAAACGGGGACTCTCTACCGGATCAGTCGGCAAACTATCTGGTACAAAGGGAAGCCTACCAGAGCCTGATTGCCAAAGATAAAGTCGACCTGGAAAAGCTTCGAAATGAATATGCGTCGCTCCAGAATCGTTTGAGGAGCGATCCAAACTTGCGCGTCGACACTGAAAACCCGCTTGCTAAGCAGCTTCAGGAGAAGCGAGCCGAGCTGGCCAGTATGATGGCTACACACAAGGACACGCATCCATTGGTTGTCGAGTTAAAGAAGAAGATCAAGGAATTGGAAGATACGTTGATGGCTCCACCGCCGGAAGGGCAGGTGTCGCTCAGCACGCCGTACAGAAACACGGATACGAAAATAAAAGAAATCAAAGCGCAGATCGACGGGTATGAACGATCGATACCTATTTATCAACGCGAATTGGACCGCCTAAACGGAAATCTGAAGAGAATGCCTGCATCAGAGCAGACGATAAATGAGTTGTCGGCCCAGATACGCACCAAGGAACAGATCCTGGATAAGCTGACCCAGGAACAGTCCGGAGCATTGCTGTCGGAACAGATACTTACGCAGGTCCAGAGCAGCAAGTACGTGACTGTTTCATCAACGACCACAGCGCAAGGGGAGCCGAGCTCCAAATTCCTGTTGATGGCTGCGTTCGCCGGCGGCTTGGTGATGGGGATAATTCTCGCAATAATTTTCGAGCTTGTTGACCCGGTTGTATATGGACCAGCACAGTTAGAGGCACAATCGGGGGTGCCGTTGCTTACGGTGATACCGGAACGAATGTTGGTAAAATAACTGTAATTTATAAGAAATGTTTGGTAGTACTTCAAACTCAAGATCATATTCAGATGGTCGGCCCGCCGACATTGAGCATAACCTGCGAGGACTGTTGAATCAGGTTACTCGCGGCAGTTTTGCACAAGGCGCGGATCGGCGGATATTGATCTGCCCGCTTTCCGATGACATTTTCTCTTACAAGCTGTCAGACAATTTGGCCCGAACTGGTGCAGCCAGCGGCTCGTCGGTTTTATTGTGGGATCTATGCGCAAGCGAAACTGCCACGGGAAACGGGAGCAAGTTCTGTGATCTGGATTCAGTGATGAAGGCTCATAACCTGATCGAAGCGGGCATTTCAAAAAGACCCGATGAAACGATCTGGGAAGCTCAATCCACCGTCCGGTTTCGTGGTAATCCAAAGGCGATTGCAGAATCGAACGCTCTGACCGAAGCGGTTCGTCATCTGTCCAAACTTTTCGATCTGATTATTATCAATTGCCCGCCGGTGGGAATGCTGGACGAAGGCTATAGGGCGTTCGCTCAGCACGCCGACTCGATAATTATGGTCGCAAAAAAAGGGAAGACAAAGAAGCAGGAAATCGCCAGGTCGACTCAGATTACAAAGGGCTTGCCGGTTGCGGGTTTTATAATGCTGGAATAGTTGTAGCGCATTCGTCTCGATTGCGCTTTTCCCAAAAACAAGGTATTCCGAACCGGCTTAGACACTATGCGAGCGCAATCGGGACGAATGCGCTACTTCAGAACGGAATCTCATCGTCATTATTGTCCGCCGCTGGGGCAGGACCTCTGGAAGGCGCCGCGGATGGTCTGTTTGACGGCTCACTCGGTCTTCCTCCGCCTCCCTGATCATCGCTGCGAGAGCCTATAAATTGCATTTCAGTTCCATTCACTTCCAGCGATGTGCGTTTATTGCCGTCACGATCGGTGTATTCGCGCTGGCTCAGGCGACCTTCAATGTAGACCTGTTTACCTTTCGACAAATATTGACTGGCAACTTCCGCCTGCCTGTTCCAGAAAGTCACCTTGAACCATGTCGTCTGATCGGTCTGCTCGCCATTGCTATCTTTGCGTCTTTCGCTAGTCGCAACCGAAAAATCACAGACCGCTGTGCCCTGCGGCGTGTATCGCAACTCGGGATCGCGCCCGAGGTTTCCCACGATGATGATTTTGTTGAATGACATTTCCGTAATCCTTTGAAGAACTTCTCAGTTGAAGTAATATTTCGCTGAAAGCACGGCGAGTGTACTTAATCGCTGGCAATCAAGTCAAGAACCTTTGGGAACGAACTGATTCGTCGATCAATGCTTAGATTTCTCAACATTTCCAATCTAGCTGTTATAGATAAAGTTCAACTGGAATTCGATGCCGGACTAAACGTTCTGACCGGCGAAACCGGCTCTGGCAAGTCGATTATTGTCGATGCCCTGGAGCTCCTGTTTGGCGGTCGGGGATCGGCGGAATTAATCCGATCCGGTGAGAGCAAACTCTTCATTGAGGCGGTTTTCGAAGTGTCGGAATCAGAGCCTGCTCTCGCGCCAATGTTTGAAGCCGCTGGTATCGACGCCGACACTGAACTGATCTTACGTCGCGAGATAAGCTCGAATGGCAAGACACGATTTTTCCTTTCAGGGCAGTTGATTACCGCTGCATTGTTAAAGCAGATTCGACCCTTTCTGGTCGACGTATATGGTCAGGGTGAACAGCATGCGTTGCTGGACCGGGCAAATTATCTGACTCTTCTTGATAACTTTGGCGATCTTGGTGACCTGGCAAAGAAAGTCAGGAATAGCTACGAAGGCTGGAGGACCGCTGACGAGCATTATCGCACCTTGAGTCAGACCGAGTCAGAACGAATTCGACAGCGCGACATCTGGCAATTTGAAGCCGAAGAGATCGACCGGGTCAAACCGATCGCCGGCGAAGATCTCGAACTGACTCGCGAACGCTCGCTGCTGGCAAACGCGGAACGTCTCAATGAACTGGCCGGCGCGGCATACGGAGCTCTTTACGATCATGAAGCATCGGTAATTTCGAGTCTTGCCTCAATAAAACGAAAGCTGGACGAATTGGGTCAGATCGATGAGAGTGTCGGCACGCTGGCCGCCCAGGTCGAAAGCGCGCGTTTCAGCCTTGAAGATATCGCGTACATTCTGCGCGATTATCTCTCAGGGATTGAAGTCTCGCCTGATCGCCAGGTCATCGTCGAAGAAAGACTAATTGAACTGGATCGATTGAAGCGAAAGTATGGCGGCAGTCTGGAAACAGTGCTGGTGCATCTGGACCAAACTCAGAAATGTCTGGATGAATTTGAGAACACTGAGACCGCTCGTGAAAAGGCTCGGATTGACGTGGAAAACGCCAGACGATCATATTTCGATGCGGCAAACGATTTGAGCAAAAAAAGAAAACAAGCGGCGCCCCAGCTCGAAAAAAGATTGATTGCAGAGTTAAAACCGCTGGCTATGGAAAACGTCAAATTTACGGTCGAGTTTGATCAGTCCGAAACAGATCAGCAACCGCGGGTAAACGGAATCGACTCTATAAATTTTCTGTTCTCGCCAAATCCTGGTGAGGCCCTGCGGCCACTGATGAAGATAGCTTCCGGTGGTGAGCTCTCGCGGTTGATGCTGGGTTTAAAAAGCATCATGTCGCCGCTCGACTTTCCGCGGACCTTGATTTTTGATGAAATCGATTCCGGAATCAGCGGCAGGGTTTCACAACGCGTAGGCGAACAATTGCGCGGTCTTTCCGATCACAACCAGGTTTTGTGTGTGACTCACCAGGCGCAGATCGCCAGATTCGCCGACGTCCATTACCGGGTAGAGAAGCGGTTGACCGGCGGTCGCACCTCGGTTTCAGTGGAACTTTTGGACATGGAAAATCGTGAAATCGAACTGGCCAAGCTCCTGGGCGGCGTGAAGATTACCGAAGCTACCCGTCTGCACGCGGCCGAGCTTTTGAATTCTATTCCACGCCGACGCCGTCAGCACGCAAAATAAATGTCGGCGCGCCGACATTCCGTTTTGAGTCCCGCCTTCAGGCGGCTCTTTGTAATGCAATCATCGCTGATCTCTGCATCGTCTAATCCTATCCTTTGGCTAGCGCAACTGATATTAAGCGGCCTGCTCAATCAAAGTTGATTGCGTTACATCGAAAGAGCCGCCTGAAGGCGGGACTCAAAACTTGCGCTACTAGTAAAAGAAGGTAGCGAATGTTAGAATGCGAACATCTGTTAAATTGAAGTGTCAGAATTGAAAATGAGATTTTACCTGGAAACATTTGGCTGTCAGATGAACGTAAACGACTCTGAACGAGTCGCCTCCCTGCTCAGCCAGTCCGGCTACGAGCCGATTAACGACCCAATAGCTGCGGATCTGATTCTGCTGAATACTTGTTCCGTGCGCGAGAAAGCAGCTCACAAACTCTATTCCCGAATCGGAGAGTTAAAGAGAAGGGTTTCATCGGACAAAGCCGTCTTCGGCGTTATCGGATGTCTCGCTCAGGACGAAGCCGAGTCGATCTTTCGCCGGTCACAATCGGTTCGCCTTGTTATGGGTCCGCGCTCGATTGGACGCCTGCCGATCCTGCTGGACAGAATTAACCAGGGTTACCCACGAGCTATTGACGTTGCCCAAAATGTATCCAGCGAATTCACCAGCGCTGATGTTCAATCCAGAATTCATCAGACTGTCGGCTTCGTGACGATCATTGAGGGCTGTAACAAGAACTGCTCTTACTGTATCGTTCCCTATACTCGTGGCAGGGAAAACAGTCGCTCGCCGGAAGACATACTCCGCGAGATCGATTCGCTGATAATAGCCGGCTATCGCGAGATTTGCCTGCTGGGGCAGAACGTAAACAGCTATAAATTTATTGCTGAAAAAGGCGAAGTATCGTTTGCTAACCTGCTGGAATTTTTAGCAAAAAGAACAGCGGGTGTGCGCATTAAATTCACGACCTCTTACCCACGTGATTTCGATCAGGATTTAGTTAATGTATTGGCCGAGTATCAGAATCTATGTAACTGGGTTCATTTGCCAATGCAGTCAGGTTCAGACAAGGTATTGCGCCGAATGTATCGACAATATACCCGCAGGGATTACCTGCAACGCATTGAAATGTTAAAGAATAGCGGCAGGGAATTCTCTTTAACTGGTGATTTTATTGTCGGTTTTCCCGGCGAAAGTGAAGAAGATTTTCAGGAAACACTCAGTCTGCTGGACGAGGTTAAATACGACGGCATCTATTCATTTGAATATTCAGCCAGACCGCACACTGCGGCGATGTATTTTCCGGATACGGTCTCCGCTCAGGTAAAGACTGAGCGCATGGTCCGTCTGGTTGCGCATCAAACCAATATCCAGAAAACGCATTTGCAGAGATATGTCGGGCGAACACTTGAAGTTCTGGTTGAAGGCAAATCGGCGCATGGCTCTGAATTGTCCGGACATTCGGCCTGCAATCGGGTCGTAAATTTCGACGGAAATGAAAACCTGACCGGTAATCTGGTCGACGTTACAGTTACCACTGCTCATAATAACAGTTTGTTTGGGTATATTAGCTAATGTTTTACAGGCATTCTGGGTTACAGAAAGAGGGGAATGGTTATGGATGTTGAAGTTAAAATCCGGGGGTTGATGATGGATCCCAATACCAATTCTCCGATTGTTGTGCTCAAGGATGCCAACAGCGATACCATGTTGCCGATCTGGGTGGGTCATTTTGAAGCTCACGCGATCGCGGTCGAAATTGAGAAAGTAACTCCCCAGCGCCCGATGACCCACGACCTGATCAAAAACCTGATTGACCATGTCGGCGGGCGAGTCGAACGGGTGATCGTCACCGAGCTGGTCGACAATACGTTTTACGCAGTGATCGAGCTGAATATAGACGGCGAGAAATCATTACTTGATTCCCGTCCCAGCGACGCGATTGCCCTGGCGCTTCGGACCGACGCGCCGATCTTTGTCAGGGAAGAGGTTCTCGAGCATTCCGCCAGGATGATCATTTCCACGGGACCAGAAGGCGAAGAGGCAGAGATTGAGCAGCCGTCGATGGAAGGCGAAACTGAGTCCCCGGAAAATGTGGAATGGCCCGACGAGCTGGACGACGATTTCACCAAGTACAAAATGTAATTCACACGTGTCTAAAGTTAGCGGCTTAACCTTTTGTAATCAGTAATCGACAAAATGATAATTTGCGTAGCCAATCAAAAAGGCGGTGTAGGCAAGACTACCACGGCCATTAATCTTGCTGCTGGGCTCAGCCGACTGGGTCACAGCGTTTTGTTGATCGACCTGGATCCTCAGGCAAACAGTACGATCTCTTTCCTTGATCCCGTCAAAATCTCTGGCTGTGCCTATGATTTTCTCCTGGAAAACGCAAAGCCTGACGAGGTGATCTACCATAGCGAAATTAAAGGTGTGGACATTCTGCCCGCGAAAATCTCCCTGGCAAAGCTGGAGAGCAAGCTAATGGGCGATTTCGACGCGGCGTTTCGGCTGCGCGACCGACTTGAACCGCTGGATTCGAAATACGATTTTATCGTGATCGATACACCGCCCGCGCTGGGACTGCTGACCGTCAACGCTTTGGTTGCTGCCAAATATCTGATCGTTCCGATCCAGTCGTCATATTTCGCATTGGAGGGAACTGACGACCTACTGGAAACGATTGACAAGATCAAGGCTCGTCCGAATCCATCACTTGAAGTCCTGGGCGTTTTGATAACTCTCCACGACAAGCGCACGACCTTGGCGCGTGATATTCACGATCAGGTCTGTGAGGTTTTCGGCGAAAAGGTCTTCAAAACAGTCATCACCAAATCGGTTCGACTTGAAGAAAGCCCAGCCTATAAAGAGCCTATTTACAGTTACGCGCCGTCCTCCAGTGGCGCCCAGGAATACGCCAGTTTTTGCAAAGAGGTGGTCAGCCGTGCCTAAAAAAGGTTTGCCGTCGAATATCAGGATGAGACATGACTCGCATTTTGTTGAGGAATTGTCCGGTCGTGGCGGTGTCGCTGTCGGCAGAATGATTCCGATCAGCCGATTAGAACCCAACCCGAACCAGCCGCGAACACAAATCGGTGACCTGACTGAAATGATTGAATCGATAAAAGAAAGAGGCGTTCTTGAGCCACTGCTGGTTCGCCCGAGCGATGTTGGCGGTCGGTATATGATTATTTCCGGCGAACGCCGTTATCGCGCCAGTTTAGAGGCCGGTCTTCGCGAAGTTCCTTGTATCGAAATGGATGTCGATGACCGTGGAGTCGCTGAGATTGCCCTGATCGAAAACCTCCAGCGTAAAGATCTAACGCCGTTTGAAGAAGGCGCAGGCATTCAGGCTCTTGTCGAAAAATTCGATTATACGCACGAGATGGTCGCGAAAAAGCTGGGTAAAGCCCGCAGCTCCATTACCGAGGCATTGACCCTGCTGAGCATTCCAGCCGACGTTCGCGAACTATGTCGGCGCGCCGACATAACATCAAAAACGATTCTTCTGCAGATAGCTCGTCAGCCAGATGTCGACTCAATGACGAAGCTGATCGAAAAAATCGGTTCTTTAGGACTGACAAGAGATCAAGTTAGACATGCAAAGACTTCAGAAACCGCCGGGAAACCGTTTCAGTTTAAGTACCAGCCTGAAAACAAAGACTTCAAGTTAGAGATTAAGTTTCGACGGGATAATGTCTCACGTGAGGAACTAATCACGGCACTGGAAGATCTCTTATCCGACATTCGGAATAGACAGGATTAACAGGATTTCTTCAGGATCTACATGATTTACTTTTGAGAAATTTTAAATTTCAAAACATGTAAATCCTGAAAAAATCCTGTTAATCCTGTCTAATTCTTATCCCGCATTCTTCATTGCTTTCCGCTGTTTAGCTTGCAACTTCTTAGCGAATTTCTCAAGCCAGGGCTGAATAGGTTTGAAGATCTTATTGCGGAATTTGTAATGGCCTTCACGCCATTGCTTAAAATACTTCTCGGCATATGTCCGGACCGCAGCCTCAAGCTGACCTTTTTTTCGGTTTTTGCCCAGCGTCAACGCGTGGTGCTGACCTACCAGAGCGTATATTGTCTGCGCGAGATTAGCCTTAAACCAGAGTTTTCCGCTGATCCGTTTGACTAGACTGTCACGCGGTAACAGTACCGTCAGGGCGACCTGCCCCCAGGCGTTATTACCAGGAGTTTTCGGTATGTAAAGAAATGGGAGCTGCGATCTCTGGGCGGCGTCAACAAACTGATTCTCGACCTGGTCCATCACAACGATTTTCGACAACCCTCTTAGATGTTCGATCGGCACCTGATCCAGCATCGATTGGGTCAATTCGACGATGTCTGCGCGCGAACGCGAGGTCGCCTGATTCTCTATTTTTATTGCCATTGTGGCGTCAGCCTCTTCTGATTGATTAAATGATCAAGTCAATGATAACGGAGTAGTATATAATAAAGAATCTTTCTTTCGCCATACCTTGGCAGGCATTGAAATCAGATTGCGAAAGAAAACCTTCTGGAAAAAGGGCTGTTTTGAGAAATTGACTGACAGCGAACTGATTGAAAGATATTTGTCCTACCTGCGCGTGGAACGCGGAATCGCAGTCGCTACCTCGCTTGCCTATCGGACTGACCTGGAAAAACTGGCGACCTTTGCCAAGGCCCGGGAAAAACAGTTGCTCACCCTGGAAAAGCGAGACATCACAGATCAGATGAGAGAGCTGAATGAGCAGGGCATTGGTCCCCGGTCAACACGTCGATGGCTCTCCTGCGTCCGAGGATTGTATAAATTCGCTTTGATCGACCGGATTACCGCCGTCGACCCGACCGCGGATATCTCGATGCCAAAGGTCTGGAGCACTCTGCCACGGGTATTGAACCAGACCGAAGTCTCGGCAATTTGCGATGTCTCGAACGACGATCCGTTTATTGACAGCCGGAATAAGGCAATGCTCGAGCTGCTGTACGCATCGGGTTTGCGGGTTTCTGAGGTTGCGTCATTGAAGGTAGGCGATATCGACGGCAGAACCGGTCAGGTTCGCTGCATTGGGAAAGGTGGTAAGGAACGAATTGTTCCAGTCGGGAACAAGGCACTTGATGCGCTGCAAGCCTATCTGGGATTGAGGGCTCAGACAAAAAAGGCTCGCGACGCCAGGTTCTTATTTGTTTCTAAACAGGGAAAAACTCTTTCAAGACAGCAAGTTGGCAGGATTATCTCAAAATATGGGGCGAAGATAGGTATCGCCGGCGTTCATCCACATATGTTCCGGCACAGCTTTGCCAGCCATCTGGTGGAAAATGGAGCTGATCTCCGATCCGTCCAGGAAATGCTGGGTCACAGCGATTTGAGCACGACGCAGGTTTATACCCACGTTGCGCCAGCCAGACTAAAGGAGGTTTTGAAAACCTACCATCCCCGTGGGTGATTAAAAGAGTCGCTTAAGCTATTTTAAGCATTTTGTTTATGCAGGAAACAGAAGGAATCGTCTTAAGAACCTATAAACTGCGAGAGCAAGATAAGATTTGCGTAGTTTTGACAAAAAAACTGGGCAAGATTCGCGGAGTCTTTCACCATCCCCGCCGCCACATATCAACAAACGGCATTTACGAAGAGCCATTTTCCGAAATTCGTCTTCAGGTTTACGGTCGTGAAGGTCAGCAACTGGTGACCCTAAAACCGATAGAGTTGCTGGCAACCGTCTTTAACCAGGCGATTGAGCCCAAAATCCTGACCTTCATTTCCTACGCCGCAGAGTTGCTGGATGCCTTTATTCCCGAGGGCGAACCGTCGGATGTCCACTACCGGCTGGCCAAAGCTTTGACTTTCAATCTGAAAACAGGGAATATTGACGATTTGAGACTTTATCTTGACATTTGGATTTTGCGACTGGCTGGTCTTTTGCCCAATCTGCAGAGCTGCAGTAAATGCCGGGTCGCCCTGGAAACAGAGAACTGGATCGCGGCGGACGGAACACCATTGTGCCGCAATTGCGGCGGACAGTACGGTGAATATCTGGGATCAGACGAGCGCGAAACCTGGTCAAAGATTCTGGCAAGCTCGCCCTCAGATTTACCGCCTTTTGCGGTTAGAGTGCGTGGGGTTTTGAGTCTGATAACGCAAAGATTGATCCGTAGGGCTTTGGAAAGAGAACCGAATTCATTGAAATCATTCTCTGCTTTCGATCTACCAGCATGACTGGCTTGCAGAGACTGGATTAAGGGAGATTTTTATATTGGTTTCCGTTATCACGGGAAAGTTGAGAAAGGAATTAGTAAATGGGAAAGTACGTATATTTCTTCGGTGCCGGCAAGGCTGAGGGCAATGCCAGCATGAAGGATCTGCTGGGCGGCAAGGGGCTTTCCAGCACAGTGGGATCCGAAGCTTGGAATTCACGTGACTTGAAGTCGCGGC
>JADMIO011260256.1_pt1 | contig 74292 bp, 63 predicted proteins | sample 8958161 | NCBI WGS metagenome assembly JADMIO01 (sample SAMN16585339, study PRJNA669376) | soil metagenome | isolation source: Crop rotation soil | place: USA: Cullars Rotation, Alabama | collected 2011
AATGTGTCGAAACAGCAAGGCTCCCCTCCTGGTAAGGAGGGGCTGCGAGCCGAGGAACGAGGCGGCACGGGGAGGTAGTCAAAGGATGCGAGGCGACAGCCGAGCCACCGCTAATGCCGCGCGAAGCGCATCCTTGTCCGCCAAGTATATTAACGCCCTGTACCAGGAGGGGTAACCATTTTGGCTTAACCGGCAGGAATTTCTTTAATCCAGCAAAGTGAGAACGTTTCCCCTCCTGGTACAGGGTCGTGGTCGGTTTGTGTGTTGCTGATGTTGTGGAGAGATAACCACGGCGAGAGCAGATTCCCCTCCTTGGTAAAGGAGGGGTGGACGCGACCATAAACAAGAATATCGCCGAAGGCATCCTCTGAAGGGAGCGGACGGGGTGGTTGGTTCAACAACCGATTATCGGTGGCTTGAACCAACCACCCCGTCTGCGGCCGATTAAGGAAGCTTCGCATCTTTCTTATTGATGGCCGCAGCCACCCCTCCTTTGCCAAGGAGGGGAATCCGCTCTCGCCGTGGTTATCTCTCCACAACGTCAGCAACAACACACAAACCGACCACGCCCCTGGTACAGGAAGGGGGGCCGAAGGCCGGGGTGGTCGCTCACACACTCAGTAAAAGTTAGATTCCCCTGCCGGGCTTCTTTGTCCCGGAAGCTTTGACCACACTGGCGACGTCTTTGCCATTGTCCCAGCGATATTGAATATTGACGTTGGCGCCGGGCTTGATGTCGCCGATCTTCTTCGTGTCGCTGTTTAGTTCGAAGGTGAGATCTTTTCCTTTCTTATCGACGATGATCTCCGAGTCTGAAACGGATTTGACGGAGCCGCGGACCGAACTCGTATCGGCCTTGACCGTCTTCGCCGGCTTTTTGGATTGGGCCAGTGCGCCGGTGGACAAGCAGAGGGAAACAGCAGCAATCAGAGCGAGTACCTTGGAATGCTTCATGAAGATGGTTCTCCTTATTTCTGAGAAATAAATTGTCGGCACCCCTCCGCCGTCGTCTTTGCAACAACGGTTCCAAATTGCGTAGTATGGCGGCGAATGTGGACCGGTACTTCGCTGCCGTTATCCGAACAAGGGTTTCGCTCAAGCCTTGACGTCCTTGGCGTGGGAGCCGCCGAACTCTGGACCGTGCTGGCGGTCGAAACAAAGGGCTGCGGCTTTCTCAAGAATCGACGGCCGCTCATCCTTTTCGAACGGCACATTTTTCACAGAGAAACCTCCGGTAGGTTCGACAAAACACATCCGGAAATCAGTTCGGTTTCAGCCGGTGGTTATGCCGGCGGCGCAGCAGAATTCGATCGTCTGGATGAGGCAGTTTTGCTAAACCGCACAGCGGCGCTGCGAAGTGCGTCGTGGGGCATCGGGCAGGTGATGGGTTTTAACGCCAAGCTTGCGGGCTTTACGGATGTCGAAGCGATGATTCGCGCGATGCAGGACGGGGAAGACGCTCAGTTGATGGCGGTGGCCCGATTCCTCGAATCCAACAAACTGACGACTTTTCTTCAGCGGCGAGACTGGACGAAGTTTGCGCGCGAATACAATGGCCCTGACTTTCAGAAGAATCAGTATGACACACGTTTGGCGGCGGCTTTCGCAGGATACTCGACCGGCCTCATGCCGGACCTCCGGGCACGTCAGGTTCAGATGCTGCTGATGTTTCGTGGATTTGACGTCGGAACCATCGACGGCATTGTCGGCAAGCGGACGCGAAGTGCGATCCTGGCGTTTCGCTCCGCCAACGCTTTGCCGCTGTCGGACGGCATCGACGATGGTTTAATCTCCAAACTTTCAACCAGACGGAAAAAGGCGGCCGTGGTATGAAACGACCTGTTTTGATCCTGATGATCCTGGCCTTGTGCCGGCCGATTTTCGCGCAGGAGCCCGCAGCGCCGGCTCAACAGCCGACGACGCAGCAGCAACAACAGCAGGCTGATGCGGAAGCCCGTCGCGAAGCGGAACGCATTGCCGCAGAGAAGGCGCGGGAAGAGGCACGAAGGAAAGAGAGTGAAGCGCGTCTCGAGGAATTCAAGAAGCTCAGGCCGCCTACTCGCGAAGAGCGAATGGCCACTCACCTTCGGCTGATGGGTGACTTCCAGAAGAATGTCCGGCGCCTCGAAAAGACGAGCCGCGAGATTGTCGCCATGCAATCCAACGACAAGGGCGTTGCAAAAAAGGCCAGGTCCTTGAATGACACAACGTCGGACGTCCTGAAGTATGTCCTCTTTGAAGCGAATGAACCCCCTCCGCCTCCAGGTACCTTTGATGGATTCTCCGTGAAGGAACGTATCCGGCTGTTGGGCGAACAATCGGGGCAGCTGTATCCGGCTTTGAATGAGTGGTCGGCGGCGCAGAAGAAATTTATTGTCGACGTCGGAAAAACGACCGCACTCATCAGAGATCTTCAAACCTTCTCACTACTGGTGCGGTCGTTCTATCGGTAGCTGTTCTCGACCTGATTTCGGATTTGAAATCCGAAATCAGGTCGGCTCACACAAGCCCCAATCTCGATTTGGGAGTAAACCCCGGAAACACGCGACTCACATTGGTAGCGCCCATGTGGCTCGTCAGGATTTCACTGAACACATCGCGGAAATCCGTTGTGAGTGCGAGGTCGCGACCTTCGTACAGTTGATCGGGAGCGAGGCCGGGCCATTTCCCGAAAACCTTACCGCCTTTGACCGGACCACCAAACACAAATGAACAACTTGCATGGCCGTGATCCGTTCCACCGGAACCGTTCTGACGGATCGCGCGGCCGAACTCGGTCATGGTGATGACGACCACGTTTTGCATGCGATCTCCGAGGTCACGGTAAAACGCCGCAAGACCGTCGCCGAAATCCTTCAGGCGATTGGACAGTTGACCGCGTTCGTTGCCCTGATTAGCGTGCGTATCCCAGCCGCCGATATCCGCAAACGCCACTTCAAGACCAACGTCTGCTTTGACCAGTTGAGCGATCTGCAGTAGCGCCTGTCCGTATTGAGAATTCGGATAGGTGGCGCCGTTTTGAGCGGAATACTGCTGGGGATTGGATTTCTTCAGCATGTTGACGGCTTCGAATGTTTCCTTGCCGGTTTCGTCGTGGCCATACATCGCTTCGAATGCGCTGGCCAGGCTGTCCGTGGAGGCGCCGGCGCGTACTCCAAAATCGCTGATTCGCGTCATAGCGACAGCGGGGGCCGGTCCCATCAGAGTTCGCGGGACATTCGCGCTGAACGCCACGGCGCGGAACGCCGTTGCCGTGGGATCGGACTTCGACTGCAAATATCGATTCATCCAGCCGTCGCCGACGCTCTTGTTTCCAGGGGCTCCGGATTCCATGTAATCCTGCGCATCGAAGTGCGATCGCGTGGTGTCCGGAGATCCGACCGCATGGACGACGGCAAGATGTCCGGCGTCATAGATCGTCTTCAAGGAATCGAGTGACGGGTGGAGGCCGAAGAATCCGTCAAGATTCAACGGCGATTCGATCGCGATCTGGGGACGCACGGAGCGGTAGTGCGAATCTCCATACGGCACCACCATCGAAATGCCGTCCGCGGCACCGCGCTGGAAAATAGCGATGACGATCGGTTTGTCTTTTCTGCGCGTCGAACCGCTCTGCGCAAACGCGCTGCGCAACAGAAATGACGGCGCAGTTGCAAAGGATGCGAGGGCGATGCCCCCTGATTTGATGAAATAGCGTCGATTCATACTTACCTCTTCTGAAATTCCGGCGAGCCCAAAACCATGGCGAACGCTTTGGTCAGAGGTGGTTCCTTCGAGGAGCGCACCTGGTCGAGCAGGATCTTCTTTGTCTGAGCGGAGACGTCGCCACCCAGCAATACCTGAATTGCCCGGTCCACGGCATGGTCCGGATCCATCGACCCGTCCGAGAACCGCGAAATGTCTACCGTGGCTCCAGGGATTTTGCCCGCGCTCAACGCGACGCCGAAATTCAGCCGTTCCACGAGGGAGCCACTGCTTGTCCACTGAGAGGCACGATCGGGAAATCCTGTCGGCGGCTGATATTGATAAAGCGGCTGGCCCATGCGTGCGATTTCCTGTGCGAGTCTTGGTCCGCCATTAGTCGATCCGTCGAGAGACCGGATGGAGGACACCACAAGCTCAAACGGGGACTTTGTTTTTGCCCGATAAGCCTGAGGAGAGAAGAATTCATCCGAGGTGAAGATGGTGCGCAACATCTCTCGAATGTCGCCGTCGGTCTTTGTATAAACCCCCGCGACACGATCGACCAGCGAAGCGGGCGGCTCGTCGGCGACGAACCTGCGCACCAGTTTCGTGGCAATGAAGTGGGCAGTGCTCGGATGGTGAACCAGAATGTCGATCACCTCTTCGCCATCCTTCATACCTCCACCATTGACCTTGTGACCCAGCACGACCTTCTCGCCGCGGTCATGCATTTGATCGCGGAAGATGAACGCGCCATTCTGTCGCGCTCGATCGATGGTCCAGCCGGTGAAGGCGCGTGCCACTTCCTGAACGTCTTTCTGGGTATAGCCGCCATCGACACCCATGGTGTGAAGTTCCATCAGTTCGCGCGCATAGTTCTCATTGATGCCCGCTTTGCGTCCTTTCTTCGGAGCCGGGGCCTGGGCCATGCGCTGGCGGATCTGATCGATCTGCAGCTGGATCCGTTGCTGCTGGAGCGGATTCCGCGCGATCATGCGCTGGCGCTCGAGTTGTTCCAGCCGCTGGTTCGTGGGCTGTTGCGCGTTGGGAGAAGACGACTGCGCGTTATCGAGATAGAACAGCATGGCAGGACTCTTCGCTGTTGCCATGACGAGATCCTTGAACTTTCCAAGGACGTTCGGGCGAATCGCGTTCATCTCGTATTCGGTGGTGAACTGCTTATCCTGTCCCTTACCCCAGAATACGTTGAAGTGGTTGTACCAGAAGTCGGCCATGACTTCTTCGAGCTGTCGCTCGCTCGCGACCGCGCGCACGATCTTCTGACCCTGCAGTTCCTGAAGCAGACGCTGGGGAGGGCTCATTCCTTTCTGCTGCATCATTGCCTGAAGTTCCTTCCGAACGTCGGCGTCGGGCTTTTTCACTCCCAGCTTTTTCGCAATTTCGTTGGGCTGAACGTATTTCTGGCTGATTTCAGTCTGGTTCATGCGGACTGAAGGAAACGGGGCAAGAAGGGCCTGGGTGGCGCTGTCGTCGATGCGTTCGGGGTGAAGCTGGTCGTCGATGTAGCGGTTGATTCCGAGTTTTCGGACCTGCTCTACATCACCCGGGCGAGCGCCAAACCCCATTCGATTCAGCAGATGCACGATACGCTGCTGTTCGGAGAGTTCGGAGGACACCGCTCCCGCAGCGAGCGGGAGCAGGGAAATAATGGCCAGAATAAGGGGTATCGCCTTCCGTTTCATGCTGGAATAGACATTGCGGAAGGCGACTTGGACTAACGCTTATTCGTTGTTATCTTCATCTTCGACGCCCAGCGCGAAATTGTCGATTTCGGGCTGCTCTTGACCACTATCTTCTTCGTCGTTCACGTCCCCGAAGATCTGGCCTCCGAGTTTTTCCTTAAATGCGCGTTTGCCGCCTTCGGGTCCCTTGAATCGCTGAGCGCGAACGCGTGCCGGTTTGGCGTCGGGTCCGAACTTTCGCGTTCGATCGGCGCGGCTGCGGTCACCACCCTCGGGGATGAAGTCGGGCGCCGGACTTCGAAACGAAGGCGGTCCTGAAGGACGTCCTCCCGGGCCAGGCGGTCGGCCGCCGCCGCCCATTGGCGGGCCAGATCGATAACCACCACCACCGCCCATCGGCGGGCCGGGGCGATAACCACCGCCACCTCCCGGAGAAGGCGGTCGGCTTCCCGGTTCTTTCGCGCGCGCTTCATTCACGGCGAGAGCGCGTCCTTTGAAGGGTTGATTGTTGAACAGGCGAATTGCTTCCTGGGCTCCAGTCGCATCCTGAAATTCAACGAATGCAAAGCCGCGCTTCCTTCCGGTTTCACGGTCGACTGGCACGAAAACACTGGTCAGGTTCCCCGCTGTCGCAAAATGAGCGCGAATCTCGTCCTCAGTCGCGTCGTAAGGGAGATTTCCGACAAATAAACGAACAGACATCGTTTCCTCTATTTACCTCTCGAGACTTTGGGATTCAAAAAAATGGCTGTGGAGTTTCACACAATTGCGGAAGGTTGGCTCGCAGGATGATCCGCGGCCGGAGAAAAGTCGTCCGATCGGATAAAAGCAATGGTCATACGGGGAGCATATTATCACGGGGCCTTGAGAAAGATGAAGTCCGGTGAGTAACTAAAGTCCATCCTCAGTTGCCGGATCAGTGGGGAGTCGGCGCCAAATACGACTTCCTTATGGATTTCCTCCGGCTTACGCGCATCGATAACCTGAAACTTGAACTCATTGCCCCGCATGAACTCATCCGGTGAGTACACATAGCTGCCGGCGTACGCTTCATCAATAAAAGGATTGCGTTTCAAGTCGGTGGTCCCCTCGATGATCTGTCTTCCCGGCATGATCGGGTCGATCAACTGGCCATCGCGATAAACCCGTAGCTCGAGGAATTCGCCTTTGAACTCCATGTCCCGTTTGCGCCCTTTTCCGACAAGCGCCAGGGGAGAGTTGGCGAGCGTGGCGAACATGTTCCGTTTCGTCGGTCCCGAAGCGGGACGGATGTCAAACGTGACGGCATAGTCGAGCGCCGTTTCTGTGGTCCGGTGCCACTCGTAGTACGGATCCTCTTCGCCCATGAATTCAGGATCCGAAATGAATTTGCTGCGCCGTGCATACCGGTTAATTTCCCGCATGCGGCCTGTCGCCGACTGCATCTTTCCCACAAGAACAGGTGTTATTGCGGTCACTGTGAAGTCGCCTGCTCCGAAACGATAGGCATTTCCGTTCAACGGTTCGGTTTGAATTTTCGAGTTCAAAATCTCTACCGGGTAACGAAAAGTACTGAGAGACGGCAAAATCTCGGGCGACGGTTCTACCTGTACACTTTCCCAGATACTGTCGGTCTTCAGGAGATCCCGCAGTGTGCCGATGCGCACCGCTCCGGAGATACTGGCTTCACCGAATGTATTGATGCCGACAACCTGACCATCCATGTTCAACAACGGTCCGCCGGAATTTCCTGCCTGCAGCAGAAAATCGCCAAGCAGTGTCTCTTCCTCAACTTTCGACAGGATGCCTTGAGTCATCAGGAATTTTTGATTGAGTGGAGATCCCAGAGCGACGACGGGTATTCCTACTTTAACGGCTGGTTCTTTCGACTCCGGCAACAGCTGGAGTGGACGGATGTCCTTAACGATCGCACTGTTCACCTTCAGCAGCGCCATGTCGAACTTGGCATTCACTGCAATGACGTCGGCCTTGACCTTGCGTCCGTCGTAAAACTGCACCGCGAGATAACGGGAATTGCGGATGACGTGATAGTTCGTGGCGATATGACCGAACGGACTGACGAGGAAACCGGAACCCGAACCATCATCGGTGGAAACCTGAACGATAGCGGGGCTCGCCTGCTCGTACAGACCGGAAAAGTCGTACGCCTTGACCTGCGCATGTAAGACCAGCGGCAAGAAGAAGATCACCAAGAACAGTTTGGCGGATCGTTTCATTCGTCGCCTCCTGCAGTGGTTACTGCAAGAGGGATGCCACCGCTTCAGGCGCGGAAAGTCGGCCGTCTCCTGTGGAAGTCGGTTTCCTTCTGGAACGTCACTGCCACATCCAGGGCGGATTGCTCATCCCACGCGCGGGACACAATATGAAGAGCGAGCGGCAACCCTTCATTATCGAAACCGCAAGGAATCGAAATGCCGGGAAGGCCGGCAATGTTACCAACACGTGTCAACGCCGCGGCCGGCCCGCGATCCGCTCCTCTGCCACCGCCACCACGCGCTGCAGGATTCGGATTTGGATTGGCCGCCGGCTCGATCAGCCCGGCGCCCGACGCGCTTGTTGGGGCAATGATCGCGGTGTACTTCGAAACGATGGCGTCGGAGTCCGAGGTGATCATGCTCCGGATGCGCTGAGCGGTCAGATAATCCGATGCCGGCAGCATGCTCGCCGCGAGCCAGTCCGCGCGTCGAGCAGAGTCGTACATGCCTTCGATGCGTTTGTCGTTAAACGCCGACTTGAAGAATGTTCCTCCCTCGACGTTGCTGATGAGGTTGTAGACCTCTGCGTACGGGTAATCGGGCAACGTCACATCTTCGAAGACGTAACCGGCCTGCTTGAGCACGTCGAGCGCGTTGTTGAAGACGGCCTGATTCGCCGTGGACGCGAGATCGAATTCGTGCCGGACAATGCCGATCTTCTTGCCGCTCACTTTTCCTGGATCCTGCCGGAATCGGAACGCAGACGAGCCGGCCGTCGGATCTTTTGGATCCGGACCGGCAATCGCTTCAAGAATGATGCCGACGTCGCTTGCCGAACGCGCGAGAGGTCCGATCTTGTCGAGACTCCAGGCAAGCGTCATGCAACCGTAGCGGCTGACACGGCCGTAAGTAGGACGCATTCCCGAAACACCATTAGAGGATGCCGGCCCCACAATCGAGCCTCCGGTTTCCGTTCCCAGTGCGAAGCCCACCATTCCCGCCGCGGTCGATGCGCCCGAGCCGCTCGATGATCCGGACGTCGTTCGATCGAGCTTCCATGGATTGTGAGGAAACGGTACCAGGTTGGATCGAGTCGACCCGCCGGCAAACTCGGACATCGTCAGTTTTGCGATCAGAATGCCGCCGGCGCTATTCAGTTTGTCCACGCAGGTAGCGTCGCGATCGGGGACACGGTCTTTGAAGATGATCGATCCCCAGGTTGTCCGGATACCTTTGGTGTCGAAAAGATCTTTCAGGCCGTATGGGATTCCATGAAGCGGGCCACGCAGCTTGCCGCCTTTGATCTCTTTTTCAGCCTCGCGGGCCCTGGCCATGGCATGGTCTCGCGCGAGCGTGATCACCGTTTTCAACTGGTCGCCAACCGATTCCGCGCGTTCGAGATAGGCCTGAGTCAGTTCCACCGGCGAAAGCTTTTTCGCCGCGATCTGTTTCGAAAGTTCACCGATCGTTTGATAACAAAGATCTTCCGGCATGGCCCTACCTCTTGAAGTGAAGGATGGGTTGGACATCCTCGGGAACTTTGAACGAGCGAATGATTTTGTGATCGCGGAGCTTTCGTCCGATCGCGGCGCGAAGTTCATCCAGATGTTTCGGATCTGCGAAAATGCCACGCTCGCCCTGGGCGTCGAGAAGGGCCAGCGCGAGGTCGGCAGAGACGTCTCCGGTTTGCTCGAATTCTTCGACCGCGCGTTCCCACAGGGTGGGGTAGGCCACGGCCGCGCCCAGCATAGCAGCGAATTTTCTCCGTGTCTGTTTCATGCACGACATTATGTCCAGTGAGTAAAACCCGTACCAGAGAAATAGTGTTCTACGTGGTTTGCGGGGTTGCCAAGGCAGGCGTCACTTGACTATCCTTCGTTTGGACATGATCAAGGAATCCAAAGAAGTCAGACAGAACATCCGATACCTCGGCTTTGAAACGACAGCAGACGGCGGCCGCCGCTTCGATTTTTCGATAACCGGCAAAGGGCAGTCTTCGACCCGCGTGACGCTCGACATTCCTGGTGCGGCGTTCAAGGGAGAGCAGAAGATCAGTTATCAGGAAAGCGCAAAGATCTGTTACGAAAAGCTCAAGTTCCTGCTCGACAGTGAAACCGGAATTGTCGAGCCGCTTCACATCAACGTGACTCGCGAAGACATTGCGCGCTTCAGGCACGTTCCCAGGGGACGTGCCCGAGCCAAGGAATAGGTGGCTCCCCCGAGGTCCTCGTCCAAAAGTTGGCTCGGCCTGCTTCTCATCCTTGCGGCCGGATATGCCGCCTACCATTTCTGGCCGCAACCGGAACCCATATCCGTCGAGGCCGTGCGGCGGCCGGTTCTCGCCGTTTTGATTTTCGACAATCTCAACCAGCAGCCGGACCTGGATTTTCTGGCAAATGCATTCACGCGGGAGATCATTGCCAAAATCGGGCAAATCGGTTCAGGCAGCTTTGACATCATTTCCCACCATTCCGTGGTCAGTTATCGGAATTCCCGAAAGACGCTGCATCAAATCGGCCGTGAACTCGGCGTGGATTATGTTCTGGAAGGCGGCGCGCGAAAAGACGCTACTCAGTTGCATGTCACCGTTCAGTTCACACGTCTCAGCGATCACACGGTGATGTGGAAGCAGGCGTACGACCAGGCTTTCGTGGATGCCTCGAAGATCCAGAATCAGATCATTGAAAAGATCGCTACTACTCTTGGGGTGCAGGTTGATCCTTCGAGCTTTCAGACGATGGATAGAGCAGGGACCAACAACGCCGCAGCGAGAGAGTTGTACCTGCGAGGTGTCGACCAGTGTGAGAACGGCACGGATCAAGACCTGAAGAAGTGCGTCGCGTCTTTTGAGAAGGCGCTGCAAGCCGATCCCGTCTATCCCCGTGCCCACGCCGGCCTCGCGAATGCGCTCCTGCGCTCAAAAGGGAATTACGACAAAGCGGAAGAGCACGTTCGTAAAGCGCTGTCGGTTAGCGACGCAATCGCGCAGGCGCACACGGCGCTGGGGCAGATCCTGTATCAGTTTCGCCACGACGATCCGGGCGCGGATCAGGAATTTCAGAAAGCCATCGCGGTGAACCGCAGTGATGAGGATGCCTATCTCTGGTACGCGCAGTTTCTGCTGGAAAAGAAGCGGCTTACGGAAGCGCAGGAGCAGATTCAGCGATCGATGAATCTGGACCCCTTTGCGGTCGAACCGATCGTCATGCTGGGACGCATCCTGATCGCCTCGAAATCCTACGACCGCGCCAGTGCGCAACTGGAGAAAGCTGTCGGCATGAACCGCGACGCAGCAGATATCCGTTTCTACCTGGCCGAGTCGTACCTCGCCCAATCCATGTACGACGATGCGATTCGGGAATTTGGCCGAGCCGTCTCCTTCGGGCACGGCGCGCCGGAATACAAAGAAGGTCTTGAGCGCGCGACTGAAGCGGCGAAACAGGCTAAAACTAAAAAGTAAACTTGCGGCGTCGTCGTTCTTCCGATCCAGGGAACAATCAACCGGAAATATTGCATCTCGTCAGTTACAAGGAACCCATGATCTTGAGAAATTCCGGATCTTTCGTCAGAGATTCGAACGCGCGGTTCCCCGGAATTTGCTTCTTATTGGCGGGATTCAACTCAACCGCTTTAGTCAGGGCTGCAAGCGCATCCGACTTCCGGCCCATCCGCAGATAAACCTCCGCGAGCGAAACCCAGTTGCCGTCAATTTCCGGAGACTTGTCTCGGGCAGCAATCGCGACTTGAAGCGCGCCCGGAAAATCATTGGCATTGAGCTTCTGCGTTATTTGCCCGCGCATTTCACCGGAGCGGACCGCATTCAGAATGCGGCGCAACTCGGCAAACGGATTCTTACTTTCATCGACGCGCAGATCGAGAGCCCGATCGCCAAATCCCGCTATGGTGAGCGGTTTCAGGATCATCAGACCAGCCGATTCCATACCGCGCTTGTCACCGCCTCCTCGTTGCCCGGCTTCCAGGGCATCGAGCAGTCTTTCGGCGAGAGGAGCTTTGCCGACCGATGCTTCGAAAGACTTCGCCATGTTATCGACGGTCTCGGGGCCAGTCAGCGTGTTGCCCTGCGCGCAGTAATTCTCACCGCACTTATGACCTTTCCAATCGCTGATGGTGGGACTGGTCCAGGCTGCCGTTCGTCCCTGGATATCGAGGATAGAGACCTGCCTCTGGTTACGACCTTCGTCCGCGCGAAGCATGTAGTCGAGCGCCTGTTGAGGCGTCATGCCGGCCTCGAGTAATTCGATGCCGACCTGGCTGTACATGGGATTCGAGCCGGACTGGTGGGCAAAAACGGCGACGCCGCCTTTTCCTCCACGGACCCGGCTGCCGACCGCGATTGTCTTGGATTGAACCGCAATCCCCAACTCGCCAGTCGCAGGATCCCGGCCGATGATCGAGAACGTTCCCTCTTCACCGGGACTGTATACCTGCGCAGTTAAGGCCTGCGGCATGATGACGAACATGGCTGCGATCAAAGCGAGCAAACGTAGTCGCATAGGACCTCCCCGCGGGGGAGTTTATCACCGTCACTCGCAGAGGCGGCCCAGCGTTTGAAGCGCGCGTTCGACATCGGGCGTCAGCGGATGTCCACAACTCAGCCGGATGAAGTTGTTGAAGTTTCGCGTCGCCGAGAAGATCGGACCGGGCAGCACACCGATCTTGAGATCGAGAGCGCGATGATACAGGTCCATTGCATCCACGTGCTTCGGGAGCTCGACCCACAATGAATATCCGCCGCCGGGATTGGAGACGCGAGTCTCTTCCGGCATGAATCGCGCGATGGCCTGCCGCATGTGGTGCATCTGATCCGACAAAGTCGTTCGCATCCGGCGCAGGTTCCGTTCGTAGCCGCCGCATTCGATGAATTCCGCCACAACCATCTGCTGCAGCGTTGGAGAAGCGAGCGTGTTAATGAATTTCAATTCCGACACCGCCTGGCGGAAACGTGCCGCTTCCATCCAGCCGACCCGCAGACCTCCACCGAGTATCTTTGAGAACGACGAAACCGTGATGACGAGATCCTTGCGATCGAAGGCGCGCAAAACTTTCGGCCGCGTATCGGAGTAAGTGATATCACCGTACACATCGTCTTCGATAATCGGCACGTCATGACGGTTCGTGAGTTCGACCAGGTCGCGCTTGCGAACATCGGACAATACGAGTCCGAGCGGGTTATGCCCGTTGGACATGGAAAGAACCGCTTTGACGTTATGTTTGGTGATCGCGGCTTCGAGCGCATCCAGACACATTCCGTCACGCGGGTAAGTGGGGATCTCAATCGCCTTCATGCCGAGCGATTCGATTACCTGCAACACGCCGAAATACGTCGGACTTTCGATGGCGACAACGTCTCCGGCCTTCGCGACCGCCCGTAAGCCGAGATTCAGCCCTTCCATGCCGCCGCAGGTAATCAGAATGTCGTCCGGCGAAAACGAACAGCCTAGCGTCAGCGAGCGCCGGGCGATCTGGCGTCGCAGCGCGGCATGACCCGGCGGCAGTTCGTAAATGCCGTTATGGTGGGGCACGCGCTGCATGGTTTTGCGAAAAATCTGATTCAGCTTCGTGTTCGGAAACATGTCGGGCCGCAGCGTCGAAACGGCGAGAGCGACGTTTTCCGCCTTGGTTGCCGCACCAACCACTTCCACAAGCAGTTTGGACATTCCCAGTTCTGTCGGCTTTGAGGTGGTTCGGCGAAATTCCGGTTCGCGTGGCGAACGTGGATACGGTGGCCGAACGTAGAATCCGGATTGCGGTTTGGCCTCGATGCAGCCACGGTTTTCCAGCCAGAAGTACGCTTGAAGGATGGTCGAAACGCTGACGCCCTGTTCCCGTTGCAACCGGCGAATGGAAGGCAGGCGATCGCCTTCGCGAAGCGCTCCGCTCGTGATCTGTCGTTCGATGGCGTGTGCCAACCGCATATAGAGAGGCGCGGCGTCCGGGGTGGGAAAATGGCTTTGTGTGCTCATGGTTTGCTCGACGACGATCCTACGACTTCTCGTCTTGGCAAAACAGATACAGAGAATGGAATTTGTAACCGGCACAGTTCGTGCCGGTCGTTTCAGGCCAGTTTTGTTGAGGTTTCGGCGTCGACCCCTTCCAGGTCCAGCACCGAAAGGATGTCTGCCGTTACTTCTTCACTGGGGCGCATGCCGTAAACATTGCGGTGAACGCCGAGCCTGAGGAAGTAGGAGCGCAGCGGCAATGTTTGTTCGCGAAACGCGTTGAAGCGTTCGCGGATGACTTCTTCGCGGTCGTCCGAGCGGCGAGCAAGACTGCAACCGCACTTGTCGCAGATTCCATCCTTCAGGGGGCGGACCGTGGCAGTGTTGTAAACCGAACCACAACCGGAGCACGTCAGCCGGGCCGTCATTCGCTCGATGACCAGTTCCGGTTCGACATCAATCTCAATGACCACGAACTTGTCACGCGGCCGAAGCAGGCTCTGCAGAGCGACCGCCTGGGAAAGGGTGCGCGGATATCCGTCCAGGATCCAGCCGTAGGCGCAATCCGATTGCTTGACGCGGTTGCCGAGGACGTGATTCACCAGGACGTCGGACACCAGTTTTCCCTGGCAGATTTGCTTTTCCGCCTCGAGTCCAACTTCAGTCTTTTGTTTGATTTCCGCTCTTAGAAGATCTCCAGTGGAGATCTGAGGAATTTCCAGATACCGGACTAATTGCTGGGCCTGCGTGCCTTTACCTGCTCCCGGCCCCCCCAAGAGAACTAGCACGATTCGTGATCGATTGTTATCCATACCCACGCCCATATCTCCCTACCGTATACAAACGTTGTGCTTATGTACAGTCTTCCGTTCATAAATCGACGCGCCGCTCGATTTGTGGCAAATTAGAGCGAAATGATCCGGCGAACTATTGTTTTTCTGGCGCTCCTAAGCTGCTTTTGGACGTTCGGTCAGGCTCAGAATACCGAGTTCATTATCTGGGGACGTGTGGTCGTGAGTAATGGCGGTCTGCCGAATGCGGCAGGTATCGAGGTTCGTCTCGAGAATCCGGGTCACGTTTATATCACCAGCATCACGACAGACTCCGACGGACGTTTTCAGTTCAGACACCTCAACGCCGGCACGTTTATCCTTTATATCAATCTTCCCGGATTCGACCCCGTTTCCCAGGAGGTTCGCTTAACCGGTTCGTCGACCGCACCGGGCGGCGCGGCTCGCGTCGGGTCGGATGTGGGAACTGCTGCCAATCAGCCGAATGTGGTGTTGTATCTCCGGCGTGGCGGCGTCAGCGACTTCGTATCCAACAGTACTTACCGCGACGGCAACGAGGGAAAGTCTGCTGCAGCGGGCTTCCCGGCTGTGCTCAATGCAGAGGTATTCAAGAAATACGCGCCGAAAGCAGTTCGTGAATTTCAGGATGGTCTGGCCGACACCGCCAAAGGAAATACCGATAAAGCCATTTCACACTACGGCAAGGCACTCGAGATCGAGCCGAAGTTTCACGAAGCGATGGTCCAGCTCGGCAGTTCGCGGCTCGACCGGGCCCGTTCCCTCGAGCAGAGTGGAAAAGCAGCGGAGAGTCAGAAGTCTTATCAGGAGGCCGCCGCTTTATTGGGACGGGCGGCAGAGCTGGAGCCGGATTCGGCCGAAGGCAACTACCTTCTGGGTTCCGCGCTGTTCAAAACGAACGACCTGCCCGGGGCGGAGAGCCGCCTAAAGCTTTCAATCGGCGCGACCAAACCCCATCCCGGTGCCCGTTTGATGCTGGTGAACGTCTATATGAAGGAGCGCCGTTATCGCGACGCGCTCGATCAATTGAATGCGTATCTTGAAGCCACGCCCGCCAGTCCTGAACGAAAGGCCGCAGAGCAGTTACAGTCCCAAATCCAACGCGCCCTGCCCCGATAGCTGCACTTACGGTATGATTTTGAGACTGTGACCGCACGTAAACGAAAAATTCTCGTCGTCGACGACGACGCCGGTATCCGCGAATCCATCCAGGTCCTGCTGAACAACTGGGGTTTTGAAGTCCTTCAGGCTCCGGATGCCATGAAGGCTACGGAGCTTGTTGAAAAGCACGACCCGGATATCGTGATCAGCGACGTCGTCATGCCGGAGATCTCCGGCCTCGAACTGCTTCGAATGTTGAAGGCAGGTAACCCTCATCGCCCCGTTCTCCTCTTTACCGCGCAAGGGAGTATCGACATGGCCGTCGAAGCCATGAAACAGGGCGCCCGAGATTTTCTGACGAAGCCGATAACCGATCTGCCCAAACTGAAAGCGCTGCTGGATGACGCTGAAGAGGAGATCGAACTTCGTCGAAAAGCCAAACGACTTGCCACCAGGGCGGAGGCCGACGGGGGCCTCGGCGATTTCATCGGTGGCAGCAAGTCGATGCGCGAGATCTTCGAACTCATCGAAAGCGTCGCGGCGCGCGACGTTTGCGTGATGATCACAGGAGAAAGCGGTACCGGAAAGGAGCTCGTCGCGCGAAGTATTCATCGCCTCAGCAAGCGGGAAGGGAAACCGTTCATCGCGTTGAATGCCGCTGCAATTCCGGAAACTCTCATTGAAAGCGAATTGTTTGGCCATGAACGGGGTGCTTTCACGGGCGCTGTCGGCATGCGTCAGGGTTGCTTCGAACAAGCGAATGGCGGAACGCTCTTTCTCGATGAAATTGCTGAGATGCCACTGTTGTTGCAACCGAAACTTCTGCGCGTTCTTGCGGACGGACGCGTGCGTCGCCTCGGAGGAACGCACGAATTTGAATTCGATGTGCGGATTGTCGCGGCGACGAATCGGGATCCCTTGAAGGCAATTGAAGAGGGCCGGCTGCGCGACGATCTTTACTACCGTTTGAATGTGGTGCCCATTTCGCTTCCGCCGCTTCGCGAACGAATCGAAGACATTCCGCTGCTTGTCCAGTTCTTCATTACCGAGTTCAATCGCAAGCATCAGCTCGAGATTCAGGGCATCACCGATGGAGCTGCCGAGATGCTGCGCAGCTATCCATGGCCGGGGAACGTACGCGAACTGCGAAACGTTATCGAACGGGCTGTGGTCTTGACGAAAGGCGATTGGATCATCGAATCCAGCCTGTCACCTTATATCCGGAATGCCCCATCCTTAGCCGACAAGCTGGTGTTCTCAGTCGGCAGCACTACCGTCGCCGACGCTGAGCGCGAACTGATCGTGAAAACGCTGGAAAAAGCCGGCAACAACAAGGCGGAGGCAGCGCGCCAGCTGGGTGTGGACGTCAAGACGATCTACAACAAGCTGAAGCAGTACAACATCGAACCATGAAGGTCTCCACAAAGATCATCGTCGGATTTGCCACGCTGCTCGCCATAGCGGTTGCGGCGCTGGTCTATCAGGTGACGATCATCCATGAAATGCAGTCCATCAACGCACGGTTGTCGCAGGTCAATTTTGAAGCAGCGACCATCGTGCAGCAGATGGATCAGCGGATGCTCGATCTGCAGGGTGACACGGGAAAGTATTTCGTCACCAATGCCGATCCCGGCTACGAGAAGAATCTCGCCGATATTCGCGCGGAATTTTCGGTTGAACTGGGCAAGCTGGAAGCGAAAACCCATACCGCGCTGGAACGTTCCGCGATCAAGGACCTCGCCCGCGACTGGGAAGACTTCTGGCGCTTGTTCGACAGCGAAAAGCAGCGAATCAGTACGGATCCGGATGCCGAGCCCGGTTCTATGCCTAATGATCTTCAGGACGCGCTCGACAATATCACCGGCCGTACACAGTCGGTCTTTGCGGCCGTACGCGTCGGAATTCGGGAGCAGGTTGAAAACGCCGCGGACGCGGGCTCACGGGCGCGAGCCGTCTCGTTCATCGCGGGCGGTGCTTCCTTCTTCATCGCAGTGGTCGTTGCGATCCTGTTGGTCCGCAACATCACCGAACCTCTCCGGCAACTGACCCAGGGAACACGGCGAATCTCAAAGGGCCAGTTCTGGCATCGCTTACCCGTCGACAGCGGCGACGAGTTTTCCGAACTGGCGCGCGACTTCAATTCGATGGCGCAGCGTTTGAGCGAACTCGATCAGATGAAGAAGGATTTCGTCTCGCACGTTTCACATGAATTGAAGGCCCCTCTTGCGTCGATGCGCCAGGTGTTTCTCCTGCTCTTGCAGGAGATTGCCGGTCCGCTGAACGAGCAGCAGCAACGTCTCCTCAGGCTGAGCAGTCACAGTGCCGAACGTCTCTCCGCGATGGTGGGAAATCTACTGGATGTTTCGCGTATGGAAGCCGGCACGATGGAATATGACACGCACCCAAATGATGTAGTGGCGCTGGTATGCGGTGTCGTGGACGAATTCGAAGTGCAGGCCAAAGAGAAACACATCGAGCTCAAAGTCGAAGCGATTTCCGATGCCTGGGCCGATTGCGATCGGGACCGGATTGTGCAGGTGATCGGTAACCTGTTTGAGAATGCTTTGAAATTTTCCCCGGAAGGCCGTCCGATCGTTGCCAAAATCGAGAACACCGACGCGAAGAAAGTGCTGGTCAGTGTTACAGACTCCGGTCCGGGCATACCGGACGGACATAAAACGAGGATCTTCGAGAAGTTCCATCAAATCAAGCAAGGTAGGAAGATCAGCGGACAAGGCGTCGGACTTGGACTTGCAATCTGTAAGACCATCGTCGAAGCTCACGGGGGCACGATTTGGGTGGAAGACAACCCGGGTGGCGGGAGTGTATTCTGTTTCATGTTACACGCTGCGGCTTCGCCATCTGCCAGTGTCGCGAACGATTCCATAGTGGCGGGACAATCACGATGAGAACCTTCAAGGTCATCTTCGCTGTGTTGCTTCTGACAGGCCTGGGCTGTCATCGCCGGCCGCCGAAGACGGCTTTGCCTCCGCCCTCAAAACCTGCGGTCGCGACGATTCCAAATCCAACAGACCTTCCACCTCCGGCTCCGAATCCCAATCCTCCGCCAAATGCGCCAACTACTCCGCCTCCGCCCGTGGTCAATCCGCTCGAGGCGGCGGACAATGCATTCAACGCGGAAAAATATCCGGAAGCTGCGAAGCTTTACGAAAACTATCTGCAACGCCAGCCCAACGGCGATCGACGGGACCAGGCACTCTTCCGGCTTGCGCTGACCTGTGCGGTACCATCGAATCCAACTCCCGACTGGGCCCGCATGACGACTCTTCTGAAACAGCTTGTCGATCAGTATCCGCAGAGTCCATTAAAGGGCTCGGCAATGGCGATGCTCGCGATTGCGGCGGATACGCAAAAGCGCGAGTTGCAATTCAAGAAACTCAACACCGAGCTCGAAAAGCTCAAACAAATCGACGCCGATCGCCGCCGACGCCCGTAGTTCCAGCGTTTCCTTCCAACTCAAAAATTTTCCGTACGCGGAACATGCCCTTTGTATATGCTCCAGCCCGTGTCCGAGGATCCGAAATTCTCCAAGACAGACCTTCCGTTGAAGAGAGATCATCAGTGGACTGCCACCACGGGTTTTCGGATCGCAGCGCTGGATCGCGGCGCAATCCGCTTTGAATTTCCTCAGGACTGGGTCTGCCGGCCCGACGAAGACTCCGTGAAGTTTTACGACCATGAACCGCCCGCCGACAATTGCCGGCTTGCGGTCTCTCGGCAACGTCTTCCGGAAATGGTGGATCGCATCCCTCTCGGCACGCTGGTGAATGGTGCCGCTCAGGGTGATTCTCGCGGTCTGCATCAAACGACCAGCCTGTGCCACGTCCGTCGCGCATCGATGGAATTGGCCTGGGTAGAGTTTCAGTTCACCGATCCGGAATTGAAACACGAAGCCCGATCGCGTTTTTGTTTCGCCCGTGGTGCGGGCGTTTACGCCCTGATCACTCTGGAATTCTGGCAGGACGATGCGGAACGCTTTATTCCTGTCTGGGATCATGTGATGGACACCCTGGCGCTCGGCGAATTCATTCTCGATCCTGCCTCTGGCGCGCGGCTTCAGCGGAATAACCCACAAACCGGTTAAAATCTATGGCCCATGCAGTACGGGGCCATTCCCACCAATATTCTGGAACGCATCGCGTTGCGGGCGGGCAAAGTGCCTGTGCCTTTGATGGACGCCCTCTTCTCGATCATGAAAGCCCGCGGTCTGATGGCCGCAGTCAGCCTTGGTATTTTCGACGCCCTGGCCAGGGCACCGAAAACTGCAGCCGTGTTGGCGCGTGAACTTCAGCTGGATCGGACTACTCTGGAGTCGCTGCTTCGTTGCATGGTCTGGGCAGGTTACCTGACGCAAACGAAATCCGGTTTCGGACTTTCGAAGCTAAGCCGGAACACGATGCTCGACGGCTCTCCGATGGAACTGACAGGTTTTCTCAAATTCAACTATGTCCAGTGGCGAATGGTCGAACAGATGGAAAACGTGTTGAAGACCGGGCATGGTGTGGATTTCCACAAAACCATGACCGATCCGCAGGAATGGGCCTGGTATCAGCAGGGAATGCTGGAAGTCGCACGATTCGACGCTCCGATCGTAGCCAAAGGAGTGCCTGTGAAACCTGGAGCGAGCCGATTGCTGGATATTGCAGGCTCGCACGGTTTTCTTGGCGCCGCGATCTGCCGCAAACATCCACCGATGCGGTCGACGGTTATCGATCTTCCGAATGCCATCGAACACGCACGCGCGCTTGCGAAAAAGATTGAGATCTCCGATATCGTCGAACACCGCGCCGGGGACATCATGAACGCCGACCTTGGCAAAGACTACGATGTCGCACTTCTGGCCAACATCGCGCATCACTTCCTGCCTGAGCAAAACCTTGGGCTTTTGAAGCGTGTGCGAGAGTCCATGTCCAATGAGGGAACGGTTGCGATCTGGGAACTGGAAACTCCGGATCCCGACTCCACGCCTGACGCCGGCGACGGCGCCGCGCTTTTCTTCCGGGTCACATCGACAGCGCTGTGCTATAGCGGTAAGGAGTACAGTCGCTGGCTAAGTGAAGCCGGATTCCGCAATGTCCGCGTGATGCGGCCGAAACTACGCCCGGGTAACATTCTCGTGACCGGCAGGAAGTGAAGAAACCATGAGTGTAATGCGCTCGGTTGGACCGAAGTTTTCAAATCGCGAGGCTACCGAACTCGCCCAATCGTTGTATGGCCTGACGGAATTCGTCCGCGAACTGCCGAGCGAGAGAGACCAGAATTTTCTCTTTCAACACGCCGACGGGCGACAGTTCATTCTCAAGATCGCGAATCCTGACGAGTCTCGCGATGTGCTCGATTTTCAGAACGCGGCAATGGCTCACGTCGCCCATGGCGTGATGGTCGTGCCGACACTACAGGGCGAAAGCATCGCGTTGTCGCAGGGGCATCTTGTACGTCTGGTGAATTACATTCCCGGCGTTGCTCTTGCCGAATACCGGCCGCACAGCGCGGCGCTTCTCGAGAATCTTGGACGATTACTGGGACGCACCGATAAAGCGCTCGAAACGTTTCTTCACAAGGCGGCGCGGCGAGAGCTTTACTGGGACATTCGGAATGCGGAGCGGATCCTGCCTGACGGAGCGATTCTGAAGGCATGGCACGACATCGTGATCCCGCGCCTGGCGGGACTGCGAACGTCCGTTATTCACAACGACGCGAATGACTACAACGTGATCGTTGGCGACGACGAATCGGTGGCGCTCATCGATTACGGTGACATGCTCGACACCTTCACGATGTGCGAGCCGGCGATCGCCTGCGCCTATGCGATGCTCGATAAACCCGATCCACTGGCTGCAGCGGCTTCCATCATTAAGGGCTACCACGAGATCAATCCGCTCACCGAGCTTGAAATTGAATTGATGTTTCATTTCATCCGCACCCGTCTTGGCATGAGCCTGGCGATTGCCGCGCAGCAGCAGAAACTCGAGCCCGATAACGAGTACCTTCGGATCAGTGAAAAGCCGGTCCGGGCGCTCGTCGACAAACTAAGCCGGGTCCCGGCCCAGCTTGCCCATTACGTTTTCCGAAATGCCTGCGGCCTGGCGCCCTGCCCGCAGACGAAGGCGATTACGCAATTCCTCCAGCATCAATCATTCGGCCGCGTCGTTGATGTGGATCTGGCGAGTCAAGACGCGGTGGTTCTCGACCTGAGTATTGACAGTCTTGAACTCGGCACGAGTGATGAAGCGCATGATGTCGCTCGAATGTCGACGTTACTCTTCCGCCGTCTGGAGGATGCCGGAGCGAAAGTCGGCGTTGGCCGATACAACGAGCCCAGAGGCGTCTATACCAGCGTGTTATTCAGCAGCGAATCCAACGATGGTCCGGAATGGCGCACGATCCATCTCGGAATCGACCTCTTTATGCCTGCTGGAACGCCGCTCTATGCGGCTCTCGATGGAACCATTCACTCGTTTCGCAATAACGACTCGGCGCTCGATTACGGACCGACCATCATCCTGCGTCACCTCACCGATCATGGAACGGAATTCTTCACGCTGTATGGACACCTGAGTGTCGACTCTCTCGATGGTCTGTATGTGGGAAGACCTTTCAAGCGTGGCGAGCAGATCGCGAAAATCGGAATGTATCCCACGAATGGGAACTGGGCTCCCCACGTTCACTTTCAGATCATCACCGATATGCTCGAACGTGACGGCGAGTTTCCTGGCGTTGCGGCGCCGAGCATGCGAGAGGTGTGGCTGAGTCTGAGCCCCGATCCCAATCTTATCCTCGGGATACCTGCCGGGAAGTTTCCGGCGGAACCGTCATCAAGTGCGGAGACCCTGGCCGAACGTCGACGGCTCATCGGGTCGAATCTGAGCCTTTCCTACAAATCGCCGCTCAAGATCGTTCGGGGAGCCGGAGCTTACTTATTCGATGAAGTCGGACGAGGATATCTGGATTGCATCAACAACGTGGCTCACGTGGGACACTGTCATCCCCGAGTCGTTCGGGCTGCACAACTGCAGATGGCGGTTCTCAACACCAACACCCGGTACCTTCACGACAATATCGTCGAATATGCGCGCCGCTTGACCGCAAAGCTTCCGCCGCCGCTATCGGTCTGTTTCTTTGTGAATTCCGGCAGTGAAGCGAACGACCTTGCGCTTCGCATCGCCAGAGCGCACACCAAATCCAATCGCACCATTGTGATGGACTCCGCGTATCACGGAAACCTGACCTCTCTTATCGACATCAGCCCTTATAAATTCGACGGGCCGGGCGGAGCCGGTGCGCCTTCTCATGTGCGGAAGGTTCGTCTGGCGGATCCTTACCGGGGCAATTATCCGGCCGACATTCCCTGCGCGGTTGATGGTCCGTCCACGTTGATTCTCGAATCGATTGTCAGTTGCGGCGGCCAGATCGTCCTGCCGGATGGCTATCTGGCGGAAGCCTATCGTCATGTTCGAGCGGCCGGGGGCGTTTGCATCGCAGATGAAGTACAGGTGGGGTTCGGCAGAGTCGGGTCGCATTTCTGGGCGTTTGAAACGCAGAACGTCCTTCCGGACATCGTCACGATGGGCAAGTCGATCGGCAATGGGCACCCGCTGGGTGCCGTCGTCACGACGCCGGAGATCGCCGCTTCCTTTAATAATGGTATGGAGTACTTCAACACCTACGGCGGCAATCCGGTTTCCTGTGCAGTCGGTGCGGCCGTGCTCGATGTGATTGAAACAGAACGGCTTCAGGAGCGTGCCCGGCGCGTGGGCAGCGAACTTAAAGCGAATCTGGAGGGCTTGAAGTCGCGCCACCCGCTGATCGGCGATGTGCGAGGCCTGGGATTTTTCATCGGTATCGAACTGGTTCGAGATCGAAAAAACCTTGAACCCGCAGCCGCGGAAACGGCTTACATCGTCGAACGGATGAAGGATCGTGGCATCCTGCTAAGCATCGATGGGCCCCTTCATAATGTCATCAAATTCAAGCCGCCGATGGCCTTCTCCAGTACGGACGCGGACCGCCTGGTTTCCTCGCTCGATGTCGTTTTGGGCGAACGCAACAAATTAGGTGCAATCGCGGTGAAAAATCGGGTTTAATGGGCGAACTCGGGAGATAGAATTGGTTCCGTTTTTTATATATGAAAGTAATCAAAACTGTTCTCATTTGTTTGGTTTGCACAGGTTTGCTGAGCGCTTGTGGAGGCGGCTCTGACACTACTGTAGCGGCGGCAAAAAGCGCTGCACCGGATGCTGCAAAAGGACAACGCGGAGGCGGTGGCGGCGCACCGCGAAAAGTCGAAACGGCTCCGGCTGTCGAAAAAGCCATCGAGCAAACTGCAATCGTTACCGGTACCCTCGCCGCCGAGCAGGAAATCATCCTCGGCATGAAGGTGGCCGGCCGCCTGTCCGAAATCACGGTCGACCTCGGCAGCCCGGTAAAGAAGGGCGAGGCCGTTGCGCGCCTGGATACCACAGACTTCGATCTCCGGGTCCGTCAGTCGGACGCGGCTTTGCAGCAAGCTCTGGTACGGCTGGGGCTGCCACCGGATTCCAAACAGAATCAGGTCGATCCCGAGTCATTGGCAGTCGTGAAACAGGCGAAAGCCGAACTCACCGGTGCGAAGGCCCGAAGCGATCGCGCCCACCTGATGGAAGAAAAAGGTTTGATCGCCAAAGCCGATCTTGATGCGGCCGAATCCGCCTATCGCGTTGCCGAAGCCAAGTATGAAGATGCCCGGGACGAAGCCCGCAACCGCCAGGGCGTATTATTGCAGCGCCGGTCCGAACTCGAGCTTGCGCGGCAGCAACTGGCCGATACGGTTCTTTACAGTCCCATCGACGGCATGGTCCGTTTACGCCAGGCCAACGTCGGTCAGTACCTTGCCGTTGGAGCGCCTGTCGTCACTGTCGTTCAGATGAATCCTCTTCGAATGCGTGCCGCCGTTCCCGAACGCCAGGCCCAGGACGTTCGCGTCGGTCAGCCGGTTAAAGTCACGGTTGAAGGTGTTCCGAGCCATGAAGGTCGCGTCGTCAGACTGAGTCCTGCTGTTGACGAAACCACGCGAACATTGCTGATCGAAGCCGCCGTATCGAATCCCAACAACCTTCTGAAACCGGGTGCTTTCGCGAAGTCGGAAATTATCATTTCGACAAGCAAGAAATCGCTCATCGTTCCGGCAGCTGCCGTCGCGACATTCGCCGGCGTCGATCGCGTGTTTGTCGTGAAAGAGGGGAAGGCCGCGGAGAAGCGCGTCAAGACAGGGCGCAGGCTCGATGACGGTATTGAGATTCTCGAGGGAATTGCCCCGGGCGATCGCGTGGTGATCAACCCCGGCGATTTGAATGACGGCGACCGCGTCGGCTCTTAGGCCGCTCAAGCCGCGACGACGTGTTCCGTGTACGTGCGGCTCATCCCCAGCGTTAGTATTTTGTGCAGCAACTGCGGATATCTGACGCCGCAGTGAGCGGCAGAGTCCGCGAAATCCTCATTCAACGCGATCTGCGGATTCGGGTTCGCCTCGAGTAAATAGAAATTTCCGTCATTGGACATCCGGTAATCCAGGCGCGCATAGCCACTCAGGCTCAGCAGCCGGTACGTTCGTTTCGCGAGCTTCTCGAGTCTGCGCTGCACTTCAGGCTCGAGCGATGCCGGCCGCGTTACCAGTCCGACCTTTTTCTGATACTGCGGATTCCATTTCAGCCTTCCGGTCGCGATATTCAGCGATCCTTCCGGCAGATTCTCGATCAGTAATTCCCATGGGGTGTAGGTCTGCAGGCGCCGGTTCCCGATGACGCTAACGTAGATCTCACGACCCTCGATGTACTGTTCGGCAATCGCATGACTGTTCGTCTGCCGATGAATGAACTCGACCCGTTCTTTAAGTTTCTCCAGGTCATAAACGACGGATGCCTGCGAAATCCCGACCGAACCTTCCTCAACGACGGACTTCACAAACAACGGGAATTTGAGCCGGCGCGCCGAAGTGACTTTCTGGCCCATCGGAAATAGCGCAAAGCCAGGTACGGGAATACGGTGATACGAGAGGATTTTCTTGGTCAGCGCTTTATCGTGTGCCAGTGTGAGCCCGCGAGGGTTGCATCCGGTATAGGGCTGGTGGCTGAGTTCGAGATAGCTCACCACGTGCTGATCGAAGAGCGAATGGCCGTCAAATTCCTCGAGCAGATTGAAGGTGACCTGGGGTTTGTGTTCCTGCAGAGCCTTGGTAACAACACTCAAATCGCTGCCGAGACCGACGGGAACAACTTCGTGTCCCATCTGTTTCAACGTTGTGATGACGTCGTATTCGGTTCTCCAGGCTTCTTTTTCCTTGTTCTCAACCCCCTCGAGGGTCGCAGGCGGCATCAGGTCGGCGTGGAGCAGGACCATGACGCGGAGAGAAGTTGTGGGTTTGAATCTTTTCAAAGCGGAATCCTGTGATAGCCCCTCTGCAAGACCTGCATGGTCTGCATCGTGAGCGTTACGGTGACAAGCTTCTTCGCTTGCGATTCCGGCGCTGCGAGACGGAGATTGAGTTCGCGAGCCCGGTCGATCATTTCTTTAAGGATGTGGCTGATCGTATAAAGATGAACTCCTGTTCCTTGCGCCACGGTTTCGCACACCTCACTGTGGATACCCCGCATGAATTGCGATGCGAGCGGTCTCACCCGGTGATTCACTTCGGGCGAGAAGATCCTGTACAGATTTGAATCGTAGGACGTCGGCTTATCAATGGAATAATATGCGCGCTTTCTGGCGTAGTGTTCGCGGAGCGTTTTCTGAAGCCGTTCGAGCGGCTCCACTTCACGACGCGGACGGCGCGACGGACGCTTCCCGGCGATGTCGGTCATCAGGCGATCGACATATTCGAGTTTGCGCAGCGCACCCCAGCGCTCGTACTGCCGGCGCCAGCGCCAACCCGGTTTTAACCAGACCGCAAACGTTTCGGCAAAGTCTTCGGCGGGATGTGCCTGCGCATACCAGGCATCCAGATTCAGGACGTAATCGCGACTGCCCGGCAGCGGCTGATACCAGCCGGGATAAGGCGTGCGGTAGGAACCGAAAACTTCGTTCCATTCGCGCCGCGCATGCAGCCGGAACGCATTGCCGATCGCATGACCCGCTTCGTGGCGGAGAATGCGCATGCACTCGTCCTCGCTGGCTCCTTCGACTTCGAGCATCTGTGTACGTTCCAGTTTAATCAGACGGGGATGAGCCAGATAAAACGGAATGGCAAAACCGCCGACGCCATCGGGCGTGAACCATTCCTCCGAAAGCCAGACATGCGGCCGCATCAGAATAGCGCGGGATTCCAGTTCCTCGTAGAGTCGAAGAATGCGCTTTTCAAGGCGTGTGCCGTTAATGCGTACAGGAATGTCGCGGAGCCGAAGGCGCAGCAGCTGCTGGTCCGTCATGCGTTCCAGGCGGGAATCCACGAAACCTATTAAAGCATGAGCACCCGATTAGAAAACGGAAATTTGAATCGGAGCAGTGCGCGTCAAATATCCAGGTCGACGAACACAGCCGAGTGGTCCGATGCCTGTTCGACGGATTCCTGGATTTCGCTATAGGTTTGCCAGTCCGTGGGCCGGGTGACGCGGCTGCCCCAGAGCCCTTTGCGGAAGACTCCGCCGCCCTGGCAGTTGGCCTCCAGGCTTTGCGAAACGAAGATGTAATCGAAACGGTTGCGCAAACCGCACGAATCAAACGTGCCGGGTCGTGGCCCAACCTGGAAGTTTGCCAGCGCGTAGCATTCGATGAGAGGACTGTTGTTATCGAACAGCGGCGCGAGATTGGGGGCTGGTGAGCCCGCGGTGGCGGGGCCTTCATTGAGGTCACCCAGCACGATAACGTGTTCATTGGCAGCCACAAGTCCGTTCACAATACGTCGCACCTGTGTTGCCTGACGCAGCCGCTTCTGCCCGCCGCCGCCGGATTGCGATTTGAAATGGTTGACCAGCACGTGCACGATTGTTCCCTGTGGTGTTCGCACTTCGTATTGCGCGCAATCACGACTGAACACCACGCCGGCCGCATCTTTAAGGTCGACATTCGAACGAATCGATTCGATCTCGAAGCCTTCTTTCATCAGGATGCCTACGTCGATACCACGCTCGTCATTCCCGTCGACCAGCATGACATGGCTGTACATGTCATTCAGCAGATCCTTGTTGAACCGGAGCAGCGACGGCCGGTCCTCTGCCTCCACGATGGCCAGGATATCGGCATTAACATCCTGAATCACCCGAGCGGTCATACGCGTGCCTTGTACATTGACCGGTTCTCTTGCCAGTTCCACCCAGCCGATCCATGAATCCCGTCCGTCCGCCGTGATCTCGATGTCTTCGGCTGTATCTTGCGGTTGGCGGTCAAAGGACCCGCGGTTTTTCCGGAACCATGCCCACTTCGGGAATTCCGTGTCCTTCCGCCGCACGGCACCCTGATCGTTGACAAAATAAATGTCCAGCTGCACGAGCAGGTCGCGCATGCGCTGTTTGATCGCGTTGGTATACGTCTGTTCCTGGAACAGGGCGTTGACTTCGTTGTAGGCGTCCAGTATCGGGCGGCCTTCCTGCCAGTCGGCACCGTCGAGGGCCTTGGCGCGAGCGAACAGGTTTTCCACATTGAATGAGGCAATGCGTATCATGCGATGTCCTTTGGTTGGGTGTTGTTGCAGGTGTTATACGCCACTTTCGGCAGGCACGCCAAGAAAAGAACCTATCGTATTAAGCTCTGCTCAGCGAAACTCGTACACCAGAAAGTTTCCATGGAGTTCCGCATTTGTCGCAGGTTTCTTCATCGCGGGAGTGTGGCCAAACATTTCCTCGAAGCGCGGATTCGCGACGAAACAGGCGGCGCGCCAGCCGCTGAAGCGCGAAAGGACGCGACCCATATCGGAGTAGAGCGCCAGCAGTTTCTTTTCGTCGCCGGCCGCCAGTCGCACGCCGTAAGGCGGGTTGAAGCAGAAAACGCCCGGTTTCATGTCACGTGCAGCAGGCAGCATTCGGTGGACATACTCTGGTGAGAGCTGGCGGATGTCCTGATCGGCGATGACGAGCGTACGGTCATATGCAGGGCCGGTCAGCCCTGCGGCGCGCAGGTTTCCAACCATGGCGGGAATTCGTTCCGGATCCAGATCGAGTGCGAGAATGCGCGGCACCGTGCCCGGGAAGAGGTCGGGCGTCTGGATGGGAAGATCCTCGAAGGCCGCAATCAGGCCGATAGGAAGATCTACCGGTTTCCGAATGGCGGCGCCTGCGGCCAGGCCGGCAGCTTCGATCGGAATGGTGCCGCCTCCGGCCATGGGATCGACGAGCGGCTCGGTACGCGCGTCCCAACGGGAGAGCATGATCAACTGCGCCGCCATCGTTTCGCGCAGCGGTGCAGGTCCCATCGCCACTCGGGTCCCGCGTCGGTGACGCGCTCCGCCTCCGATATCGATACCGATGCAGGTGTGTCGCGCTTCCGGAGTCCCTGCCCGCCGCACAATGAACACGATTTCGGGTGACTCCGCATCCAGTTCCGCAACAACGCCTCGCGCCGTGAACGCTTCGACAAGCGCGTTCTTGACGACACCGCGAAGCTGCAGTGGCGACGCTTCAAAGTCGGAAGCGGAGCCAACCTCGACCGAGAAGCGCAGATTTTCGGCAGGGAGACGGTCGTCCGCTGAAAGCAGCGGCACCAGATCCGCAAAAAGCGGCTCCAGGCGGACCGCATCGCTCGAACATAAGTCCCAGGTGATGCGCGACGAAGTGCGGTGATAACACGCGGCGACCCAGGCCGCACGGGCCTCGAAAGGGTACAGCAGCGTCGCATCACCTTCGCGCTTCGGCTCTTCGACGCGTACCTCAAAGGCTGAACGCATCACAAGCCGCTTGAACTCCGCTTCCATCACACGGTTTGCGCCACCCGAACCCGTCAGGCGAAGCTCATCACAACGCCGCGCGCTCACCCTTTGCCCCCAGGTCTGACGTTCTGCCGGCTGAACCTCACAAGATCCGCGTCAATATCGACTTTCGAGACCAGCCATCCTGCCGCCATCCAGGCGAAGGCCTGCGGTCTCTTACCAGTTTTCTGATTGGCCCACCAGTTCGGAAAGCGGCGAGCCTCCGGCGGCAGATGAGCGCATACGATCTTTTCAAGCTCCGCAACCCGGAACTCGAGATTGTTAATCGCCGGTGAAACGTTGAGAAGATGCCGTGCCAGAAGCAGGTACTTTTCTTCAACGAGTAACTTTTCGAGGGCTTCCACTGGAGCGACTCCCGCCAGCTCACTCATTCCGAAATTAGAAACAGCGCCGGCTACCGAAAGCAATATCGTCGACTGCTTCTTGCGGTGAAAGAAAATGCAATGTTCGTCATCGACTGGAAGCGAAAGAATACTTGCGGATCGCGCAACCCGCGAAATTCCCAGGTGCTGGTGGCGAGAATCCCTGGCAAGGGCTTCGAGTCGCGAAACGATGTTGCCGCGCAGTTCTGCGGGAAGGTCAATGCAGGACTGCAGAAAGCAATCACCGAGGATAAAGTCTTTCAGGCCTGGCTCCTCTTCTCATCAAGTTCGTGCCACCTGGCATAGAGAGCATCGACGGTTTTTTCCGCTTCTTCGATCTCCCTCGATAACTCCACCAGCCGACCCGCATCGCTTGCGACCGCGGGATCCTCCATCGCAGCGCGTTTCTCAGCCAGCTGGGACTCGGCATCGGCGATCCGGCCTTCGATCGCGGCCCATTCGCGGGCTTCCAGATATGACAGCTTCTTTGGCGTCGTTGATGGAGCAGATCGTGTGTCCTGCCTGGCCGGCCGGTCATCCGACGATTTTGGCGGAACGGAGGACCGCTGCCATTCATCGCACTGCGCGTAGTCTGCAAATAATTCCGTGTTACCGCGGCCATCCAAACCGAGGATTACAGTTGTGGCGCGATCCATCATGTATCGATCGTGCGTTACCAGAACGAGCGCGCCGGGATACTCGAGCAGATTCTCTTCAAGAATTTCCAGTGTGGGGATGTCGAGATCGTTCGTCGGTTCGTCGAGCAGCAGGATGTCCGCGGGCTGAAGCATCAACTGAGCAATCAGCACGCGGGCGCGCTCTCCACCGGAGAGCCGGCCGACCGGCTGATTCAACGCATCGCTCGAAAACAGGAATCGCGCCGCCCAGGACGCGACGTGCACCGCGCGATCCTGATAGATCACGGAATCGCTGTCGGGCGCCAGCGCGCGGCGAAGCGTGACATCGGGATCGAGCGGCCGATTCTGGTCGAAGTACACGATGCGCAGGTGGTCGGCGCGACGAATCGTTCCCTCGACTGGAGCAAGCTCTCCGCGAAGCAATTTCAGGAAAGTCGTCTTGCCGCTGCCGTTGGGCCCGACAAGCCCAAGCCGCGTCCCGGCCTTGAGGGAAAACTCCACATCGCGGAACAAGATTCGTCCGCCGAGCGAGAATCCTACGCCTTCGAGTTCGATCAGTTGTTTGGTCTTGCGGCCGGAAGCGGAGAAATCGATCTGCGCCGTTCCGACTCGCGTTCTGGTACTCAGTTCGGCAAGTTCCCCAATCAACTCGTTCGCCTTGTCGATCCGTGCCTTCGATTTGGACGTCCGTGCTTTTGCGCCGCGACGCAGCCATTCGATTTCAGAGTGAACGCGATTGGCAAGCGCCTCCTGCCGCAGGCCCTGGGCATGAAGATAGTCCTCCTTCGCTTCGAGGAAGCGGCTGTAGTTGCCCTTCACACGAAGCAGTCCATCAGAGTAAATCCGATTCAGTTCGACGACTTCGGCCGCTGCGTTTTCGAGCAGGTATCTGTCATGACTGACGACGACATAAGCGAACGACGCGGATTGAAGGAAACCTTCGAGCCACCGGATGCCGGCCAGGTCGAGATGATTGGTGGGTTCGTCCAGCAGGAGAACGTCGGGGTGCTGGACCAGTCCTTCGGCGATTGCGAGCCGCTTGCGCCAGCCGCCGGAAAGCGCGGCAGCGTCAGCCTCGAAGTCCTCGAAGCCGGCGCGGCCCAGGGTTTCCATCAGGCGAGCCGCGCGTTCGTTTTCTGGAATCGCGGCCCGTTCGAGCGCATCTTCGATAACCTGCCTTACCGAACGGCCGGCAGCATAATCCGACTGCTGGGCGACGAAACTGATGCGCGCTCGTTTGCGGAAAGCGATATCGCCGGAGTCGGCTGAAATGCGGCCGCAAAGGATCTGAAGCAGAGTGGATTTTCCGGAGCCGTTCGGTCCGATAAGACCGATCCGATCGGTGTCACCGACCGTGAACGAAATGTTGTCAAACAAGGGAACAACACCGAATCGCTTCGACAGCCCCTGGGCATTGATAACTGGTGGCACTTATAGGTTTCTCAGGAATACTTTCAGCGAAAACTCCATTTGACCATTAAGCGCTGATAAAATTCGATCCTGTTTTTTTAGGAGGCGAAAGATGTCGAGAATTAATGGTACCCGCTCACGTTCCGATCTTCAGTGGAGGGCCAGGCTGCACAACAGAACCAGGATTCGCGAAATGCGAGAGCAGATGCAGCAGGCGGCGCCAAAGTCAAAGCCTCCGGCAAAGAAAAAAGCCGTTAAGGGCTGACGGTTTCGCGGAACGTTGCTTGTTTGCGTGTAGCGGCGGTCTATGACCGCCGCTACACGGCGACGCGCTGATCAAGATGGGAACGGAGGGATCCTCCGGCATGGGCTCGTGGACAACAGTTGTCGCTACCTTTTCCGTCTCCCTTTTCGTTTTAATTTTTGCGACGGTTTCCTGCATTCCTCCGGTGTCCGCCGCGCACTTAGAATCCAACCGACGGAAGCTCTGCGAACGACCTAGGGAATACGGATGGTAGTTTCGACGCTGAATTTCTTGTGGTCGAAGTACTCGATTACCTGGTGAAGGCTGGGCCCTTTCGTCGCGGTGCTGACCATGCCCTCGATTCGTGCCGGCAACCACACTTCGTCATTGAATTTTCGCCGTTCGACAATGATGCGAGATCCCCTGGGTGCGCGCAGCAAACCGAGTGAAATAGAGACGGACACCGAATCGATGGTCTGCGCATCGACACGGATCAGTTGATGGTCGCTTTCGCTAACCCACGCTTCACCGGCGATGCGCTGCCACATTTTGCCGTCGTCGGTTTTTGCCTTGAAGCCTGCCTTCGGAGTAAATCGCAGAACGATAGCGGAGTGCCCATCGACTATGTCCCGCCGCAGCAGCTGGACGTCGTACATCGCAAACATGTCCTGGATGAGTTCGTTATCCTCACGCTGTTCTTTCGCCCGCGCTTCTTCGATTTGCTTCGCGGTCTTCTTCTCCAGCTTTCGCGCCTGTGAGCCGGCATTCTGTTCCTGCTCCCGATCCTGCTTTTCCAATTCTTTCGCAGTCAGGGGGACGCCGTTCCGTGAAATCAGCCGTTTGTGCGTCTGCCATGCTTCGACTCCGGGAAAGACTTCATAAACATTCACGTCGGTTCGTTTGACGTTTCTGTCGGAGTCCAGCTGGATCCGCGTGTCTCTCATGTTGTAGGTGTAATGGCTGAGAATCAGGCCATCACTGTGAAGCGTCTTGCGGAATTCGGCCAGAAATCCGGCGGCGTCGGGCAGGGAAGGCGCGGCCTGCGGAATAAACGAAAGTAAGGATGTAAGAAGCAAAGCAGATAAGGTCCTCATTATGTTCCCCTTGCGTACTATAACGGCCTCGCGCCTCGTCAATTAGCAGCGTGGTCAGCAAGTACTTTACATTGAAAAGTACTATCTGCTATTATTCTCGTTGCTGCCATGAAAGTCATAAGAGCTCAGGCAATGGGAATGTGTTTCGGTGTAAAGGACGCGCTCTCCACCGTCATGACGATGGACCATCCGGAGCGTGCGACCATTTACGGCCAGCTGGTTCATAACGGCGAAGTGTTGCGAAGAATGAATGAGCGCGGTTTTTCAATGCTGGACGAGAGTGACCGTACCACCGCCGTTTCAACGCCGAACGTGGTGATCACCGCTCATGGCCTTAGCGACAAAGAACGCGGGGCGCTCGTAGCGTCCGGCAAAACCCTCATCGATACGACATGCCCGCTCGTGAGCCGGGTGCATCAAATCGCCAGGAGCCTGCACGAACAAGGTTTTTTCATTGTCGTTGCCGGTCGCAAGGATCACGTCGAAGTCCAGGGGATCGTCGGTGACCTCGAGCGATTTGCTGTTGTTGAGAAGCCGGAAGATGTTCTCCGTTACTCGGCGGATCCCATCGCCGTCGTTTGCCAGACCACCACTCCGCCTGCCCTGCTCGAAGTACTCTTCGAAGCCATTTCGCAGAAAAATGCGGGCAAGGAGATTCGCTTTGTCGACACGATCTGCGGCCCTACGCGGGAAAGACAGGAAGCAGTGGAAGATCTCGTACCGAGAGTGCAGGCGCTGGTGGTGGTCGGAGGAAAGAACTCCAACAACACGCGTCAACTGCGTGCCCTGGGGGAAAAGGCCGGGCTGCCATGTTTCCAGGTGGAAAAGGCGTCAGAACTCAAACCTGATTGGTTTTCCGGTTTGGATACGGTGGGGCTGACGGCAGGAACTTCAACTCTGGATCAAACGATCGACGACGTCTACCAGGCGCTGGTGGAAATGGAAGTATCCTGTGACGCGACTATTCGGAAGTGAGCTCACCCGCGCTATCTGGGGCAACGCCGAGAATATCCTCCTGATCTACGCCGGCTCTGCCGCCGAGTTCGCTTTGAATCCGGAAAACCATTGGCTTTTCTACACCGGGAAACTTCCCGCGGACCCTCTTCGCCGTTTTGAAACCACTCTTCAATATCAGCGGAAACTGTTTTTCACCCCTCAGGACGCCGTGCCGGCCCTGGCCAGACACATCAAGAATATTCACAGGGAAGTGGAGAAAAAGAGATCCCAGGAACAAGGCGAGATCCATATATCGGACATGGCGTACGTGCAGGTGTTTTCGATGCTCATTGAATACGGCATTCTCGGTTATGAATACCTCCACCGCCTTAAGATGACCCTTGAGGAAAAAGAGACTTACTTCAACGACATTCGCTCCATTGCGCGCATGATGGAAATTCAGGATTTCCCCGAGGATTACGGCCATTACTTAACCCGGCGCAGTCGAATGGTGGCGAATGATCTTCAATGGAATGTCTTCACCCGACAACTGATGGATGCCTACCGGAAAAGCCTCGGCCCTCTTTGCTACTGGGGGCTTCTCCAATTTCAATCCCGCTTTATTCACTCGGTCCTGGCCTGCCGTCTGAACCTCAAAAGCAATCGGTTGTTCGGCTGCGCCTACTGGCTTTACCCGCGAGTTCGTTTCCAGCCCGTCCAGCCGATCTTCAATGGAGTGTTTAACTTCATGTTTGGACCCGCCCAGCGCGCTTCTTTTGGAATTCGGGGACAGTGAGCAATTTCTAAATTGCTCACTGTCCCCGAATTTCGCCATTTTGAGATTTACTTTGGTGGCACCATGCCACGATAAGCCGTCATGCATTCTTCCCTACGGCTCGCGATGCTCGTGATCTTGATACCTATGATTTCGCTTCCGTCGCTTGCCAGTTCGACGGCGCCATTTCTGGGAGCAAACGGTATCCCGGGCGGCACGACCTGTGATACCTCGGGCTGTCACTCGAGTCAGGCACCGGATGCAGAGTTAGGCAGCGTGCAGATTCTTGGTCTTCCTGCGGAGTGGACGCCCGATGCAATGTACAACCTTCACGTCGTTGTCCAGCGACCCACAGCTCGACGCTTTGGCTTTCAACTTTCCGCGATGTTTTCGAACGGCCAGAAGGCCGGCACACTGTCGACGACCGATCCGCTCGTTTCCATCGTTTCGGGTTTTTCCCTGACCACTCCCTACGTCGGCCAATACGCCCAACACAACGATGCTCCATTCGGAACTGCGCAGTGGTCGTTTTCTGTTAGCTGGCGCGCGCCATCCAACAGTCTTTCCGGTGATGTGACGTTTTACGTCGCCGGAAATGCGGCGAACGGAAACGGAGCCAACTCCGGCGACGCCATCTATTTCGCGACCCAGCGAGTGCCGGTCGGCGGGCTGATGTTGAGCAGTCACGCCTACACCGTCCCGAATCTTGGTGGTGTCTCGCTCAAGTCAGATGGGGCAGGGAATTTGCCCGGCGTCGGATACGCGACCATGGTGGCGGATACCGGTAGCACCGATCCATCCGGCTTTGCGATCTTCGGATTTCGTTCGAATAATGTTCTCGTTAGTGAATCGAGCGTCCCTGCCTCGCCACTCATCCGTGCCGGAAGAATATTTGTCGAGGTGGGTCCGGGCGCATTTTTGAATACGGGAATTGCGATCGCGAACCCAAATTCTCAGACAGCAACTGTCCAATTCACTCTGACGAACACGGCAGGTGTCGACTTTCCCGGCGAAACGGTGACCATTCCGGCGAACGGCCAAATGGCCAGGTTCGTCAATGAGGCTCCGTTTAACAGCGGGACCAACTTTCAGGGAACTCTTACTTTTACGTCCGATATTCCTGTCTCGATGGTTACGCTGCGCGGCTTTACCAATGAGCGCGGCGAATTCCTGCTGACAACGCTTCCCGTGATCGACTTGTCGGGGCCCGTTCCCTCGGGGACTCAGTTTCTGCCGCACTATGCGGATGGGGCCGGCTGGACAACCGAAGTTGTGCTGATCAATCCCACGGACAACGCGAGCAGTGGAACCATCGATTTCTACAGCCCAGGCGACGCCGCCAGTGCTGGTTCGATGGTGAACCGCGTCTCTTATTCGATTGCGCAACGGTCGGCTCGGAAGATTTCCACTCTGGGAACGGCGCCGACGACTGCGACCGGCTCCGTGCGTATCGTTCCTGAGACAGGCAGCGGTGCACCCGTTGCTCTGCTGGTCTTTTCGTTCAAGCGCGGAGGAATCACCATCGCGACGGCGGGAGTGCCGCCGCTGCAGGGTCAGGCGTTCCGCATGTACGCAGAGTCGTCAGGATCGATTCAAACGGCGGTCGCGATTGCCAATACTTCGTCGGTCCCTGTTACGGTGAATCTCGAACTGTCCCGCCTGGATGGTTCTCCAGCAGCAACCGCCTCTCAAGTGACGATCCCCGCGTCCGGCCAGACCGCCAAATTTCTGAACGAACTCTTTCCCGGATTGCCCACTTCATTTCAGGGCGTGCTGCGATTGACATCTCCATCCGCGGCCGTGTCTGTAGTAACCCTGCGTGGCCGTTACAACGAACGAACCGACTTCCTTATTACAACAACGCCGCCGGCCCTCGAGACAGCACCGCCGGCAGGAACCACAATGCTGTTTCCTCACGTTGTTAACGGAGGCGGCTACACGACCCAGTTCGTCCTGTTCAGCGGGCGTGCCGGTGAAAGCGGCACAGGCGTGATCCGATCCTTCCAGCAGGATGGCAGCTCGTTCGTTCTGCTCTTACAGTAGAGCAAGCATCCTGTCGGGTCCGTGAGTGACACTTTCTCTTTGACATTCTAGGAGAGCCCTACTAGTCTCCTAGACATTCGAGGAGAGCTCATGGCCAAACAGCCGGACCTGCTTCAAGGCACACTCGACATGCTCATCCTGAAAGCCGTGTCGCTAGGCCCAACGCATGGCTACGGTGTGCTGCTGCGAATTCAGGAAATTTCACGACATCGACTGGAGATTCAGCAGGGTTCGCTATATCCGGCGCTATACCGGCTCGAACACCAGGGGCTCATCGCCGGCGAATGGGGTGAGTCGGACAACAAACGGCGCGCAAAGTTTTATCGCCTCACTGCAGCCGGCCGCCGGCAGCTCAAAGAAGAACTCAGCTACTGGAAAAACATGACGGACATCATTGCAGGAATTCTGAGGGCAACTCCGGAGGAATCATGAGCCGTTTCTCGCGTTTTCAATCATGGCTGAAGGCCTCGCTGTTTCGCTCGCGAGTTGAAACGGAAATGGAAAGCGAGCTGCGCTTTCATATGGAGCAGCACGCCGAGCATTTGATGCGTGACGGCGAATCCCCTGAAGAAGCGAGAAGGATCGCGGCCGCAGAGTTCGGCGGAGTCGACAGGAGCAAAGAGGAGTGCCGGGACGCTCTCGGCCTGCGGTTCTGGGATGAGACTCGCGCGGACGTTCGTCATGCGCTTCGACAGATGCGTCGAGCACCTGCCTTGACTATAGTCGCACTTCTTTCGATCGCGCTCGGTATTGGTGCCAATGCGGCAATCTTCAGTATTTTCGATGCAAAGATATTTCGCAAACTGCCTGTGAAGGATCCGGATCAGCTCGTCATGTTCCAGTGGGTCGCGAAGAAATGGGGGCCACATGACTTTACCGGCACCACTCCGACCGAGGGCTCGCATGAGGGAGAACCCTGGCGCGCGAGCACCTATTTCAGCCAGGCGAGTCTCGAAGCATTTCGAACCGCGCCTTCCATGTCCGATGTCATCGCGAGGGCATTCGCTCGAACCATGATCGTGACGATCGATGGCAATGCGGAAAGGCTGAAAGTTCAGGCCGTTTCGACAAACTTCTTCAGCGTCCTCGGTGTGCCCATGTTCCTCGGTAGAGGCTTGGTGCCCGAAGACGATCAGCTTGCCGCACCCGCTGTAACGGTAATCAGCCAGGATTTCTGGAAAAGGCGTTTTGCCTCGAATCCTTCGATCATTGGTAAAACATTAACGATTGGCAATGTGCCACTCACTATCGTCGGCGTCACTCCACAGGAATTCCGCGCCAGCCTGACCGTGGCCGGAATCTCCCCCGAACTATCAATCCCGCTGCACTTGTATGCCGCCGTCACCGGCCGCGCGATTCGCCACGACACCTGGTGGCTGCAGCTCATCGGCCGGATGAAACCGGGATTCAACCTGAATCAGGTGCGCGGCAATCTCGAAGGAACATTTCAAGGCATCGCTGCCGAAGCCGCGGCAGATTCCCCAGGAGATGTGCCTCGCTTCGATCTCTATTCGGGGAGTCGCGGTTTTACCGATCTTGGATCGAACCGCGATATCTCGACCACGCTGGTGACAGTGTCGATTGTGTTTGGGCTCCTCTTGCTGATTGTCTGCCTGAATGTGGCGAATCTTATGCTCGCTCGCGGCGCAGCGCGTCAAGGTGAAATGGGGATTCGCACGGGATTGGGCGCAAGCCGCGGACGGCTGATCCGCCAGCTACTGACCGAGAATCTGTTGATTTCCGTGCTGGGCACGGCTTTGGGTCTTGTACTCGCAAATTCCTGGAAAGCCCTGCTGAATTCATTTCTGGGCTCGGATGGCCAGCTTGTTCAGGTCGATGGGCACGTGCTCGCCTTCGCGGTGGCAGCGGCGGTTCTGACGACCCTGATTTTCGGGCTGGGTCCGGCGCTTCAAACGACGCGCACCGATGTTGCTTCCTCGGTGAAACGTCACGACCTGCGGCTCATGGGTCCGCGGTCTCCACTTGGAAAATGCCTCCTGGTGCTTCAAGTCGCAATGTCTGTACCGCTGCTGATCGGTGCCGGCCTTCTCTTGCGAACAATCCAAAACGTTCCGCAGCTTCAGGTCGGATTCGATAAGGAAAACATCCTTCTGTTTAGCGCGTCGGTGACCGACCTGCGATATAACAGCAACCGCGCCACTGCCCTCTACGATCAGATGATCGAAAGAATTAAAGCAACTCCTGGAGTCTTAGGGGTGACAGCGTCAACTGGCGCACTGGGAAGCGGATCCTTCTCGAAACAGGAGATTCGTTTCGAAGACGACAAACAGTTCGGCGATCGCACGATCCGTGCATTGGCGGTTCGCCCGAGTTTCTTCGAAGTCCTGGGGATTCCGATCATCCGAGGTCGAGGCCTGACGTCGCAGGATCCGATTCTCTCGACGAAATCGAATGCTCCGCCAGCTCCAGGTGTAGTGAACGAAAGCCTGAGCCGCCGCTACTTTCCTGATGGCGACGCGCTGGGAAAACACTTTCGAATGCAGCCGACCAATAATCGATCCGTGATGTCGGATGTGGAGATTGTCGGAATCGTCAAAGACGTCACAGCTGGTTTCGTTCGCGATCCTGCACCTACTGTATTCACAATGGATCCCAATGTGTCGACATTTGAAGTAAGAACCGCAGGAAGTCCGCTTGCGGCATTCGCTTCCATTCGACAAACGGTTCGGGACATCGATCCAAACGTTCCTCTCCTCGACATCAAGACGGAAGCCGAACAGCTGTTGGACGGATTCTCAGACACCAACAGCATTTCGCTCGCATGCAGTCTCTTTGGCGGCGTTGCGCTGGTGCTGACATCGATCGGTCTTTATGGATTGCTGTCGTTCAACGTCGCGAAACGAACCAACGAGATTGGACTTCGTATGGCGCTCGGAGCTCGTCGCGCTGATGTATTGCGTCTGGTCTTCAGCCAAACCCTTGGTCTTGTAATGGCCGGATGCGTCACCGGACTGGCATTGTCCTACGCGTTCAGAAAAACCATTAGCGGCTTGATCTTCGGTATACGTCCAACGGACCCCGTCACCATTATTTCAGTAATGGTGATTCTCCTCGCCGTCACCGGAGCGTCAGCCTGGATTCCGGCGCGAACAGCGTGCCGAATTGATCCCGTCTCCGCAATTCGAACAGAATAACGGTCAGTGAACGTTCCGTCCGCATCTTGCCGGTCCCTTGTCATCTATATACTAAGAATTCTTGGTATGCCTCTTCACTCGTGACGCAAGACAACCATCGGGTCTGTGCCACCAGCGCGACGTGCCGGCAAGAAAGCCGCGAGCCCCACAGTGAGCAACATTACGAGCGCGGAGGCCAGGATGGTGGAGGGATCGTTTCGCGGTACGCCGAAAAGCATGCGCTCCACGAAACCGCTTACCATCATTGAAACTGCCCCTCCCACCGCAATGCCAACTGCGGCCGGTATTAATGATTCACCTGCGACCAGCCGGATCACGTCACGCGATTGGGCGCCAAGAGCCATTCGAATCCCGATTTCCGCTCTGCGCTGAGCGACCATGTAATTCAACATGCCAAAAACACCCAGACCCGACAGCAACAGCGCCATCAGCGCAAAGCAATTCAAGAACGTGCTCACGGGCAGTTCCTGTATGACGGAATCCCGTATCTCCAGTTCTGTGGAAACGTCTGTAACAGGAAGCGTCGGATCTAGTTCCGTGACCAGTTTCCGAATAGCCGGTGCCAGTACTCGCGGATCTCCGTTTGTCCGCACGGCAACGGTTGCCGACTGACTGGCCGGTTGGAAAACATACATCGTTGGCTGATTCGATGTTCGCATGTGAATGCTGCGGGCATTGGCAACAACTCCGATGATTCGGTTGCCAATTTGATCCGGACAAAACCCGAAGATTTGGTCGAGAGGATTTCCACCCGCGAGAAACTTTCCGACGAAAGCCTGGTTTACGACGACCATCCGCTCGACCTGCCTTTTCGCGATTTGATCGATGCTACCGTCAGCGCTGGTGAAGTCTCGGCCCGAAAGTATCGGGATACCCCACGTCGCGAAGAAGTCTTGTGATACGAGTTTTGTCTCAACGTTGCTGCTGGCTTCTGTCGCCATTCCCGATAGACATGGCCGCGACGTGATAGATCCGGTCAGCAGGGGTTGACTCGTTAAGGACGCTGCAACGACCCCGGGCATCTGTCGAGCGCGATCCACTACTTCAACCACCAGGTCATAACTGCGTTGTGGCGGATAACCGTTCGAACGAGGATCTATTCCAAAGACGAGAATGCCGCGCGGATTAAATCCGAGCTCAATCGTTCTCAGGTTTACGATCGTTCGAATCAGTAATCCGGCACAAACCAACAGAAGGAAAGTCAGGCAAACCTGCACTGCGACCAGCGCTTTGCGGCCGAGCCAGCGAAAACGGAAACTGTCGGATCGATTGCTCGCGGATTTGATGGCAGAGAGGAGATCCAAACGGCTCGACTGAATGGCCGGGCTAAGACCGAACACGATGCCTGTACCAACCGAAAGTGTCAGCGCAAACACCAGGACCCGCCAATCCGGAGTGAAATCCACACCGAGAATCGGAGCTCCGACGCTAAATTGTCTAACCGGGCTCGGCATCCATTTGATCAACGGATAGCTCGTGAGAACTCCCACCGCTCCGCCAGTCAACGAAAGCAGCAAGCTCTCGGTCAGGAGTTGTCGAAGGATCCTGCGTCGCGACGCTCCCAGCGCCAGACGTGTAGCGACTTCCCTGTGTCGAGTCGAAGAGCGTGCAAGCAACAAAACTGCAATGTTGACGCAAGCGATCAGGAGAATCAGCGCCGCGGCGCTCATTACAATAAAAAGAGGTTGAGACGTCGAGCGTCGAAGCGTTCCGATCCCTCGTTCGACTCCTGAAATCCATACTTTCGGCATTTCATAAGCCACGCTGAGCGATTCGTCCCGGACCGATTGTCGAACAATCAGTTCTGCTTCCGCCCGCGCTTGTTCCTCGGAATACGGTGCCGCGAGACGGCCGATGACCCGGCAGGCACTCCAATCGCGGTTATCCGTGAACGTTGTCGCCTGTACTCCCAGAGAGCCCGCCTGCTGAAGAGGAACCATAACATCCGCAGGATTTAGCGGATCGATGCCGGAAAAACCTTTCCGAGTTACGCCGATCACCGTGAACGGTGCTCCGTGAATGGTGATTGTTCGGTTGAGAATGCCCGGGTCGCTATTCACAACACGCTGCCAGAATCTGTAGCTCAGCACGGCGACTGCGGACACATTTTCGTCATCAGGTGAAATCGTTCTGCCGATCGCTGCATTTATGCCAAGCGTGCGAAAGTAATTGCTGGAAACGGCTTGCGCATACGCGCGGTCTGCGTGTCCCGCCATTGCAACGTTGGCGACCACCGCATCTCGATAGCAGAGAAAATCCGAAAAGCTTCTCATCCGCTCTTTCAGGCTGAGATACGCCGGATATGAAGTGCTTTCTCGAATCGGACCTTCAGAGTTACTGCGTCCCGTTCGAATCCCATTGCGCGTAGAAAAGGCGGCATTGTGTGATGTCCATTCCAGTTGCTTCAGTTCCTGAGGATTCCGCACCGGCAGAAACCTCAACATGACCGCATTGATCTGAGTAAAGATCGCAACACTGGCGCCCATTCCAACCGCCAGCGTGAACACAACAACCAGAGCAAAACCTGGATTCCTCGAGAATGACCGCATCGCGTAGGCGATGTCCTGACGAGTTATGTCGAATGTCATATGGGATACCTGGAGTTAGATGATTGAGGTCTTCTGGCACGCATTCTTTCGAATACACTAATGAGTTCTTCGCCACCGATGAAGAAAAGACCCAGGAGAATCGCTCCGGGCATTATCGCGATGTAGGGCAGCCGCAGGATAAAGAGCCATGTCAGCATCGCGCCAATCATGGTGGAGGACAGAAGCAGTATCCCGACAATGAACGCTCGTCGAAACAAAACCAACAGCCCGCCGAGCAGCTGGACCGTTCCGGTGAAATAACGGAACCACTGGCCGAGACCGATCGACTGAAAGATCCGAATCCACTCGGAATTTGCTTCAAACTTGCTCCAGCCGATCGAGATGAACACCACCGCGACGGCCGATCGAAGCACATATTTTCGGATCACATCACCGCGAGTCTCTTGATCTACAGCGAACAGTGACACAGCTGTCCTCCTGGAACTTTCAGACAGGGTCGATCTACTACGGTACGCGATATAGCGCGTTACGTTATAGCGGCCTGGCTGAAATCGTCAAGGAAATGTTGTGGTACCTGGATGTTGAATTCTCGCGCCAATAGTATTGCAATCATCGTCGATGATTAGCCGTGCATTGATGCTTTTGCTCGTTGGGTTCAGCGTAACCCTCGGTCAGGTTTCACGAGAAGATCCGGTCACCGAACTGATCAATCGGATAGGCCGCGGGGAAGCATCGCTGGAGTTTGACAAGAATCTTGGTTACTTGCCGGGTCTTCTGAAACAACTGGGAGTAAATATCGACTCTCAGGTGCTCGTGTTCTCGAAAACCAGTCTTCAGCGAGACCATATTTCGCCCGCTTCGCCGCGTGCCGTCTATTTTAGTGATGATGTCGCCGTGGGTTCGGTTCACGGCGGCGAATTGATCGAACTCATATCTGTGCCGCCACAGGGCCGCCTGCGGTTTTTCAGTCTGGATGTTTACGAAACGGACCATCCACGGCTTCAGGCGGAAACGAGTCGCTGCGGAGTTTGTCATGGTCCGGCAGGTGGAATGACCATCTCATCGGTCTTCGCGGATTCGGACGGAACGTATCTTTCAGGGATCGTCGACTACGTCGACCATCGTACGCCTCTCGATATTAGATGGGGAGGCTGGTATGTGACTGGCACGCACGGGCGACAAGAGCACATGGGAAATGTCATTTCGTCGCAGAACGATAATGGGAAGATCCGTCGTCTGGTTGATATGAATGTCACATCGCTGGCCGACCGATTCGACACGTCAAAATATCTCGCTCCTACCAGCGACATTGTCGCGCTCATGACGCTGGAGCATCAGGCTCGTATGACGAACCTGATTCTGGGCGCCAGCGAACGTTCGATTAACGAACTTGTCGATTACATGTTGTTCATTGATGAAGCGCCGCTCGCCGAACCTGTAGCGGGGGTATCGAGCTTTACGAGAACCTTCGCCGCTCGCGGCCCGCGGGATCATCACGGTCGTTCGCTGCGAGAATTTGAACTTCGCAAAAGGCTGTTTCGATATCCGCTTTCTTACATGATCTACAGCGACGCGTTCACGAACGTGAAGCCCACTCTGCGGAAACAAATCCTTGCACGAATCAATGCCATCCTCGTGGGGCAAGAGACAAATCCCAAATATAATCGGCTTTCTTCCGACGACCGAAGGGCCATTTTGGAAATTGCCAGGGAAACCGTCTCTGATTTTCCAGGGGCTCCCCAATAGGCTTTACGCATCAAAGTGTTCGTCATCGAAGATGTCCGAATATCTCTAAAGATGTTGGCGCAACTGTTGAGTCTCGGCAAAAGCATCAGATGTTCCAGGAACGCCGGGGAAACCGGAGGATCATTAAACAAGTTCGGTTCTTCGACATTATGTTTTCGCTTGAGCGAATAAAAGATCTGTCTGCGTAGTTTTCCCTACGATACTGGCTTCATCACCCGGGAGATCGCCTTGACCAGAAGTTTCCAGTTGGATTGTTCGGCGAGAAGCTGTTTTTGGCCTCGAGGGGTCAGGCGGTAAAACTTGGCTCTTTGATTGTTTTCCGAAATCTTCCATTCAGCGGAGATCCAGCCGCGATCCTCTAAACGGTGCAGCGCAGGGTATAAGGACCCCGTCTCGACATTCAGAAGTTCGCCCGAATTTGCCCGGATCGCCTGGCCGATGCCGTGGCCGTGCTGCGCACCCCATTGGAGCGTCTGCAGGATCAGCATGTCGAGTGTTCCCTGCAACAGTTCGATCCGGTTTTTGTAGGATTCTTTTCTTGCCATAGCCGTAGATATCCTACTACCATGCAAAGCCGTAGGACATCTACAACAATCGTGAATGTCTGGAGGCGGTATGGCGTGGCGGATGTTCCGGAGAAAGCGCAGCGAGGATGAACTTGATGAAGAAATCCGCACGCATCTGGCGATTGAAACCGAGCAACGCGTCGAGCGCGGGGAGCCTCGGGATGAAGCCGCCGCGGGCGCCAGACGCGATTTCGGAAATGTTCTGCTGGTTAAAGAGGCCACTCGCGACTCCTGGAGCGGAACCCGGTTGTGGAACAGCATTGGACGCGATCTCACTATCGACCTCAGGTACACCGTGCGCGGACTGCTGAGGATTAAAGGCTGGTCCATAGTGGCTGTCCTGACGCTGGCTCTCGGGATCGGTCCGCTGACCGCGGTCTTTTCCCTATGCGCGCGCTTCTTTGAAAAGCTGCCTGTCACCAATCCGGATGAATTGGTGGCGTTTCCCGACGCAACCTTTTCTCCAGCCGATTACGAGATACTACGTTCCGTCAACCAGACTCTTACGGACCTCTTTGCAGTGAAAGGGTTCCAAAATCCCAGGGAAATCATTGTGAACGGGCAGTTGGACCAGACGAGAATTCAGTACGTCTCCGGCAACTACTTTCAGGCATTGAAACTCTCGCCCGCGATCGGCCGGATGATTCTTCCGGAAGACGACAAGGTATCCGCGGCGCCTGTGGCCGTCATCAGTTACAGGTACTGGCAGAAGATGTTCGACAAGAGTCCCGCAGCTCTGGGAGCGTCTCTGACCCTGAACAGGAAACCTATCACGATTGTTGGCGTACTCCCGGAGAATTTCACGGACGTGTCCGGCCGTCCGAAACTGGGATACGACTGGGATTCTCCCGTCGTGCTGCCGCTGGCTCAGGCTGATCCGCAGCACCCGGAACTCTCCCTGATGGGACGGTTGAAGCCCCGCGTCACTGTGGAGCAGGCGCAAGCAAATTTCGAGCACGCGTTGGATCTCGATCCCCGCAATCCGAATCCTTTGCGGCTGGAATCGGCGAGCCGGGGGCCGCAAGGCGGTTTCCGTGTCTTCAGGCTTTATCAAGGCAATGCACGGATAGGAACCCGGCAGCTCAGTATCCGCATGCTGGCGACGTACCTTCTCATTTTCGGATTCTTCTCCATCCCTCTCATTCTGTCCTGTTCGAACATCGCCACTTTCCTGCTCTCCCGTAGTGAGGATCGCCGCACCGAAATAGCTGTCCGAACCGCGCTGGGCGCGGGGCGCAACCGGATCATGCGTCAGTTACTGACCGAAAGCGTGCTGCTCGGTGCGATGGGCGCTGTTGCCGGGTTAATCGTTGCCTATGGCTGGACAAAGATGTTTGCAAATCCTCCCTTCTCAACTTATGGGGATTTGTCGATCGAATGGACGGCATTTGTTTTCGTCCTCATCCTTTCGCTGCCGATCGGTATCGCCTGTGGACTGATTCCGGCCCGCGCGTCGGCCGGCAACATTCAGCACGTAATGGCATCCGGTGCTCCGCAACTCACCCGCTACCATTCCGAATCCATGCGAACTCTGATGGCCCTTCAAGTTGCCATTTCCGTTCTAGGCTTGATTGCCGTCGGCCTTATGTTGCGTTCGATCCGAACGATGCGTTCCATCGATCCGGGTTTCAATACGACGAATGTCGCTGCATTCACCCTGAATCCACAGGCGGGCAGCGCAGAACTCGATGCTGCCGGTTCTGCAGCGCTGCTCGAACATTTAATTGAACAAATCTCGACTGTTAGCGGTGTTCGGTCGGTGAGCTATGCGGACCAGATGCCGTTGTCGGCCAACTCCAAAGCCAACATCATCTTTGGCAGCGGTAAGAATGATGCGGGCTTTCGCCAGGCGAACTGGGTCAACGCACAGCCGGCATTCTTTTCGACGCTTTCGATTCCCATCAAGCTGGGACGCCCATTTAACGACAGTGATTCGTCCTTTCCACAAAAGGTGGTGGTGAACGAGGCGTTTGCGCGAGCATTCTTTCCGAATCAATCAGCAATCGGTGAGAGGTTTGGCAAGGCATACAACAATCGCGACGCTTACGAAATCGTTGGTGTAGCTGGGGACACGCGAATAGCGGGGCTCACCACGGACACCATGCCACCCACTGTTTTCGCACCTGTGAGTTGTTGTCCGGCCGGCCCCAAGGTGTTCCTGGTGCGGACCTCCAGTGAAGCTTCCGCAATGCTGCCGGCGCTGCGATCAGCGCTACTCGGAATGACGGCGACCGTCCCCATCACCATACCGGCGACGCTCCAGTCTCGGATCGACAGCTATTCTGAAGGTTCAAGGACGATGATGTTCATCCTTGGCTACTACGCCGGCTTGTCCACGGTCCTCGTCCTAACCGGTTTATTCGGTCTCATGTCCCAGACCGTTTCGCGGCGAACTCGCGAAATCGGCATCCGGATGGCCGTGGGCGCGAGCTCACGCGACCTCGCCGGCGGAATCCTTCGCGAAGGCATAATGATGGTCCTGCCCGGGATTGGAATCGGCCTGCTGACCGCATTCTCACTACACCAGATTTTCAGCAGCCTCATTTCCGGCATCGAACCCTACCATCCGTGGATCATTGCCTCCGCAGTCATCGCGCTGTTCGTGATCGCCGGTGTCGCTGCTTACGTGCCGACTCGCCGAGCCCTGCATATCGATCCGGCGGTTGCATTGCGTCACGATTAGGCTACTCGGCTCGCAGAGCCCTTACGGGATCTACACGAGTAGCCCGGCGGGCTGGGCCAATACAGGCGCAAAAAGCCGCCATCCCTACAGTGGCAGCTACTGCGGCTAGCACGCCCCCGTTTAACGGATTTACCTGGAAGAGCAGCGAACTTAGAAGCGGGCCGGCCAGGGCGGAAGTGAATAGCCCGACGCCCAGGCCAGCCATGACAGTTCCCAGAGTCTGGCGCAACACAGCGGCGCAGATATCGACGACGGTTGCGCCGAGGCTCATCCGAATTGCCAGTTCCTTGCTGCGACTGGCAACACTGTGCGCAACTTGAGCGTAAACGCCCAACGCGGCGAGGAACAACGCCAGGCCGGCGAAAAGGAGGAGCACCGTTAGCTGATAACGCTTCGGCGCGACGGCGGCGGCCTCGAGCTGATCCAAAGCCTGCAACTTCGAAATCGGTGCAGCCGGAGCCAACTTACCAATCGCTTGCCGCAACGGCTCCGCTAATGCTTCTGCTGGAAGGAAACTGCGAACCACCAGTGAACCGCTGAAACTATTCCCGGCCGAGGCGTAAGCCATAGGGGGAACCGGTGCGATCAGACTGGAACGCGTGTCGCCAGCGACGCCGACGATATTCCATCTCTCGTGGTTGATTATGAATGGGCGGCCAACGGTCGCGCGGGGATCGTTGTCTTCGGGCCAAAGCGATCGGGCGGCAGCGGCGGAAATCACGATGCCATTCTGAGCGCCGTCGAATTCGCTCAGGTCTCTGCCGGCGAGCAAGGGCACACCGATAGCTGCCAGATAACCGGGACCGATCGCGTTCAGAACCACAGTCGGGGGCGCGGTATAGATCTTTCCCGGGACCTCGGCGTTAACCGTCCCCCGTTCACCCATCAGCGGCAGTTGTGTGGTGAACCCGGCCTGCAACACACCAGGCAAGGCAAGAGCTGTCGCTGGAAGCTCGCGAATGACTGCCGCACGTTGCTCGGATGGATAGTTGATGAGACTGATTTCGGTCTGCATCGCATGCTGGGCGACGAAGCCCGTCGGCTGCGACACCAGCCTGTAAAAGCTCAGCCCGAGCAATCCGGCTGCGGTCAGCAGCAGGGTAGAAACTGTGGCCTGCACGGCGAGCAACACTTGTCGGCTTCGGACGCTCGCAAAGGCGGCGGTGGTCGTACCGGAATTGTGGCTCAAGGCAGTTTGCGGATCGAGCCGGCCGAGACGCAACGCCGGAACGAGGCCGGTCAAGAGACCGGCGAGCGCGGCAAGCGCAAGGCCAAAGGCTAAAACGCGTCCATCGAGATGAACTTCGTCAAGACGAGGCAGGTTCGCTGGAGCAGCGGCCAACAGGGTGTGGAGGCTAAGGGCAGCGCAGGCAGTTCCGAGAATTCCACCGAGCAGCCCGAGGCTGATGCCCTCGTATAGAACCTGACGCGCCAACCGACCAGGATCGGCGCCGAGCGCGACACGTAAGCCCCATTCGCGCCGCCGGTCAGAGAGACGGCTGATCCATATCCCGCCCAGGTTGACGCAAATGATCAGCAGTACCGCTCCCGCTCCGGCGAGCAGCAGCCAAAGCTCCTGCCGTCTTCCTGCAACGGCAAAATCCTGGATGGCGATCAGGTCGGCAAACCGGGTCAGCTTGTCCGGAGCTGTGCGCGCGAGATTCGCCTGAATGACGTTGAGATGGGCCAGCGCCTGATCGCGGGTCACGCCCGGGCGAAGGCGTCCGATCACATGATAACTGAAGTCGCTAAAAGCGTCGGAGCGCTGGAGTTCGCTGCGGCCGAACTCCAGCGGACGAAAAAACTCTGCAGCCGAGCCATCGAGCATCGGTCCGAGTTCGCGACCGCGCAGCCGGAACCAAACGGGCAGCACGCCGATGACGGTCGCGGTTGAACCCGGCATGCCGATATTGCGGCCGATGATCGCTGGATCGGCGTTGAAGACGTTACGCCAGAGCGCATCGGTGATGATGATCGGAATTGACGTATCGTTGGCATCGGCGGGCTCAAAGGTCCGCCCCATCGCGGCGCGCACTTCAAGCATGTCGAAGAAATTCGGTGAAACCTTCACGCCATGCAACAGCCGCGGCTCGTCGGCCATGACAGGAAGGCGGCTGGAGATGATCACCGAAAGCCCCGCGAAATCGGTCGCCTCGCGCCGCCATGCCAGAAAGGCAGGCGCGGTATCAAACCAGGCACGCGCCTCACTTTGCGCCATCTGCGGAACGCGTTCGCCAATCAGCATGAGCTGGCCGGGCTCCGGCAAAGCCAGCGGCCGCAAAAGAACACCACTGACTACGGAAAACATGGCCGTTGTCGCACCAACGCCGAGCCCCAGTAAGACGAGAACCGCCACGGTAAATGCTCGTCCGCGGCACAAGCTATGGATGGCCCAGCGCAGATCCTCAAAGTGCTGACTCAGTCTCGGCAGCGGTTCTCCACGCCAGATGTCACGGATCTCTTCCTTGACGAACTCGACACTACGCAATTCTCGAAGCGTATCTCTGCGTGCCGTTTCGGGAGATTGTCCCGCTTCGACTCGGCGCCGGGTTTCAATGTCGATGTGAGCACGAAGCTCATCATCAAGATCGCTCTCCCGCAGTCGCGATTGAAAAAGATCTTTCCACCGCCTCATACGGCGGTCTTCCTGACACGTGCAACCGCTTTCACGAGCAGATCCCACTGCGACTCTTCATGCACAAGCTGCCTCCGGCCGGCCGCGGTCAGCTTGTAGTATTTGGCGCGCTGATTGTTTTCGGATACGTCCCATTCGGAATCAATCCAGCCTTTGCGCGCGAGACGATGGAGCGCGGGATAGAGCGATCCCGCCTCGACCGTCAGCAGTTCTCCCGACCGCGTTTGAATCGACCGTCCGATACCGTGGCCGTGTTGCGGACCCCATTGAAGGGTTTGAAGAACCAGCATGTCGAGCGTTCCCTGAAGCAGGTCGGCCCTTTTTGATTCCCGCTTAGACATAGAACGTCTAGTACCATGGCATGTCATAGAATGTCTAGTACTATGCGAATCTGAAGCACTATCTGTTAAGGTATTCGCGTTTTGCCTAGAGGACTAAATCTTCGGACTCCACTCATCATTATCGGCACCGTTCTGCTCGTCTTCCTTTCCGTGATGCAGTCTTTGTCGACGTCATGGTTTGAGATGCGAGCTGCTGGTCCTCTGCAGCGACCGCCTGCTGTTCCCGTTCAACAGATTGCTTTTGAACTCCACGACAGCCTCATCTTTATTCCTGTTCAAGTGAACGGTTCCTCCACGATGTGGTTCATTCTGGATTCCGGATCGGACAGCATCGTTATCAACGCACGACAGGTTGCTGCGCTTGGCCTGAAAAGAGAAGGGCGGGGAACAGCGACCGGGTGGAGCAACGGGCGTGGCGCCGGTGGTGATCGGATTTCGTTCGTCAGGGGTGCAGCGGTTGGGCTGTCGAGTGTGGAATTTCGAAATCAGACGCTGGTAGTAGCTTCTTTCGAACAGCTCGAAGGTATTGCCGGCCGGCCGATCGATGGCGTCCTTGGCAGCGAAGTCTTCACGCGGTTCGTGGTTGCAATCGACTACACGAAACAAATCGTCAGCCTTTTTGAACCACGAAACTACAGCTATGTCGGAAATGGCACGCTTGTTCCACTTACGATCAAGAAAAATCTGCCGGGAGTGATGGCTACCGTTGGGTTGTCAAACGGGCACAGCGTGTCTGGACAACTGATCGTCGATACTGGCGCCGATAATGCGTTATTCCTGTTCGCTCCATACGTCCGTAAACATATCCCGTCAGTTTCTGATTCGGGAGTGGTGGCATCACTTCAGGTCGGATCCTACGTTCTGAAAAATCCTGTAACGGCTGTCTCTGATGCGAGCAAGGGATTCGAAGCAACGAAACAATGGGCCGGCCAGATCGGTGGTCGTATATTGACGCGGTTCAATTTAGTCTTCGACTACAGCCGCAAGGTAATGTTTCTCAAACCCAATGGGGAATTGGGTCGCACTGGTTTGTAAACGCTGCGGCGTTTCGGGGAATGTCCTATCTCGGAAGGAATAACACTTATCTAACGAAATCGCCTTCAGACAGACTAAGTGGCAGGATAAATTGATGAATATTCGTTTTCTGAATGTCCTGTGCATCGCCTTTTTTCTTGGCGTTCTAAAGGACCAATACTCCGGTCAACCCGTCCAGACTTCGACGGGGCCCTCATTTGAGGTCGCAACCGTCAAACCCTACAAGCCCGACCTTAACGCGGACTCCACATATTCTGGAGGTATTTGTCGCGGGATTAATACCAACGTACCGGCAGGCCTTCCATATCAGGCTCCGCTCGGCCGATGTGTTTATCACAACTATAGCCTTGCTGGTCTTTTGGCTGCGACGTTCCAAACGCAAAACGCGTTCGCCACAGTCGACCAACTCGTATCTGGCGGTCCCGCCTGGATCTACTCAGATAGTTTTGATATCGAGGGCAAGGCCGAAGACGAGAAAGCAACAACGCAACGTGACTTATTGTTTATGATGCGAAACCTGCTGATCAATGGCTTTCAGATTAAATATCACCTCGAGCCTACGCGGATGCCGGCGTTTAAGCTCGTAGTAAACAAAGGCGGACACAAGCTCAAGGTTGGCAGTGGAACAATGACCGGCATTATGCATCGCGATGGCTCAATCTCCGCGACGAATGCCGATATGGACACCCTCGCCCGTTCCCTATCGCGATCGGTTGGACGGATCGTGTTAAATGAGACTGGTCTCATGGGTGGATATGCGTTTGAAATGGACGAAGGGACGTATAGTCTGGAGAGTCGTTTGGGTCTTAGTCTCGTATCTACGCAGATTGATTGGGAGCGGATGGTCATCGATGACGCGGTTCGCTTGATCCCTTAATCGGGAAGCTTGCTTCCCATTGCGTTAATGGATCTACATTTCGCGTGGGCGCTATTTTCCGACTGAGGCGGTTTAGCGATTCGAGGTCCAGTTCAACCGAATCAGGCTTAGTTTTCCGAAGGTCGCTCAACGGAGTCGATAACAAGGACTTCGGCTGGTCCGCGGTCGGACCTCAGCTTCAACCCAAGCTGTTCTTGTATCGCCGTGAAGATCGTCCCCGCCGCGGGATTATCGGCCGCACCTAAATCCAGTAGGCGACCACTCACCTGATCCGGCACGAATACGAGATCCAAATCGAAGACTTCAGTTAAGCCCGTCTTATCAATTACAGCTCGGCCCAAAACCGTCGAGAGAATTCGCACCAATTCTGAAATGGAGATGCTTCCGCCAACAAGCCGCGTCGCCTCCTTGCTAATGGATACCGCGGCAGAACCACAAGGCGTAAGTGCCCCAGGGCCGTGAATAGGAACACTCGAACCTGGAGAGGCGCAAGTTCCTTCTTTGTGCGACGGAAGCGTCGGGCCGTTTTTCGCAATCTCGAGGACGTACACCGGCATTTCTCTGGTTTCGAAATGAGTCTTGAGCTTGAACCTATCCTGCAATAACGATTTCACCATTTCCCATGTTTGACGCACAGTAACGGCGTTCCCTGGAGTCGGCGCCGCTTCGATATCGTAACCGTCAGAACCTGCCCAAGTCGGACCACCTAAAATCTGAAAACCACGCAGCTGATATGCGTTTTGGATGAGTAGCCGCACGGTCGCATTTGTGCTTACGAAACGGCCACCCGGTTGGACACCAAAGTCCCGAAGCCGCGAATCTGAACTGTTGTTCTTTTTGATCGATGCGGCCTCAAAACGTAGTAAATCCTGAGACCCGGCGGGGACTACAAGACCACAAAGCAGAATAAGCGTGACGAGCAGACTTTGGCGGATATTCATTCAGCACTCCATGTTCCACGAGACTACGGCTGCCTCTCTCACTCGTTCCGGCAGGGATGCTAAGTCTGATTTTTGAGTTACCATAATTTCTCCAGCAAAATTCCGAAAATCAGGCACTTCATTGTGAGTGAGCATAGACGGCAGCTGCGGTTTATTGGAAGCGAAAGGATTACACTTTCTTCCAATTGGACTCTAATAAACAGCCCACTTATTTGCGGACTCGGGTGTCAATTATTGAATTCGGCAGATCGGAAACTGAGATTACCCGCCAAAAGTCGCCTAGCGTTTAGGAGGTCGAGTCCAGTCTGCCTCGTCACGAAACTGAACCCGACAATTGTCTTTCAAATACGAGGCTCGAAAAAAACATTGAATCATTCGGATTAACTGTCTACTCTAGGCATAGAGCAAACAGGTATGAACGACTCCGACCGTGGTCTGTTTCCTGGCGCATTGGAAATGATGATCCTGCAGATTCTGAGGCGTGCGCCGCTGCATGGTTACGCTTTGGCGCAACATATCAAACAGACATCCGGCGAGTTGCTGCAGGTCGAGGAAGGCTCGTTGTATCCGGCCCTACAACGGATGTTGAAGGCCGGAACGGTAGCTGCCGAGTGGGGCGTGTCCGCAAGAAATCGCCGCGTTCGGATCTACAAGATCACCGCTGCTGGCCGGAAACATCTCGAAACTGAAACATCGTCGTTTGAGCGCATGCTCAAAGGGATTGCGCGCGTCATGAAGCCGGTGCGCTCATGAAATGGTTCTGGAAACATCGTCAGGAAGCCGCAGACGAAATTCAGGCCCACATCGACGAACGGGCTGACGAATTGGCTGAAAGCGGCATTCCTCGCGAGGACGCTTTGCAGCAGGCACGGCGCGAGTTCGGCAACGTGATGCTGCTTACGGAATCCAGCCGTGAAGTTTGGGGCTGGAACTGGCTGGATGGACTATTACAGGACTTGAGATATGCGGGGCGGCAATTGCGACGTGCTCCCGTTTTCACCGTGTTTGCTTCGGCGATTCTGGGAATCGGAATCGGTGCCAGCGCCTTTATGGTCGGTGTGGTGCGGCAGTCTTTCCTTCCATTAACGGTGGCGAAGGGGGAGGAACTCCGGCAGGTCGTCAAGGTGCTGCCGAGGGGCACGGGAAAGCTGCCGCCCTGGCTGACCGAGAATCTTTCACTTCCGGCATTTCGCGATCTGTCCGCACACACAACTGCATTTTCCGGCTTGGCCTGCGCCACTTCGGCGGACGTGGTGACCGGGTTCGGAAACCAAAGCGAGCGCGCGGCGGCGCAGTTTATTTCAGGCAGCTACTTTCAAACTCTTGGTCTGCCAGTCTTGCTGGGGCGCGGCATCATCGCAGCGGATGACCAACCGGGGGCGCCTGGCGTCGTCGTCTTGAACTATGCGATCTGGCGGAAAGTCTTCGGTGGCGACTCGTCGGTTCTCGGCGAAACTGCAACGATCAACGGCCAGCCGTTCACAATTATCGGAGTTTTGCCGCGTGATTTTCGTGACGCCCAACCTGGAGGACTGGAAGACTTGAAGGTCCCGATTGTGCACTACCTCTCCGTGATTCGTACCAATCCGAACTTCGCCGATGCGCGAAACTGGAATGCATGCCGAGGTGTCGGACGATTGCGCAGGGAAGTCTCCGATGAGCAGGCCCGACAGCAGATCGAATCGATCATTCGGGAGGATTTTCGGGTAACTCCGTCCGAAGGCGTATCCGGAGATGTTTCGGTCCGCTTGCGGCCAGTGATTGCCGCAGCTTTCCAATGGACCAACGACGCGATACAGGCGCTGACCATGATGGCATTAATTGCGACGATTATCCTGATCGAGTTGGCCAACATCCTCGGACTGCTGCTGGCCCGCGCGAAAGCACGTCGTCAGGAAATCGCAACTAGATTATCGTTGGGCGCTTCACGCCGGCGCATCATCTGGCAATTGCTGACTGAAAGCGTACTGCTCGCCGGTATTGGAGGAGGGGTTGGTGTTGTTCTGGCCCTCGCCCTCGAGAAACTGATCCTCCAGCCGTATACCTTCAAGACGGAATTGATATTAAACAGCCCGGTCGTATTGGTAACAGCGGGCCTGACGATAGTCGCCGGTATTGTCTTCGGACTCGCTCCTGCGCTCACTGCGACTCGGTTGGATCTCGATGCCATAATGCGCCGCTCCTCGCCAGCCAGCTTCGGTGGATTCAGAATGGGCAAGGTACTCGTTGGGTTTCAAGTGGCGTTGTCGCTGCTGCTGCTGATTGGTGCCAGCCTATTTATTCAGACACAGATGCAGTCCACCGGCACCATTCTTCCGAGCGAAGTCGGCGGCATGCTGGTGTTTCGAGTCGATCCGAGCCTTAATGGTTACGACGGCGTCCGATCACGACAATACCTTAGGGATGCGGGACAGAGTTTGGCAAAGCTTCCAGGTGTCATTTCGTCGTCAATGCTGCGAGGAGAAATGACGGAAAGTCCAGCGGGACAGCAGGTCTGTCTCGGCGATTCGAATGTCCTGGTGAGTCGACGTTACATCGCACCTCAATTCCTTGCGACGATGAAGACGCCGCTTCTGGCGGGAAGAGAGTTCGAATGGAGCGACGGCATAGACAAGGGACTGGTTGCGGTCGTGAGCGAAGATTTTGTGATGCATGGCGGACCTGCTCTTGGTCAGTCGTTTGTATTGGGCAGCTGTTCCAATCCGCAGCAGCGCGTGACGATCGTTGGCATCACGCCACAACCGCCTACATCGGTACTACAGAAGCCAACGATCTATGTACCGTTCTGGTTCGAATCTTCGTCTGCTTCTCCAGTTTCTACATTTATCATCAAGACCGACGTACAATCTGCGGCGTTCATTCCCGCGATCCAGCGAATGTTTGCAGATGTGGATCGGAACGTCTCATTGTTCCAAATCGAATCCATGGCCTCATATCTGGATCGCGCGTTTTGGTTTGAACGATTTGTCAGGAAGATTGTGCTGTTTGCCGGTTTCACTACGCTGATGTTGTCCGGCATCGGAATCTTTGGAGTTCTTTCCTATTTCGTCAACCAAAGAAGATCAGAGATTGGAATACGCATGGCGCTCGGGGCACAACGCTCGCAGGTGATGCGGCTTGTCGCGAGGGAATCGCTCCTTCCCGTCAGTGCGGGATTAGTGATCGGTCTCCTTGGGTCGTTTCCGCTATCGTTTTTCCTAAGAACTCAGGTCTTCCAACTTCGAACAAGCGACTCATTCGCCATCATCATCTCCGCCGCCCTGATCTTATTCGCCGCTGTCGGTGCGTCGTCCATTCCAGCCTGGCATGCTTCCCGCATCGATCCGATGCAATCCTTACGGTACGATTGAGAGAACTACGGACAACTTGCAAGCCAAGCCCGGTCATGCGTCAAGCCGCATCGGACAGCTCCTTATAAGTCGTCTTAAAATTCGCTTGAGATTTCGGAGAGAGCGTGACATAGAATGTCTATGTTATGACCGCAAAACGTGACGAAATTCCTTACGGAACTCTAGACATGCTGATCCTCAAGACTGTCGCGGTTGGACGAGAACTGCATGGTTTCGAAATTGCCGACCGCATTCAGACCGGATCCGATGATGTGCTGCAGGTCGAAGAAGGATCACTCTATCCGGCCCTCCAACGCTTGCTCGTGAACGGATGGTTAAGTGCCGAATGGGGCCGTACCGAAGAAAACCGCCGAGCTCGCTACTACCGTTTAACACCATCCGGACGCAAACAGCTCGAGATTGAACAAGCCCGCTATCGCCGTGTGAGCGCGGCCATTCAAAGAATTATGGAGCCATCATGAAGCTCTGGAGAAAACTATCGGCTTTGTTCTTTCGTTCGCGAATGAATCAAGAGCTAGACGAGGAGATGCGTCTCCATATCGAGCTTCGAGCGAGGCGTTTGCGTGAATCCGGCATCGATCCTGTCAACGCAGAGACTGCAGCCAGACGGTTATTCGGCAATACGACTCGGTTGAAGGAAACAAGCGGGGAAGCGTGGAGTTGGCGCCTTTTGGATGAAATGATCCAGGACATTCGTTACGCTTTGCGCAGCTTCCGGCGGTCGCCGGGTTTTGCAGTCGCGGTTATCGCAACCGTTGGACTTGGCCTTGGAATCAATGCGGCGGTGTTCACCATCTTCAACGCTTATGTGCTGCGTCCATTTCCTGTAAAGGATTCGGCTAGCCTGTATGAAGTCGGTTCGCTGGCGTCTCTCGGTAACCTGAACGGTATCCGCGGCGGCTTCTCCTGGGATGAATATTTGCAGTTTCCGAAAGAACATCCTTTCAGGGAATTCTTCGGTTACACATTGTTGCTGGGGCAGCGAATGGATGGGCGGGAAGTTCGCGGCCAGCTGGTGACGGGAAACATCTTTCAAATGCTGGGCGTGAATCCATATTTGGGGCGGCTTCTCCAGCCGATGGATTCCAGCGTGCGTAACGAAGGTGCAGTCATCGTTCTCAGCTATGAGATCTGGCAGAGCCGATATGGCGGCGATCCGGACATCGTGGGAAAGAGCGTCACCTTTACGGGCCAGCCGCTTCAGGTGGTCGGGGTTGCGCCTCCGGGCTTTCTTGGAGTCGGGCAGACACTGGTGGACATCTGGATTCCGATGTCGATGGGGCCGCGGGTCTTGCTCGGACCGGACATGTTCGGTCCTTTGCAACCGCGAACGATTCGCGTTGTTGGGCACCTGCTTCCAGGTACCGGCGTTGCTATGGCCAAACGTGACATCACGGCGTGGGCCCAAGCGTTTTCCGGCCACGGCGACAAACGGAACAATCACTTCAGTCGTACTTGTGCCGCGCGCGACATTTGTGCCCTTTAGTCCCGAAATGCTCGCTGGCCTGACTCCGGTGTTTGTCGCATTTTCGCTGGTTCTGCTGATCGCGTGCGCGAATGTCTCCAACCTTCTTTTATCGCGATCGCTTTCGCGTCAACGGGAGATGGGAATCCGGCTTTCCATTGGAGCTGGACGTTCGAGGTTGATTCGTCAACTCTTGACGGAAAGCGTTTTGCTTGCCTTGCCGGCGGCCCTCGTCGGACTGGTTGTTTCCAACGGAGCAATTGCCTTAGGTTTGCGCTGGCTCGCCCGCGCAATGCCCCCTCGTTTCGCTGACGTTATTACGTTTTTGCCATTGACCCTGGATCTTCGAGTCTTCTTCGCAATGATTCTGGCGGCGATACTGTGCGCTTTTGTGTTTGGGCTGTTTCCTGCAATTCAGGCCGCCAACAGCAATATTGTGGAAACGGCGCGTGGTGATTTCAGCACCGATTACCGGCCGTCGCGGTTGAGGAGTGTTCTGATCGGTTTACAGGTTGCCGTGAGTGTCCTTTTGCTGCTCTGCGCGGGTGTGTCGTTACGGGGAACTCAATCGCTTCAACGGATCGATCCTGGTATGTCTGTTCAGAATGTTCTGGTGTTGGAGATCCAGAATCGGGCGCGTCCACCGTTTCTATCTGAACTTCAAACCCGTCCCGATGTCGAAAAGATTGCGGGGGCGAATACTGTTCCGATGAGGGGTGGACTGCCGGTCACTAACCTGACGGGCGCCGATTCGGGGCAATCTCTCATAAGTAGTTTCATAACTGTTTCGCCGGAGTATTTCGACCTTTTCAATATCCCCATTTCGCGCGGCCGCGGCTTTACAACGGCAGAGGCTCTGGCAAAAGCGGATTTGGCGATCATTAGCAAATCTGCGGCAGATGCCTTATGGCCGGGATTGGAACCCGTTGGGCGGACGGTGCAGATATCCAAGGGAACTACACATCGAGAGTTGGAAGTCATTGGCGTCGTACCCGATGTGATGGGATCTCTCGTCGGTCCACAAATGACAATGGGGAAGCGGCTAGTCTATACGCCCGCTGCGATGGACACGGCCGGCAATATCCTTGTTTTGCGAGTCCGGGGAAACCAGGAGAAGATTCTACAGAGCATCGATCGCGAATTGACGAGAATCGATCCTTCAGGTGTGCTGAGCATCCAACCGATGACGGAACTATTTTCCGCAATGTTCTTCGAGTCCACCGTCATCTATATGACCGCTTCGGTGGTTGGAGTTCTGGCCCTGGTGATGACGATTTCAGGTGTGTATAGCGTCGTTTCCTTTGTTGTAAGCCAACGAAGCAAAGAGATCGGAATTCGTCTGGCGCTGGGAGCAACCGGCAACGATGTGAAGTTTCTGGTGCTGGCTCAGGTCGGACGTCCCGCATCGTACGGCGCGCTCCTGGGTACGATTCTCGGCATCGGGGGATTGGCATTGCTCGCTTCGATCATAGCGGCAGTGAAGACCTCCGACTGGGTTGGCTACCTCGGCTCGCTCGGTGTGGTTCTGGCCTCATGCGCTATTGCCGCATTTGTGCCCTCACGGCGTGCGGTTCGTGTCGATCCGGCATCCACTTTACGAAACGAATAGCTCCGACAGGTTTCCGCCAGCTTGTTGCCTGCGATTCGGTCGCGTGATAGTAGTTGAACAATAACCGATCGAGAAGCGGCAGGCCTGAGAAGGATCTGTCGTTTTCTGCGAAACGGCTTGCGACGTTTTAACGGGGGCCCGCCGAATGGCTTGTTGCAGGTTCGGACCTGGAATCGAAGTTTGAGGGTCCGACACAAACGCAACAACGCACATGGCTACTTACTCGAACGCGGTGGTCGAGACGGCACGCTCACAGAATCGATCGAATCGTTGAAACGGTTCGTCGGCTTCAACTGATTCTCACTGTTGCAGGCGGAAGTTAATCGTAATGTCGACGACGGTTTCAACCGGAACGCCGTTAAGCAATGTTGGCCTGAAACACCACTGCATCAGTGCGGCGGTAGCTGGAGCCAGAAGTGGTTCGCCCCGGACCTGCTTTACGTTCATGATCCGGCCATCCGTGCCGATGACGGCTTCCACGACAACGATACCCTCGACTCTTGCCGACTGCGCCTGTGGCGGATAGATTGGAGAAACGTAGTTGATCAGCATTGCCTGTTGAACGGCACCACCGCTTGAAGGTGCGTTTGATGGGGCAGAGGGCAGCGTTGGATTGCAGGCCGGAGGGGCACCCAGTTGCTGAGTGGAAGGTGCCGACGATAGGGACCGGGTGACCGTCATCTCTTCCGATATCGGTGCAATGTCCATTCGCACCGTGGTCGATTGCGACAATCCGGCATTCACATTCACTCTGTCAATGTTGATCGTCTTGAATCCGGCCAGAGAAATCTCCATGCGATAGGTTCCTGACTGCAGATCGTTGAAAGCGAATTCGCCTCTACTGTTAGTAATTGTCGATCTGGGGTTGGCAAGCGAAGCGCCTGTCACACGCACCTGTGCACCGGGTATGGGAAGCATACTCGTGTCGACGACGGCACCCGTCAACTGCCCGTATGACTGTGCAACGGCAGCGGGAAGTTCAATCCGGGATGCTCCAAGGCCAAGACCTATGCGTGGGCCAGATGGCGCTTCGACCAAAGCAAGATGGTGATCCTTCAGTACGACATCAAGGGCCTGATCCCAGGGAATGCGATTCAGCGTAAGAGTGACCTGTCCCTGAACGTCCTGATCGACGACAAAATTCCTGCCGGTAAAATCCGAAAGGAACTGAAAAAAGTCGCGGATGTCTGCGTCTTTCAGTCGGACGGAAATAATCTCGCCGGTGTAGACAGGGCGTTGCTGTACCTGCGCAGATTGCGGACGCGACGGCTGCCCGACAGCAGCCACCGATTCGGAGGTCGCTGAGGAATGGATCGTAGTCTCCAGTGCTACTTCAGCTGGTTCGGCAGCCGGCTTAGCTGCACGTTTGGGAATCGGTGACGAACTGAATGTGGCGATCGGGACGGCAATGCCGATTGCAGCGACAACGATCGCAATCATCTGTCCTGAGAGCAGGGGCCTTCGGTTTAAGGAAGGATTCAACATCGCTTCAAATCTCCTTTCGATCGTTGAGGGCTGAGCCATGGCCAGGGCGGACGACCACACGCGACCTCTCGAGTTGAGGTCGCGGGCAAGTTCCAGCAAATGGTCGGCATAGTCGGGTCCGGGGACACCACACCTCAGAACGGCGTTATCGCAGGCGTGTTCGCCTTCGAGCCGAAGGCGGCGACAAACCAGCCACACCAACGGATGAAACCAATAGATGGAGCGCAGCAACTCCGCAAGAATCTGTGTTAACCAGTCGAGACGTTTAATGTGAGCCAGTTCGTGGCCCAGTACTACAAGTGCACGATCCTCGTTCCAGGAGTCGGCGCCGGCCGGCAGAACAACCTTCGGCTTCCGGATTCCCCAGGTAAATAAAATGGATGGGTTTGCGCTTTGCAGCAGATCCACAAACCGTCTGAATCGAAACTGGCCGGAAGCCGCGATTAAGAGAGGATTCCACTTCGTCGCTCGAACAGGCTGGCAAGCCGCGGCAATCCGTCTCAGCCGAAGCAGTCCCAGGGCCATGACGAACAAACTGAGGATAGCGCCGGTGATCCAGAGTATGGCTGTGAGTCGCGACCTGCGAAGCGGAGTCGATAACGGCGGGCGAATAGATGTTGTGCCGGGAAGTGGAGCAATAACCGGGGATTGTCGATCTATCGAAGACGATCTCGCACCGGATGGTTCAACAAATGCCGGCAGATGCCAGGACGGCATGACGAGTGGAACGATCGGCGCGATCAGGCTTAAGACAATGGCGCTGACGAGTACGAAATGCCGTAGTGAGGCGGACTGGCGGCGAAGCAGTCGGACAGCAAAAAGTGCCAGTGCCGTGATCACCGAAACCTTGGCGAGGCTATCGGTGATGAAACTCACCGGCGTCCGCCCTTTCGAGCCTTATCTACCATTCCGGCAATTCGCTCGAGTTCCTCCGGCGAAAGGCGCGAACCTTCCACACCGAGCAGCGCCGCAACGACTTTTTCCGTAGAGCCGTCATAGAACGTGTCGATAAGGTGCCGCAAGGCTGATTGCCGGACCGCACTGCGAGCGACGGTCGGTGAGTAAACAAAGCGCAGACCCTGCTCTTCGTGTTTAACGTGACCTTTCCCTTCAAGGACACGAAGCTGAGTGCGCACAGTGGAATAGTTGGGTTCGCCGCTCAGATCTTCCATCACCTCGGTGGCTGTAGCCCTGCCACGGCGATAAAGTATGTCCATGATCTGGCGTTCCCGGCGAGTGAGAATGGCGTGCAATGATTTCGTCATGTGTTACGTCTATAACAATGTGTTATGTAAATAACATCAATTACACTGCGGGTCAACGAGTTTAATAACCGGAACTGCCGGAACGCGGCGAATGCCGGCAGCGAGTTCGGGACTCAACAGGCCCGAATCTGCCGCCTCGTAAGCAATTCTTCGAACGGCAGCGAGGCGCAGATTAATCGTCGACGGCGAGTATTGTCTCTGTTCGAGACTGATCCGGTAACGCAGAACAACAGTTCGGTTGAACGCCAATCGTGGCTCCGAGCAGTACCACTCAACGAATTCTGTGATCGCGTGATCGCAGGTGCGTTGTCCACTCTTCGATGTGAGCGTGTTGAGAACGGCTGATTTCGCCTGGTCCAGGTCGGGCAAAGCGAGGACGCGTTTGGGGGCTTTCCCTTTTCTTTCGAGATTTCGACATTGGCGACGGCCTCCTTTAGCCGTCGCGGTGATCGTGCAGCAAAGATCATTTCTTCAGGTACCCGTGGTGGTGCGAGACTCCGGTGTGACCCGCAGGTGCAGATACCGTAAACTGGATGATGTAAGGAGGCTTCGCCAATGCCCTCTCTTGACTGGTCTCAATGTCCCGGGGTTGAACGCATTCCTGGAAAGGTGAGCGGCGCGTGGGTGTTCACCGGAACACGGACACCCGTAGCCATCGTCTTTGAAAACTTAGAGGACGGCATGACAATTGACGAGGTTATCGACCAGTTCCCGGTCACTAGTGAACAGGTGAAAGCGGTGCTGGAATTCGCCGCTCGAAGCCTGGATATTCCCGCTCCCCAGCGGTGATGCGTGTTCTATTCGATAACGGAACGCCGAGAGGTGTCGCGGCTGCTTTAACGGAGCACATTGTCGAAGAAGCCCGTTCGCACGGCTGGGACACTCTCGGGAATGGTGAACTTCTGGACGCTGCCGAGGCAACCGGCTTCGATGTCTTTGTCACCACGGACCGCAACCTCCGATATCAACAGAATCTAACCGGTCGGAAGATCGCTATCGTCGTTCTCGATAAGGCACGGTGGAAACTTATCCGGCGTAGACTTCCGGAGATCGCTGCCGCTGTGGCTTCAGCAAAGCAAGGTGGTTTTGTCCTTGTTGAGATTCCGACCGACTGAAGGACTACAGGCCCGCCCGCAAAACTGTGAACGGCGGATTAGGCCCCGAAAGTCGCCAAGGGGCGATCTAAACCTCCCTTCGAATCAGGACCTTCGGCAGGTCTGAGTAAAGTCGCCTTGTGTTTCCCCCCAACCTCTTTCAACCGCGTATTCATTTAACGCGATAGGTTGTGTGTGAGCTCATATGACACTAATAATTTCGCAGCACCAAAAACGCATTCGCATCTTTTTTAGTTTTGGGTCGGTTTCTGCTCCATCTTGTCGATAACAAGCATCTTGGCAGGACGCTTGATGGTCTCAATCTTCACGCCAAGCTGATTTTCAAGCGCTTCAAATAACGTGAGTCGACCGGTTGGTGTGGAGATATCTTCTCGTGCAGCTGTCGGTGTAAAGCTGAACGTGAAGTCCCACGCGCCGGAGAGACCGGTGTTATCGATGACGGGTAAACGACGAATGCCGACGACAGGAAAATCTTCAAGGTACTCGGCAAACTGAGACATGGTCACGTTCCTGCATGTGAACTTTGTTGTGTCTGCTCCGCCCGCATCCCCAGCGGACTGGACACAGGACGTTCGATTCGTTGGCTCCGCTTTAACGAGTTTCGCTTTCGTGATCTTCAACACATAGGTATCGAGCGGCCGCTCCTCTTCATGAAAGACCATCTTGAAGCGCTCGATGAGTAACGTCCGCAGCATCCTGTTCAGAACGTCGTTTTGATTCGGCGTCGCGGCGGGTTCGCCACCGAGGTCGGGAAGCTTGGCGACGATCTCGAACTTTTCGTCGGCGAGGAACTTCGGGCCGACAATTCTTTCGCTGGATATCTCCCATGCCTGTTGCACAAGAGCGCCGAGAGGGAAGTTGTGGTAGAGGACGCGCCCTCCCGGTTGCACTTGACGGTTGTATCCCTGCGTCGTCGCTATCGGTTTGATGTCTGCGACTTCAAATGCGTCAGGCAACGCCGGAATCGTTGTGCCGGGCGAATTATCGGAAGGCCTCTCATTCACGTTGTCGACGATGAGCGCAGGCTGCGGCACAGTAGTCTTCACGAGTTCGAGGCCGACCTGCTTCGACAGCGCCTCGAAAAAGTACAACGGTACTTCGCCCGGCGGTACGGTGGAACCGGTCCGCCGGAACGTGACATCAAAATTCCAGGCTCCCGGCAGATCCGTCTGATTCGTCACGGAGAGGCTGTTCAGTGCGTTTGCCCCAACCACACTCCGCATTCCGGCCGCGAACGCATCCATCGTCATATTGCGGCAGGCATATGAAACGGCGCCGTTCGACATCTGAAACGAAGCGGGGACCGGTTGAGTCTTGCAGCCACTTTCTCCGGAACCTGGCGTCAGTTTCAGCGCGGGCCTGTTCGTCACGCGTAATGCCCAGCCGGGTACCGGACCGTCGCCGTTATGCGCTCTGAGACTGAACCTCTCGGCGAGCAGCCCTTGCAACATGGTCTTCAAGGAGGCGGGCGCAGTTCCGGGAGGTACGGCGGCCACGACGTCATACCGATTCCACCCCAACCACGCGGGCCCGCCGACGACTTTCTCCGCAGTAATCCCATACGCGTTCGAGATGAGATCCACCATAGTCGCGTTGCGCATCCTGAAGACGCCGCCGCCAACGAAGGGCATCGGCGCCAAAGTTCCAGCGAAAACCGGTCGAATCTGGATATCCGCGGCCGTGAAGTTGAGAACGGACGTTTGTGCCGCAGCTGAAGAAGCTAGCGCGACAAGGCCGAGGCAAGTGAAGAGTCGTTTCATGGCGCTTTATGAAATCGCCATTGGCAGCAGATGTCAATTAACGAAACCCAAATCAGTCTGCTGGTTTGGTGAATTCTGTTCTTCGGAATTCGTCCTCAAGGATTTTGGCGACGCGCCGGTTCGCCTCCTTTACGTAAAACCAGGTCCACATCAACATTACGATGCCGACAGTTCGTATACCTACCGAGGCCCAGTCCTGATCGTCGCGAAACAAGGAATCACCGGATGCCCATCGAATGAGAGCGATGGCGGGCCCGAAACTCATGGAAGCAAATAGAAGTGTCTCCAGAGATGATCGACCCAGCTTCGGGTTCCAGATACCGCTGAATAATGTGGTGATCCAGGCTTTCAACTTTTGCTCATATCCACTAATGGAGATCAAAAGAAATTCGTCCCGTTTGGGTTTGCTTCGGAAGCCCTCCCGGTAGACGCCCAGGAGCGTGGCGGCGATAGCACCAAAGAATAGCGGAAGCCAGGCATCCACCATATATCGATCTGGCAGCATGAACGTTCCCGATGCGGCGGCCACGAAATAACCGGTCAACCAGGTGCCATTGATCCGACAGATCGAGAAATACATACGGCCATAGCTCGCTACGCGTTGGCCGAACGGCATGAGGTCGCTGACGCGAATGCCAGGATAGAAATTGCGTTTGAGTTCGGATCGAAATATGTGACACACCGCGTTGATCCTGTCCAGAATCGGGTTGCCGGCTTCCACGAACAGATCACCGTAGAGTTCGTCATTTCGATTAGGCGGCAGAAGCCATTGCGAAATACGAGTTACCACAATGTAAAGACGGAAAAGTAATGTCTGTTCGGTTTTCATGCCGTCCTCCCGCTCGCCAAAATGGTTTCCAAAACGGGAATGCCTTCCGTAACCGCGTCTTTTAAGGCGAGTTTGCCGGCGATTTGTATCCGGTAATTTCTTTTTGCATACCCACCACGTTCGGGAGTTCCCGCCGACATCCATGATGTGATGTAACCACGATCCTCTAATCGATCGAGTGCGCTATAGATGGGGCCCAGTCTGATGTATTCACCGGAAATGTCGCGAAGAATCTTGCGGATCGTTATGGCGTAGGGATCTTCAAGGATGTTCACCGCAGCCAGAACCCAATGCTCGAGGGACGTCGTCATAAAGCGCTCCTTTCAGAAGTGCTATTGCCGCGTCTTGCGTTAGGTTTTTCGGTTTTGGTGTTTCTTGGATCAATATGAGTTTGGCGTCGGCGAAAAAATACATCTTTTTGGTTCCGGACATATTCGAGACTCGAAATTCCATCAATACTATTGAAATTTGGGATGTTGGAAGGAAACTTGGGATGTTTTCGGGAAACTGCAGATGTTCACGGATCCTTAGGGATCTCGCCGCATCATTAAGGATCTCCGCGGATCTTTAAAGATCCCGGCGGAACATCAGGGAAATCTCGATTGCCCTAATTCACCGCAGGTTGAACTAAGGAAACTGCGTTTGCCAAAGAGATCGGCCGGTTTCCATAGAGAAAAGGCCGGGTAACTTTGTTTCCGGGAGTTTCCTTAATCACATCTTTCGCTAGCGAAAGATCTCTGGCGGTCCCGAAGGAAATCCGGATTTCCCTAATTCACGGCCGATCAACAAAAAGATCTTTCGATTATTCGTGTGAAGAAAAGGAGTTCCCGAAGGATATTTCCATTTCCGCAGTTAAGTAATCGCAGAACTAGGGATTCTTCCGGTTCTTTAAGGAAATCCGCGAATCCTAAATGAGCCTGGCGTTGAACTAAGGAAGGTCCCGCTGCTCTCGGGAAGGCCCAAGCAAACTAAGGAAACCTGCGGAAAATTAAAGAAACGTGAGGATCATTAAGGAAAATCCGGTTTCCGTAATTTTATTTCCGTTCCCGCAAATAAAAATGGTTTGCCGGAATTTGCTACAAACTTCCGCAGTTACGAAGAATCGCTCGTAAATATGCCTGACGCTTCCCTGTGAGAGTCCTTCAGTCATGGATTGAAGTGCGACGATTCCGTTGGATCGGTTAAGGTCTAAGGATGGACATTCGCGACGCGAACATCGATGACGCGAGAGGAATTGCCGCAGTTCACGTGGCATCGGAGCGGGCAGCCTACAGAGGCATTTTTCAAGACGTTGCGCTGAATGACCTCGAGATTGACGAGCGGGAACTCACCTGGAGGGCACGTATTGCGAGCCGGACATCCAAAACGATCGTTGCAATACACGACGGAAAGATCTGCGGTTGGATCAACTTTGGAGCGACTCGTGATTCGAGTGAAGCAGATAGAACCGCCGAAATTCGAGCAATGTACGTTAGTCCCGAACGGTGGCGGATGGGAGTCGGGACCGCGCTATGGAACTTCGCGAAAGCTTCTTTGAATTTGTCATATTCCGATGTCACTCTCTGGGTCCTCGAAAGCAATGATTTGGCCCGCGCGTTTTACGCGAAGGTTGGCTTTCGCTGTGAATCGGACGTGGAGAAGTTGGTCACGCGCGAAGGTAAGACACTTCGGGCGGTTCGCTACCGGCAACACCTGAAGTAGAAACGTTGCTCGATTCGTGGGTGTCACGGGTCCGGCCATTTGTCCTGGTTCGGCAAAGGATTTGACAGTTGTAACTGATGTGAACGGTTGATAGGACAGGGCCTCGAAATTCACACGCTATGAGGTCACAGGTTCGAGCCCTGTTGGTCCCATTTCACATCAACAACTTACCGGCCTCGTTTTGCGCCAAATGCGCACTTTTGGTGCTGGGTGCCACTGGGTGCCACACACACAGGGGGTCACCTTGCACAATTTAGGTGAGTGCGTACGTAAGGACTCGGCCGTCCGTTGTTAATTTTCTATTGGTAGAGCTACTGGAAATCGTTATCGGCGGGTCGCTGGATCGAATCGACCACGACCACGTCCGTGCGGATCTTCTTGGATTCTAGCTTCAGCCCTAGTTGCTCTTGGATCGCAGTGAAAATCGATGGTCCAGACCGCAAATTATCGATAGCAGCGGCGGGCAGCCCTTCCGGTTCCCACCAAACGGAAGCTGTAGCGCCCTTCCAGTCCCGTGTTGTCGACGACCAGGCCTCCAATCGAACGAGAGTTCAAGTTATCAACCCACTCCCTAATTTCCACATTGTGAGCACCAATAAAATTCATCGTCGGATGGGCCGGATCCCTGCCGACGCGGATGACGGGAGCGCCCGTCGAAGTTGACTGTTGAAATTTCGCTCCTCCCTTTGCAATGACTAGGGAATATCCCGCGATCTCCCGTTCTTCGGCGCGAAACTTCAATGGAATCGCCGCAGAAACAGACTCTGCATCATCTCGCGCATCTGGCTGATGGTTGAGGACTCGGATGCCTTGGCCTGAATCTCATAAAACTCAGAGTCGAGCCAGGGATCATTTGCCGAAAAATGGAAGCGATCTACCTGAAAGACACGCATGAGGATGTTTCGGGTCGACACAAACTGGAAAACACACCGGCCAAGCGGTACTGCCGCGTTCCTCAGTGGATCATGGCTCGGAACGTTTGAAGTCGGGCAAATGCCGTCGTCCTGACCGGAACTCACAAAACCATCACAATGATGGAAGCCAAAAACCCCGCGCTAAGCTTACCGAGATGATACGAACAGCAAATCCCAAGGTCCAGTTCTGGAACAGGCGAAATTGTTTGAACGTTTATCTGTTGTTGACGTCTACTCGAGATTCCCGGGGCTTTGCCGGCGGACGAAACGTGATGCGGCGTTCAAATTTAATGGAGGAATGTAAGGTGCGGCCACTACGAAGCCTCGGATTGAAACGCGCTTGGGTGGCGATTATCTTTGGGTTCCAACTACAGGCGGCGGAAACACAAGCTGGAGCACCCCAACAGCAGCCTGCTGCAATGGTAAACCCGTTCGTTGAAGAAGCCTACACTGCATACCTGGACAGGGCTGATAGAGCGTTGGGTCGGCGTGACTACAATGCCGCTGTCGCCGATTTCAGTAAGGTGCTCCAGCTCGCTCCGAATTCCGCTCAGGTATACAGGAAGCGAGCAATGGCTGAACGGGCAATCGACGATGACAAAGGCGCCATCCAGGACGAAGTAAACGCCGACTACCTCACGTTCGGGTTAAGGCTTGCGAAAATCGGGCCTTCCGTCGGCTGTCCCTCGATTCGATCTTCCACAAAAGCTAAAACGAACAGTGCCGCCCCGGATGAAACGAAAAGCTATCGAACCTACCTCGGTTGCGAAAGTAGGCCGCGTAATGAAATTGTCATTTTGAATCTTATCGGGGTAAGAGCGAAATCCGTCGATGGGAGCGCTCTCTTTAACGTTCCGTTGCACGGCAAAGGAAAGCCGGATGAGTACCTGCAGAACAATACGATTCTGGAGTTGTTGCCAGGGCGGCACACGATTGAGTTCGTTCTCCCAGTAACTCGAAGGGGTGGCACTTTATTTGAGGCCATGCCTGCTGGCATTCACAGTGAAATTTTGTTCGAGGCCGGCAAAACATATTTGGCGTTGGAACGATCGGAAATTACCGGCCGTAAGACGGTGAACCAGGCTGGTCCGCCCGCCGATGAAAAGCAGCCTTGGGTCGAGATCAGCGATCAAAAAAAAGACCCGTTAGAGTACGTGAGATTGTATGAAAACTATCTAGTAAACCATGACAAGGCCAACGCTCTCTCGGCGCTTGAGAGTTCGCTGGCACTCTTTCCAAAGAATCCTGGCGCTAAGGAAGTCCGCGACAAAGCGCGCCAACTTCGAACAGAACTGACGAGGGTACAGGAAGAGGCGTACAGAAATGGTCTGCGGGACGACACCGGCAACGGGCGCACTGCAGTTGCAGACCTGCCCGAACTGGAATCATCCCAAGCGACGACGTGCATTTCAACTCTTCCAGTGCCGGGTACCATTGGAGTGACAAGTGAGACCGGGCCCGCCCCTGAACGTTCTGTCTCGCTCGATTTGAAGACCGTGCTTTCCCGTGCAAAGCAATATGTTGAAGAGTACGAAGCGAAGCTCGGAAATGTCACCAGCGAGGAGATCTACGTTCAACGAGCAAACTGGAGTAAGGCCTTCCTTACGATGATGCCGACGCCCCGTAACAAACAACAGCGTACGGAATCCCACTTTACGATCATGCAAGTTGGGAAGGAATGGATCGGTGTTCGCGAAGTGAATTGCCTGGACGGCATTGCGGTTGAACACAAGGGGCCAGATTTACTGAAGGCCCTCGACGGATCTCCCGAAACGTTCCTGAAGGCGATTGACGACATCAATCTAAAGAGTGCGAGCTATAACATCGGTGATATCGAGAGGACCACGAACCTTCCCACATTTGCTCTTCGGATTATGCGCGAGGGAAATTTCGAAAGGTTCGAATTCAAGAAAAGCGGCGAAGCCAATGTTGGTCGAAGCAGAACATGGGCCGTGGGTTTTCGAGAAGTCAAAGGACCGTCGATGATTCATGATTTGAGTAATAGTGATGAGTTTGCCGAGGGAACTCTCTGGATCGAGCCCGAGACTGGTCGAATTCTTAAGACCGAGATCGTGCTTTCCCGCAAAGGAGTGTCATCACTTCAGGCGCGAACGACCGTCTCCTATGAGCAGAGTGCAAAGTTGGGGATGTTAGTGCCATCAAGTCTGTTGGAACACTATGCGACAAATTATGGGCACACCCTCGACTGCCGAGCGGACTACTTAAATTTTCGTCGTTTTGAAGTCGAGACTCATTTCGATTTTGGTTCGCGTCGTCCACCACCAGATCGCTAATTCGAAAGACGGCCCGCGAGATCATCAAACATCTTCGCTCGCCCTTCCGCCCTGCGAATAGTTCGGGTTCTTGATTTTACCCGATGTAGCGACGGCCGTTCCGTGCCGGCGTACTTCGACCTGGCTCGTTTACCGACGACGCCTTCAAGATCGAGCGCGCACGCATAGGTCTTGGCTTTGGCGCCAAAGAGCAGGATTGTATCAAACACTCGTCAGATGAAAGTTTGCGCCAAATCGTCAGCCGGAGTATCGTCTGGGGCAATGGCTTTCCTCATTCCGTTGTTCATCATGCTTGTTGTTGTTTTGGCAGTACCGCAGATTGCAGTTGGCCTTGTGATAGTCGGGATTGGAGCTGGACTATCCGCAGCAACAAGTAAGCTTTTGCTGCGATAGTCACGACGCAATTCCGCTGATGATGATGGTGCGGGGGATGGAAATGTTGATCACGGTGAGCGGCATTCATGAAGCGAACAAAAAGGCACCTTCATCCATTCTCTTGGTATGCGAACGCATCAACACTACTCATCCCGATTACCGTTCTGGGTGCTTTGGGCCATCGGCCGCAGGCAACAACGCTAACCCAACCGACCTTTGAGGTCGCGTCGATCAAAGTCGCGAATAATCAGGGTGTCCGGCAGAACGTAATTGTTGGCGGCGGAGGCTGTCGAGGGACTGATGCCGCTTCGGGGGCCATCCCACTGGGGCACTGTGTACTCCATAACGTCACTTTGAAGTTCATCATCAATCTTGCTTACAACTTCGAGACGATAATGCGCACGCGCCAGAATGCCGATGGCCGACAGCTGGATCAACTGATCGTTACAGGTCCCGATTGGGCAAATCCAATCGATGTTCAAAGTGCGGACAGATTTGAAATTGACGCAAAAGTGGAAGACCCAGCACGAGCCACATCAGCGCAGCTTTTTGAGATGCTGCGCGCCCTTCTCGCTGAAAGATTCAAGCTCGTCGTTCACACCGACAATCGCGAGAGTTCGGGGCTTGTCTTGACAGTCGCGAAAGGCGGTCCAAAGCTGCATGAGAATGCTCTTGCTGGAGTTCCTGGGAACTTGGGAGGACCATTAGAAGGAGGATTTTTGACCGGACGTAATGTTGCAATCCCTGCATTGGTCCAATATCTCTCAAGGCGACTTGACCGTCCGGTTGTCGATAAAACCGGCCTGATGGGTTCATACGACATCTCTCTGAAGTGGACGCCAGGAGACGATGAGATCGGCGTGAAGCGAGGAGGGGCCGCAGATAACAATGGGCCGTCTCTCTATAAGGCACTCGGAGAACAACTCGGACTTCATTTGGAGAGTCAGAAAGTCTCGAATCAAGTCATCGTTATCGACCATGTTGAAAAGCCCACCCTGAATTGAAGGGATCAACGGTGATTGTTCGAGGATTTAATTCATGAAGCAACTGCTCATTACCATGGTGCTGATCTGCTACGTCGCACCCGCATCAGGTTTCTCTCAGTTGGTATTCGACGTGGAGTCCCTAAAGCCCGATACCAGGCCTATCGGAAACGGAATGAGCCCGACCATTGGCTGCCACGGCTCTGACGGCACCGATCCCTCATTTCGAGTTGTTCCGATGGGGATGTGTGTCGGCACTCTCGCGACTGCGCAGATGCTCGTCGAATATGCTTTTGATCTTCCGGGCGGTCTAAGCAGGTCACTAAAGGAGACGATCACGGGGCGTCCCGACTGGTTTGACAAAGACCGTTTTTCGCTGCAAGCAAAGTTGGAGAATCCAGTAACTCTGAAGGACATGCGAACGATGTTACAGACGATGCTGGCGGACCGCTTCAACCTTCGGTCCCATTTGGAAACAAGAGAAGTCGATGGCTATATCCTGAGTGAGGACAGAAACGGCGCGAAGTTGGATCCAGAGGATGATTTAGGGTCTGTTGTCCGACCAGCCAGCTCTCTGCAACGGTCGTAAGGTAATGGGACGCCAGGCGGCATCGTCATCAATATGCGTAGAGGAGATGCGGGCCCAATGGTGATGTCACATGCTGTCAACTTTCGAAACATGACGATGGACTACATCGCGCGTGGGCTGGCAAGCGAACTGGAAAAGCCGGTAATTAACAAAACTGGCTTGGAAGGAACCTACAATCTCGTCACCAAAAAATTCAGTCTGCAAAACGACTCAGATCTTTCAGCTCCGTCCCTTTCGACACTCATCCATGATGTGGGGCTCAGGCTGGAGCATCAAAGGCTTTTAATTCCAGTGCTCGTTATCGATCACGTTGAAAGACCAATGTTCTATTAAAGGTGTTCTATCCGGCGGGCGGTCGTGGACCAAAATTCAACTTTGTTTCGACATTAAATCGGTGGAAGTTGTAGTACTCCGCCTTACAGTCAACGGAGCGACTTCCATCCGACGGCTTCATTCCCTGCACGACATAGTGTTCCTCCATGATGGCGGGTACTAGCATCTGCAGTGCAGAATCGGGAGCATATGACACGATCATCTGTGCCCGAGACCACCTTGGGTGCTCCACATTCATTTCCGTCTTCAGGATTTGCCCGGACTCCGGTGCGATCCACAGCGTGCCGTGAGTGAGTTCATCATGACCAGCCTTGTCACGGATCAATGCCGGTCCGCGTATTTCGTGATAGCCAATCGCCCAGACCGGAACACCACCGATTTCTGAATCTTCAAGCCTTTGAAATTCAAATCGGTGGATATTGTCCGGATGCAAAATTTCGAGCGGCATCGTGGGAACATTGGTATTTCGCTCCATCACACCGATGTTGTAACTGGCGCTTTCGCGTAGGATATGATCAATTTTTTGTGAAACACCAGTGGGTGTGTCGTCGAAGATCTTTTCCAGATCTTGCGGGGGATGTTGGACCAATTTGCCATCAACGCATCGAACAGATCGGAGTGCCATCCAATCGGATCCAGCACGCAACAGCACAAAATCTGATTCCGTCAACTGCTGGAGTTGTTTCCCACGCGGATACATGGTGCCGAAATTAGAACCCTCAATGGGCGCCTCCGTCTGAAAGTAGACTTCCTCGCCAATGATATTGCCGAGCTGTTTTTCCAGCACATTGGGATCCTAAGCTTAGAATTCCACGTGGACAAGTTGTCGCG
>JADMIO011631510.1_pt1 | contig 74289 bp, 70 predicted proteins | sample 8958161 | NCBI WGS metagenome assembly JADMIO01 (sample SAMN16585339, study PRJNA669376) | soil metagenome | isolation source: Crop rotation soil | place: USA: Cullars Rotation, Alabama | collected 2011
GCCGCGACTTCAAGTCACGTGAATTCCAAGCTTCGGATCCCACTGTGCTGGAAAGTGGGTAACCCCAATGACACATCTTTTGACGAAGTACAGATTACTGTTGCCTCGCCCGAAATGATGCGCTCCTGGAGTAAAGGGGAAGTAAAAAATCCTGAAACCATCAACTATCGTACTTTTAAACCGGAAAAAGGAGGATTGTTCTGTGAACGTATCTTTGGACCAACGCGTGACTGGGAATGTTCTTGTGGAAAGTACAAGCGTATCAAACATAAGAATGTTGTTTGTGATCGTTGCGGTGTCGAAGTAACTTTGAGTCGTGTTCGTCGTGAACGAATGGGGCACATTGAACTTGCTGTTCCTGTAACTCATATCTGGTTCTATAAGTGCATGCCTTCTCGTATTGGATTGATGCTTGACATGACGGGACGTCAGTTAGAGCGGATTATCTATTATGAAGATTATGTTGTCATTGATCCCGGTAAGACTCCTTTTGAGCGTGGACAGCTTCTAACGGAGAGTGAATTCCGTGAGGCAGAAGACCAGTATGGAGAAGACTTCACCTATGGTATGGGTGCTGAAGCAATCCATAAATTGCTTGAATCAATGGATCTCAAAAAAGAGCAGACTCTTATTGAGCAGCTCATGACTCAGACCAAGAGCAAACAAATTCGCAAAAAATTGACCAAGCGGATGAAGCTTGTTCAAGGTTTTCTCAATTCCAAGACACGGCCTGAATGGATGATCTTGAATGTACTTCCAGTCATTCCTCCAGATCTTCGCCCTCTCGTTCCTTTAGAGGGAGGTCGTTTTGCCACATCCGATCTGAATGATCTTTATCGTCGCGTCATCAATCGAAATAACCGTCTTCGCACGTTGCTTCAACTCAAGACTCCTGAGGTTATTATTCGTAACGAAAAACGCATGCTTCAAGAAGCGGTCGATGCTCTATTTGACAACGGTCGTCATGGCCGCGCTGTAACAGGAGCTGCGAATCGTCCTCTAAAATCATTGAGCGATATGCTCAAAGGAAAGAGTGGTCGTTTCCGTCAAAACTTGCTTGGTAAGCGTGTCGATTACTCAGGTCGTTCTGTTATCGTGATTGGACCTGAATTGAAACTTAATCAATGCGGTCTTCCTAAGAAGATGGCACTGGTTCTTTTCGAACCTTTTATTATTCGACGCCTCAAAGAGCTTGGATATGTTCATACCGTTCGTAGCGCTAAAAAACTCATTGAACGTCAGACGGCTGAAGTTTGGGATATCTTGGAAGAGGTGACTCGCGGCCATGCAGTGCTCCTCAACCGTGCTCCAACATTGCACCGACTTTCGATTCAAGCTTTTGAACCGATCCTAATCGAAGGAGAAGCTATTCGTGTTCACCCACTCGTTTGTACCGCTTACAATGCTGACTTCGACGGTGATCAAATGGCTGTTCACGTTCCGCTTTCTGTAGAAGCTCAATTAGAAGCCCGTACTTTGATGTTGGCTCCTAATAATATCTTCTCTCCTTCCAGTGGAAAACCGATTACGAATCCATCACAAGATATTCCACTCGGCTGTTACTACTTAACCTATACTCCTCGTATTGCTACTGGGGCAAAAGAAGAGCGTCTTCCGCTTTTTGCTTCTGCTTCAGAAGTCGAAATGGCGCTGAGCGAAGGTTCCATTACCGTACACACTCGGATCCGTCTTCAAAATCCTGATCGTGGTGTTGTCTCAGTCTATGGAAATAAGGAGCTTACGGTTATTGAAACAACAGCAGGACGCGTTGTCTTCAATGAAATTTGGCCGAAGGAACTTGGCTTTTACAATAAAGTTGCTGGGAAAAAACAACTCAGTGACATTATCTGGCATTGTTATAAAGTTGTTGGACAACAACGGACTGTTGAAACATTGGATCGCCTCAAAGAAGTTGGCTTCCGTGAAGTAACACGAGCAGGTGCTTCTGTTGGTATCAACGACATGATCATTCCAAAAGAAAAAATCACGTTGATTGAAATTGCCAAGAAGCAGATTGCAGAAGTTCAAAAGCAATATCGTCGCGGTATCATCACCGAAGGTGAACGGAAAAACAAAGTACAAGATACTTGGACTCATGCTGGACAAGAAATTTCCAATGCCGTTTTCCGTGCCCTCGAATATAATGATGGTCAGAAAACAATGAATCCTGTTTTCATGATGGTTGATTCAGGAGCTCGTGGTACTCGGACACAGGTCACTCAGCTCGCAGGAATGCGTGGTTTGATGGCTAAACCATCAGGTGAAATTATTGATCAGCCGATTCTTTCTAACTTCCGTGAAGGATTGACTGTGTTGGAATACTTCACTTCGACTCACGGTGCTCGTAAAGGTCTTTCCGATACTGCTCTTAAAACGGCAGACTCTGGTTACTTGACACGTAAGCTTGTGGATGCAGCCCAAGATGTCATCATCACTCAAGATGATTGCGGTACCGTCAATGGTATTGTGGTTCGTCCTATTTATGAAGGTGACGAAGAAGTGGTGAACTTGACGACCCGTATTGTCGGTCGCGTCAGCTGTGAGACGGTGAAAGATCCTATTACAAGCAAACCAATTCTTAAGGTCAATCAACTCATCGACGAGGAGATTGCTGCTCAACTTGCGAAGATCGGTCACGAGCAACTCAAGATTCGTTCCGTCTTAACTTGTGAAAGTAAGCGTGGAGCTTGTGCAATGTGCTATGGCCGTAATCTTGCCAATGGCGAAATGATCGGTCACGGTGAAGCCGTTGGTATTATTGCTGCTCAAAGTATCGGTGAACCTGGTACTCAGCTCACCATGCGTACCTTCCACGTTGGAGGAACTGCAAGCCAAACCTTTAAGCAACCAATCATCAAAGCAAAAAATGAAGGTATTATTCGCTTCAACGATCTGCGAACCATCGAGGCACTTGATGGCACCTTCATTGTTCTGAGCAAAAACGGAAGCATTGGTATCTATGGCAAAGATGGGCGTGAATTAGAAAGTCATGCTGTCGTTGTGGGTTCGGTTATTTCCCTTGCTGATGGCTCTTCCATTAAGAAAGGTGTTGCCTTTGTTCAATGGGATCCTTACAACGTTCCAATTATTACAGAGCGTGCAGGAAAGGCTGAGTTCCGTGATATGATTCCTGGTGTTACCATTCGTAAAGAGGTCGATGAAGAGACCGGCATTATGGGAACAGTGGTCATCGAACACAAAGAAGATCTTCATCCACAGCTTGTGATCGTTGATGCTAAAAAAGAAATCATTGCTAGCTATTCGATTCCTGCTGGAGCTCACTTAGAAATCAAAGATGGTGAACATGTCGAAGCAGGACAACGTTTGGCTAAAACGCCACGTAAGATTGCAAAGACCAAAGATATTACAGGAGGTCTTCCTCGTGTTGCGGAACTTTTTGAAGCACGTCGTCCAAAAGAAGCGTGTGAAATTGCTCGCATTGATGGTGTTGTCGATATTGGCGGTACTGTTCGCGGTAAACGCAAACTGATTGTCAAGGATCCACAAACTGGCGTTGAAGAAGAGCATCTCATTCCTCTTTCCAAGCACCTCATTGCTTTCAAAGGTGACTTTGTGAAGAAGGGGCAGCAATTAACGGAAGGCCCTGTTGTGCCGCACGAAATTCTCGAAGTCTGCGGACCTCAAGAGTTGCAAGAACATCTTCTTAACGAAGTTCAAGAGGTCTATCGTCTCCAAGGTGTTGAAATCAATGACAAACACATTGAGATCATCATTCGACAAATGCTTCGCAAGGTAAAGATTACGGAACCTGGTGATACTATTTTCCTCTGGGGAGATCAAATCGATCGTCTCGAGTTTGAAAAAGAGAATGCTCAGGTTACTGCAAAAGGTGGTAAACCAGCTGAAGCAAGCCCTGTTTTACTTGGTATCACCAAAGCCTCTTTGGAAACCGACAGCTTTATTTCTGCTGCTTCCTTCCAAGACACGACTCGTGTCTTAACAGAAGCTGCAACTCTTGGTAAGGTTGATCGCCTTCGTGGCTTTAAAGAAAATGTCATCATGGGACATTTGATCCCTGCTGGTACTGGCTTTAAACAAAATAGAAACTTTGATCTAGCTCTTCTTGGAGCTTCTCAGCAAGATGCTTCCTCTGAATCAAACCCTCCTGAAACGGAAGAAGTTTAAATTTACCACCACAACACAATAAACTCTCACTTACTTTCTCATGTCTGTTGAAATCATGACCGAACTACTCGAAGCTGGCGTCCACTACGGACACCAGACAAAACGCTGGAATCCAAAAATGAAGGATTTCATTCTCGAGGAAAAAAACTCCATCTACATTATTGATCTTTCAAAAACGATTGATCAACTTCGCGATGCGGGCAATTTTCTTTCGAAGATCGCTCAGCAAGGTGGCAAAATCCTTTTTGTCGGTTGCAAAAAACAAGCGCAAGAAGCCGTCAAAGAGGCAGCAGAAGCGTGCGGACAATTTTATGTCAACCAACGTTGGTTGGGAGGCACCTTGACGAACTTAGTAACTATTCGCAAGAGTGTTAATCGTCTTCGTGAATTTGAAGACCTCGAAAAGAGCCCTGGTTTTAACAGGATTAACAAAGCAGAAGCAAGTGCCCTGCGCCGTGAAGCAACAAAGATTCGTAAAAATCTTTGTGGAGTACTAACGATGGATAAACTTCCTGATGCTCTTGTCATCATTGATACGGTTCGGGAAAGTATTGCCGTCGCTGAAGCTCGTCGTCTCGGTATTCCTATCGTTGCCATTGTTGATACTAACAGCGATCCAGAAGTTGTTGATTATCCTATCGCAGGTAATGATGATGCTATTCGCGCTATTCGTATTGTTCTCCAAAAGCTAGTAGATGGAATTTTGGCCGGACGCGGTAGTCGTCAGCAAATGCCAAAAGCTCTTCCTGAAGCCTCTGCAGAGCCGATTGTCCTTGTAGAAGAAGAATTAGTTGTCGTTGAAGCGTAATCCATAAGCTTCTTCCTGACCTCCACAATAACTTCCTTCGCTCATACCTGAAACCTGATACCTGTTAGCCTGTTATGATAGACCCTACTTTAGTTAAGAAACTCCGTGAAAAAACAAACGCCGGAATGATGGATTGCAAACGTGCCCTCCTGGAAGCGGGAGGAGACGCTGAAAAAGCAGAAGCAATTCTCCGTACCAAAGGAATTGCAAGTGCCGATAAAAAAGCAACGCGTGCCGCTAAAGAAGGTGTTATTGCTTCCTACATTCACTTGCAAGGAAAAGTGGGAGTTCTTGTTGAAATCAATTGCGAAACAGATTTTGTTGCTAAGAACGATATTTTCCGAGACTTTGTCAAAGACATCACGCTTCAAATTGCTGCAAGTCATCCGATCGTGGTGAACCGCGAGCAAGTCGATTCTAAGCTGGTTGAAGCAGAGCGTGTTATCTATCGTGAGCAAGTAAAAGGGAAACCTGAAGCTATTGTCGAAAAAATTGTTGATGGTAAGTTGGATAAATTTTATAGCACAATCTGTCTCATGGAGCAGACCTTTGTGAAAAATCCAGATTTAACGATTAAGGATTATGTTTCCTCCAAAATTGCAGAACTTGGAGAAAATATCATCATCCGACGCTTTACTCGCTACATGGTAGGAGAAGAAATTCCTAGCTTGTAAGCTTCGCTTCATAAAAATTTTAATAATGTGATGATGTCCCAATCTTCAGAGACACTGGGAGCATTACTCTCAGAAGGTCAGATTATCCCTAACATGGTTGCTGCTGAGAGGTGGCAAGCCATTGAAGAAATTGTCTCCTTTTTAGTAGAGGGTGGCCATCTTCCTAAAAAAGAAAAAGAGAGTATTCTTGCAGCACTCTTCCATCGCGAAGAGACTATGAGCACGGGTATTGGGTTTGGAGTGGCGATTCCTCACGCCTCCTCAGAAGCTGTGGATAAAATTGTTGTGGCTTTTGGACGTTCTCAAACGGGGATTGAATTTGAGTCCCTCGATGAAAAACCAGTCCATTTTGTAGTTCTCTTTCTTGTTCCTGCTACTCAGTTTCAAACGCACCTCAAAACTCTTTCAGCCATTGCTAAGTTTCTCAATGATCGCGTGACGCGTGAAGCTCTGACGAATGCTCATGATGCCAAGGATATCATGCAAATCCTGCTGCGCGAAAAGTAAATAGAGCTTGTCCGAAAAATAGTAACGCGGCTAACCTCAAGCTAATTTCCGAAAATTTACAATATAAGCATTTTCTTCTAGAAAATTGCGATAGGTCATGTTGCTACCATCAGCTATAGGAGCATCTAAATCGGTTTGAGTAACCTGAGCATCATTGACGAGGAACCAAGTCTCATTTTCTTTGCGAAAGGTGGCATAATGGCCTGAATTAGCTGATTCCCCGCCATAATGACAAATAATAGAAGAGGGTGCATAGGTCGTTTCAGTTTTCACTCCTTCATGATCACGAGTAGGAAAAGTGACATGATCCGTGAGATGAGAGATGGGAGTGTGTAATTTTTCGCGAATGGGGCGGCCAAGATGATCGAGAGCAAGTTTGGGAATGCCAATGATCTCTTCTCCTCGAGAATTTTGTGCCCAACCTCCTTCTGGATCAGGCTTCATTCTAAACCTAGCTAAAGAAATCGTGATTGAGTCTGGGGGATGAACTAATGCTCTTTCTCGGTGCACATCGTGCTTGCTTCCGTCGGCGTCTTCGAGGGCATTAGCACCAGTTAGCTCAGCAGTCCAATTAGAGTGGATGACTTCTTGGAGAGAGCTTTGCTGTTCAACTCCAAAGGGGACAATTAATTCTCCTCCATGCTGGCGAGCTTCTTGATTGTCGCTAGGTCTTGCTTGACCTGTTTCATGATAGGTATCGCGCTCTTCAAGTAAGATACGAGGGGTTTCCAAGTGCTCCATCAGAGCAACCAGGGCTTCACTAGTATCACATTGTTGTTTCGAATTTCCTGTTATGGGATTAATGCTTTCTGCCATTTCTATTGCCGCTGCAGAAGGATTTATTTCTGACTGAGAGAGGCGTTCCATGATTCCGTGAATTTCTTGTCGAAGAAAGGCGGCAGCAAAGGCATTTCTGCCATCAAATTTTTTTTCTAAAAATGCGACCAATGGGGATCCGAATGCAGCTAGGGGTGAATCGCGTTGTTCTGGAGAGAGTGTTTCAAGATATCTTGTGCGGAGAGAAACCAAAAGCTCTTCCTGCCTTCCTGGAGAAAGGTTGGATACATGATTTCTTACACATTGCAATGCACTACTGAGATAGCAATCGACACCGCTATTGCGGAGACCTTGATTTTGAATAGGTGCTGGCTCTTCTAAAAAAGCAGCCATGATCGCTTGTTGAGCTTGAGGACTCTCTAAGGGGATGCTTTCTTGAGCGGTGCGACTCAAAGAGCAGTAAAAATCGGTCAGTTGTTCGCAGAGATCTGAAACGTTGAAACTGCTAGTTATTTCTTCATCTTCAAAGTTCTTGATAGCTAAATTTCTGACTTCCGTTTCAGGAAGGGATGTTAAATATTGTTCAATATCTTCTCGTGAGAGATGATTAAGAATACTCTCAAATGTTGTCAGAGAAAGAGAGGCATTAGCTTTTTTAGAGGACTCTCCAGGGACGGTTTTGAAGGGACTCTGCTCTTCATCTTCATCGCTCTCAATAGAGCTAGAAAAAGAAGAGACGCTCTTCCATGTTGGATCATCGTCCGAAGGAAGGTCTGGAATGCCAGAGGTTGCTTCAAAAACTGCTTCTGCGATATCAGGGTTTCCACCGGCAGCTGCAATTTTTATACGAAATTCTCTTTTGCTCTCCTTGATTGCTTGGTCTACATGAAAGTCTTCGTGTCTTGCCAATAGTTGCAAACTTTTGCGAATGTCTGTCTTGGGTTGTGCTTTAAAAAGAGAACACCATAAAGAAGGCTTTTCCTCGTTGGGGCTAGCAGAGCGAACATGGTAATAATTTTCTACTTCTTCTGCTGCTTTTTCTTCTTCGGCAAGTTCAAAAGGAGTTGGTATGTTAATGGGGCCCTTTTTAGATGCTGTGATTCTAAAAGGAATAGAAGGCCCTTGCAGGCGGGCCGGAGCTGAAGTGCTGCGGAGAGTCTTGCTCTCTTGAGGAGATGGACTAGTCAAAGGAAGATGGTCAGCGCTTAAACTTTGTTTTATGTTATCCATGAGTAAAATACTAATCCCGTCGTTGCTTCATGAACAGCGGTGCTGACGCCGCTTTGTCTCATCCATTTTTTCTTGTGGTGAGGGGGTGCAATATCTTCTTAAACTCTCTTTTCACTCTGATTTGGGAGGAAGTCTTGGTTGGGCTGTTTGTTCTCGGTGTGTTCAGTGTGTTCAGTGTGATTTGTACTTCGTTCACCTTTATTAGAAACATCCTTATTTCCTTTGACTCCTCCACTTTTAGAAGTTTCAGATCTTCCAGTTTCTTCGGACCTTGTAGCTCCTCCAGAAGCTCCTCCAGCTCCTGTAACGCCAATATTAGAAGCGCCTCCTGGAGTTTTTGTGGCAACAGCAGCTCCTCCACTGGGTGGTTCAGGAACTCCACTCTCTGATGGTTCAATTAATAAAGAAGCTCCCTGAATAATCCTTTCTGCCTGATTGTTCGCAGGCGAGAGGTAAGCCTGCGCATTCGCAGTGTTTGCTTTATCTTGAGTGTTAATACTGGTGGATGCGGCGCTTTCAACCATGTGTGCAATATTCATATATTTTAAAAATCTTTTAGATAATCAAGGAAGAGGCTGATAGCATATGCAGAATCTTATTTTTTATGCAAGTTACACTTCAGGCGCTTCTTCAACAACGACTCAGTGACGCTTTATCCAAGCTTCACTTGGACCGCTCCCTTGCCATGGTCACTCCAGTGGCTGATGCCCGCTTTGGGGATTATCAGACGAATGCTGCTATGGTCGTTGCAAAGCAAGAACAGACAAATCCACGAGAGGTTGCTCAACAATTAATTGAACATCTCCAGGTGGAAGATCTTGCTGCAACTCCAGAGATCGCCGGTCCAGGTTTTATTAATTTTCGATTAACAACTTCCTTTTTAGAGCAACGAGCTGCAGCGCTGCTGCAAGATTCGCGTTGTGGCATTCCTGTCGTTGAAAAGCCTCAAACGATTGTCATTGATTTTAGTTCGCCGAATGTGGCGAAGCCGATGCATGTGGGGCATATCAAAAGCACCGTGTTGGGAGATGCTCTGGCTCGGATCGCCCGATTTTTAGGGCATCACGTCATCACTGACAATCATCTCGGTGATTGGGGAACGCAGTTTGGAAAAGTTATTTATGGATGGAAGCATTTAAGAAATCCTGCTGATCCAAAGGCGGCGACCGTTCATGAATTAGTTCGGCTTTACCGCGAGGTGAATGAACAAGAACAGCACGATCCTGCGATGAAAACAGCCGTGCGCGAAGAACTCGTGAAACTGCAGCAGGGCGATTCGGAGAATGTTGCGATTTGGAAAGAAGTCATTGCTATTTCATGGAAAGAATTTGAACAGGTATATCGACTTCTCGATATTAGTTTTGATGAATGCCTCGGTGAAAGCTCGTATAATGAGGCTCTAGGGCCTCTGGTTAAACGGCTCGAACATGAAGGGGTCGCTGAAGAGAGTCAAGGGGCCTTGGTGGTTTTTTTCAAAGAGCATCCGACTCTTACTGAAAAACCATTCCTCATTCGCAAAGCTGATGGCGGGTTTCTTTATTCAACAACTGATATTGCAACCCTTGAATATCGTGAACAACGCTGGCATCCTGATGAAATCTGGTATGTCTGTGGGATGCCGCAGCAATTACACTTCGAGCAACTTTTTGCTGTAGGAAAAAAAATGGGGATCAGGGCCAATCTTCGGCACATCATTTTTGGGAGCATCTTGGGTGAGGATCGAAAGATGATGAAGACACGGAGCGGCGAAAATGTGGAACTGATTGCTCTTTTAGAAGAAGCCGTGGAGCGGGCTTTTAAATTGGTTTCAGAAAAAAACCCCTCTTTTTCCGAAGAGGAAAAAAAGAAGATCGCAGAGATCGTCGGCCTGGGAGCCTTGAAGTATGCGGATCTCATGCAACATCGAACAACAGACACTATTTTTTCTTGGGAAAAAATGCTTTCGTTTCAAGGAAACACTGCGCCTTACTTACAGAACGCTTACGTTCGGATTCAATCAATTTTAAGAAAAGCAAAAGAAGCGGGCGAGGGGGTTGTGCTAGGTCCTATCAAGCTCCAAGAAGATCCCGAGCGCACTTTGTCATTACAGCTTTTGCAATTTGCAGAGGTTGTGCCTGCTGTTTTGGTCGATGGACGTCCCAATATTTTGTGCCTCGCACTTTATGAATTAGCTAATAGTTTTCATCGCTTCTACGAGCAATGTCCTATTTTAAAGGCAGAAGAACCGATTAAGCAGTCTCGTTTAGCCCTTGCAGAACTTGCCGCGCGCGTCTTGCGACTTGGGTTAGAACTCTTGGGGATTCAAGTTCCGGAGCGGATGTAATTTTATTCTTTCAGCCAACTCGCGCGCTGACCATTGTGCAGATGCAGGCATTGTGGTGAGCGGCTCGTAGAGCCAGCCGTAAACAAGCGCTGAGCTAGCTGCTGCAAGGAGTGGGCGTGATTTTTTCCCTAACGGTCCCATTCCCATCGTGGCGATTGGAAGAGGATGAGAACATTGTTGGAATTCTAAGAGGCGTTCTAATTCTTCTTCCGAAGAGGTCGTTGTTGCTACTTTGAGAAGCGAGGCTCCAGCATCATGAGCACGCGCAGCGAGGTCGCTTAGCTGTTTCAGCTCAGGAGTGGTTTGAAAATCGTGATAAGAAAGAATCACCTCGCACTGTTGCTCACGTGCCATGGCGATAATCGGAGAAAATTCTTTTGCAGAACAAAGTTCAACATCAATCATCGAAGCCCAAGAAAGCGCTGATTCCAAGAGGTGCTTGCGCTGTTCCAGGAGCAGGTTATTCAAACCTCCTTCTCTTCGATCGCGTGCAGTAGCAATGACTGGCAAAGGCCATTTTGCTGGCATCTCGCAGCTATGAGGTAATGCATCTAAACGAACTTCTAACAAGTCGATGCCTGTTGATAGTAATGTATTTTCCTCTTCGCTTAATTTTTTAAGGCAGGTTTTTGTATGAAGAATTCCAACAATGCGTGCAGGAAAAGATTTCACAGGGATAAAAAAGAGAAACCGCTAAATTCGCCTAATATCGCTCAAAAAGAAAAACTCTTTTTGCGTTATTTTGCGTATTTAGCGGTTTGCTGAATTTTTCTTAGGAACTACTTCATGAAGAGCGCTGCGCGGGACTGCTTGATCGCGCGGGTAATCTTGCGATGCAAGTGAGCAGCGACGCCGGTTGTGCGGCGAGAAAGAATTTTTCCATTTTCCGTTACAAACTTCTTGAGAAGCTCAGGATTTTTAAAATCGATAGCTTCCGTCGCAATATCAATACGGCGATGTGGCATCGCGCGATTGGCTCGACGGAAGTTAGAACGGCGTTTTGCAGTTTTAGGTTGAGTGTGCATTATTTAAGGGTGTTGTCGTTGGTGCTCTACTTAGTCTCGCGATGGAGAGTATGACGACGAAGGTGGGGGTTGTACTTTTTCTTTTCGAGGCGACCTGGAGTGTTCAGACTCTTCTTGTTACGAGTACTGACGTAACGAGAAACAGGTTTTCCCTCAGCAGTTGCTTCGGTGCATTCTAATGTAATAATATCACGGGCCATAATCAATCTTTAGTTGGTTCAAGAAGGTTCTCATCTTCATCATTTTCACTCTCTTCTTCGGTCAAGCCAAAGAGGGCGCTAACGGGAAGGCGAGTTCCGACAACGTGCTGTCGCTTTTCAAGGTCAGCCTGACATTCTACCGTATATCGAGTAAAAGGCCTGGCTTCCAAACGTGCACGAGGAATTTGCTTATTTGAAATTTCACAAACTCCGTAGCTACCATCATCGATGCGTTTGAGCGCTTCGTCAATCTCATAAAGTGAATTTTGTTCCTGAGATAGGATGCTTAAGGCAAAATCACGGTCATAAGCATCACTTCCTGCATCGGCTTGATGCATTCCGAAGGCTGAAGTCTCGCTCCCTGCATGAAGATTGTCGCGAGCGACTCCTTTCATTGAATCGAGTAGTGTATCCTTGAGTTGAAGGAGACGAGCTTTTTGTTTTACTAAAAATGGAGGGAGGTGTTGATTTTTTTTCTTAGCAGGTTGTGTGATAAAAGTTTGGCGCAGAACACCTCGGTTTTCTGACAATGCTTTTGGTTTGCTTTTTTGAACGATGCTTTTTACAGAAGGTGTTTTTTCAACGCTGTTTTTTGGAGCTGATTTTTTTGAGGAGGGAGTTTTAGCAACAGGTTTTGTTGGCTTTTTCGCCAGTTTTTTCGCCGGTGCTTTTTTTACAGGGGCCTTCTTAATGGCTTTAGATGGGCTTTTGACGGCCTTCTTTGGGCTCTTAGTAGTTTTTTTCACAGGAGTCTTTTTCTTAATCATAGCAAGAATTGGGATATTATTCGTCAAACGAAGAGGTTGCTAGTTACCTCTTCAAAGCAAGAGGTGCAAGAGAATTCTTAAATTTTTTTCTGTAACCTATAGTCTATAGCCTATAGCCTATATGCCTCCTATATGAAACCTCTCTCTGGATTTCGAGATCTCTTGCCTGATGACTATGCGCGACGACGCTACCTCACGGAGGGGTGGCGCCATGTTGCGCGGCGTTATGGGTTTGTTGAGTTTGATGGGCCAACCTTAGAATCGTTGGAGCTTTATCAGAAAAAAAACAGTGGCGGCGAGATTTTAACGCAACTCTATCAATTTACAGATCGTGGCGATCGGCCTGTAGCCTTGCGGCCCGAGATGACGCCAACCTTGGCTCGCATCGTGGCGGCTCATGATCGCGAATTTGTAAAACCGCTTCGTTGGTTCAATGTTGGAAATTGCTTTCGTTATGAGCGTCAGCAACGGGGGCGGCTCCGGGAGTTCTTGCAACTCAATTGTGATTTGTTGGGAGAGCGCTCAGTGACTGCTGATGCAGAAGTGATCGCCTTGCTCATCGACCTGCTGCGTCATTTTGGATTTGGCCCTAGCGATGTTACGATTCGAGTGAGCGATCGTCTCGCTTGGCACGATTTTCTGGAACAATTTGGGATTAAAAAAGAAAGCACCGTAGAATTTCTCAATATCGTCGACAAAATGGAGCGAGAGCCTCAAGAGAAGACGGAGGAAAAATTGGCAGCATTAGAACATTCGGGGCTGACGGTGGAAAAACTGCGCGAATTTATGGCCTCAACTCAGATTCCTGTGTTGGAGCCCCTTCTCGAGGAGCTTGCAGCGCGTGGATTGCGTGACTTTATCAAGCCGGATCTTTCTATTGTGCGTGGACTTGCTTACTACACTGGTGTTGTGTTTGAAGCGTTTGCTTTGAAAGGAGGCTTGCGGGCCGTTGCTGGGGGGGGGCGCTATGATCGATTGATTCACGATCTCAGCAATGGAGCAGTGACGCTTCCTGCGGTTGGTTTTGGAATGGGAGATGCAGTGATGTTGGAATTTTTAAAAGAAGTTCCTCTTGCCACTCAGCGCGAAGAGGCCTTTCATGCAGCGACCTCGGCTTGCCAGGTCTATCTCGTCATTGCAGACGAGGCGCAACGCTGTCACGCGATCGGTCTTGCTCAACAACTTCGAGATGCTGGTCTGCGAGTCTCTTTTTCACTGGCTTCCGAGCGCATAGGAAAACAATTTTCCGCTGCAGAAAATAGTGGAGCAACCTTCGCGGTTATGGTTGGCGTCGAATGGCCTCAACTCAAAGTGAAGCGATTGAGTACGCGGGAGGAGACGTCAGTGCCGCAGGAGGGCCTAGTTAGCTGGCTGCGAGAAAGTTTGATTTAAAAAGAAATGAACCACAAAGAACACAAAGAATAAAATTTCTAAAAATCTTTTTTTGTTTTTCTTTGTGTTCTTTGCGTTCTTTTGTGGCTATTCTCCTCTTCTTTCTTAACTTTTTAAAATGAATTACCGCGATTGTTTATGTGGCGCTTTGCGCGCTGAAGATATTGGCCGTACTGTGAAACTCAGTGGCTGGGTTGCCTCACGCCGAGACCATGGCGGTGTTATTTTTATCGATCTTCGTGATCGTGATGGCATCACGCAGATTGTTTTTCGTCCTGAGGTCCATCCCGAGGCTGCTGCCTTAGCGCATACTTTGCGTTGTGAGGATGTCTTAATGGTGACCGGAGAAATTACGGCGCGACTGCTCGGCACAGAAAATGCAAGGCTTTCCACCGGTGATATTGAGCTTGTGGCCACAGAGCTTGTCATCCTCAATCGCTCAGAGGTTCCTCCTTTTCCAATGGAAGAACGCATCGGGAATGAAGATTTGCGTTTAGCGTATCGCTACCTCGATTTGCGTCGGCCTGAGATGAAAGAAAATATTCGCTTGCGTCATCGCATTACCAAACTCATTCGTGATGGCCTTGATGAGCGTGGTTTTTGGGAAATTGAGACACCTTATTTGTCACGACACACTCCAGAAGGAGCGCGCGAATTTTTAGTTCCTTCGCGGCTCACTCCAGGCCATTTCTATGCCTTGCCACAAGCGCCGCAGCAATACAAGCAGCTCTTGATGGTTGGTGGCATCGATCGCTATTTTCAAATTGCACGCTGCTTTCGGGATGAGGATTTTAGAGCGGATCGCCAGCCGGAGTTCACCCAGGTTGATATTGAAGCCTCGTTTATTAACGACGAAGATATTTTCAAACTCATTGAAGAACTCTTTGTTCGTGTTGTGAGAGAGGCTCGGGGGGTGGAGATCACGACTCCTTTTTTACGTTTAACTCATCGAGAAGCGATGAATCGTTTTGGAAGTGACAAGCCCGATATGCGCTTTGGGATGGAGCTGCAAGATTTAGGCGCTCTTTTTGCGGCGACGGAGTTCAAAGTTTTTCGTAGCGCGCTCGAAGCTAAAGGTGTCATCAAGGCACTCAATGCTAAAGGATTCGCTTCGATCACGACCGGTCAGATTGAAACATTGACTGAAGTGGCTAAGGTAGCCGGAGCCAAGGGGCTCGCTTTTATCAAAGTAGAAAATGGAGAATGGAAATCGCCCATTGTTAAATTTTTTAGTGATGCTGAAAAAGCAGCGCTGACGAAAGCTCTCAATATCGAAGAAGGAGATCTGATTCTTTTTGGGGCTGACACGTGGGAAACGGCCTGCACGGCCCTTGGGCGAGTGAGGTTGAAAGTTGCCGAGCTGCAAAAAATTCCGATCGATCGTGAAGAGCTCGCTTTTCTTTGGGTTGTTGATATGCCGCTCTTTGCTTATAGCGCAGAAGACAAAAAGTGGAATGCCGTACACCATCCCTTCACACGGCCCAAGGCGAAAGATCAAGCTCTCCTTGATGCCGGTGCGTTTGGGGAAATCCGTGCGGAAGCTTATGACATTGTCCTCAACGGTGTGGAAGTTGGCGGAGGAAGCCTTCGGATTCATGAGAGCGATTTGCAGGCTAAGGTTTTTGCGGCATTAGGAATGGATGAAGAGGCGCAAGAAAAACTTTTTGGTCACTTGCTTCGTGCCTTTCGTTTTGGAGCGCCGCCGCATGGAGGCATTGCCTTAGGCCTCGATCGCTTCATTGCTCTCCTCGCTCATGAAGAATCGATTCGTGATGTCATTGCCTTTCCAAAAAATAATCGTGGAGTGGAAATGATGACTGGTGCTCCTGCAGCAGTTCCTGCAAAGGATTTGCGAGCACTGGCAATCATGTCGACACACCAGCATAAGTCGACTCACGAGCATCAGAAATAAGGGAGTTTAAAAAATTAGCCACAAAGAACACAAAGATCTCAAGAAAAACTTACTTTCATTCTTTGAGATCTTTGTGTTCTTTGTGTTCTTTGTGGCTAAATTCTTTTTTTTATTTTTTGATTTATGAATACAGCACCGCGACTGCTTGAGGGATTTACCGTAGAGGTCCATCGTGTGATTTATGACCCGCTGTTGGAGACACCCATGGGAAAGCCTTATGCCTTTGTCTACTTTATCACGATTCACAACAAAAGTGATCAGGCATTAAGAGTGAAGGGGCGCAAGTGGATTGTGCGCGAAGAGGAGGGCGATGTCACTGTTCTTGAGGGAGAAGGAGTGGTGGGAGAATATCCCTATTTATTGCCCGGTGAATTTTTTTCTTATAACAGCTATCATGTCACTGCAGGTCCTGCTGTGGCTGAAGGGGCTTATCTTGCAGCGACTGATAAGGGAGAGGCGGTGATTGCGATGATTCCGGAGTTTGAGTTGATTCCAACAGCTGCTTCGCAGCAGTTTGAATGATTGGCCACAAAGAACACAAAGAAATCAAAGAAAAAATCCTAGAAATTTTTTATAAAAAATTTCTTTTTTGGTTTCTTTATGTTCTTTGTGGCTAAATTTTTTTTGCCTTCCTGATTTTCAAACAAACTTCTTAAAAACCTCGTTGGCTTCTACTAAAGTTTCTTTACTTCCGATATCAAACCAAGTCCCTGGAACTGTCCAAGTGCCAACTTCCAGGCGAGGGTAGAGCCATTGGATGAGGCGGCCAGGTTGATCGGGATTATTTCCTTCTTGGATGTAGGCTTCGATGAGGGGAAGCACGTCGCTGCGATAGTAATAGAGCGCAATGCCGGTCAAAGTGCTTGTTGGTTGAGCAGGCTTTTCCTCGAAATGAGTGATGACGCCATGCTCATCAGTGGTGATGTTATTATACTTTTTGATGGCTTCCAAATCGCCAACGTCATAAAGAGCCAAGGTGGCGGCATGAGTCTTAGCGGCACTTGCAAACTCAGCTACAGGTTGGCTAAAAAGATTATCTCCAGCGACAACAAGGAGATCTTCGTTGAAGATATTTTCTTTTTTTAAGACATAATGAATGTCTCCGATGGCGCCAAGTTTGTCAGTATCGCTCGTTGATCCATCATTGACGATGGTGACATGGAGTTTGGGTTGCTTTTTTTGATAGCCTGCAGCCCAGGTTTTAAAAATCTCGGCAAATTTATTATTAGTGACCAAAAAGACATTTTTAATGTCTGGAATGGGAGCCAGATTATCAATGACCCACTCTAGCATTGGCTTGCCAGCGACTTCTAGAAGAGGCTTTGGTTGATTTTCGGTGAGAGGATAGAGTCGAGTTGCATAACCCGCTGCGAGGATCAGGATGTTCATGAAGCCAAAAAGTTAAGCATAAAGATGAGAAAGAGACTACAAAATTTCAACAACGATGGCTGTTGCGTTATCGCGGCCTGATTGGATGACGGCCTCTTCGACGAGATGGTGAGCAGGAGTTTTTTTGGAGGGATGATGGAGAATATTCCATAATTGATGATCAAACAGTCCATCAGTCACCCCATCGGTGCAGAGGAGAAGGCGATCGCCTGGGGAGCAAGTAAACGAACCAACGTGAGGCACCACAAATTGATGATCGGCTCCGAGGGCTTTTTGAAGGAGGTTACGGCCTTGATGGTGCTTTGCTTCGCGCTCGCTAATTTTTCCATGACGAAAGAGCCAGCCGACATGGGTATCATCTTCTGAAAGCTGCTGAATAGACCTCTTTGAAAACTCTGCTGCTGCTGGCACATGATAAAGCCTGCTATCGCCGATATGGGCAAAATAGCAATGATGGGGGCGAATCCAGCATAATGTCAGTGTGGTGCCCATGCCGTGGCATTCGTCGTAGCTCGCACTTAAAAAAAGGAGCGCGCGGTGGATCTCGCTAAAAAGTTCTATTAGCAGATCGGTGGTTTTGGAAACTTCTTCTTCGTGGGGAAGTTTTTTTTGCGCTAAATAAGTGGGAAATATTTTGGTAATTTTATCGATTGCAATCCGACTCGCAAATTCCCCTGCCTTGGCCCCTCCTAAGCCATCGCAGACGGCAAAGACATAAGACCTCTCCCCAAACTCTACTGTTGGCGCGGATAGCTGTGTCGCGCCCGTGCTCGCCTCGTCGAGTATTCGCTTATACACTCCTCGTCTGTGCTCCGTCTCTCCTTGTTCTCCATCCCCAGCAGCGAGTTTTGAAAGAGGTCTGTCATCACGATCGAGAGGAGTTTCTCCCGTTTTTCCAAGAAGGTGAATTTCTCGAGCGTCGAGAACTAGTCCTAAAAAACTATCTTCATTGTTCGTGCGCACTCTTCCTCTGTCGGTGTGTGCTGACCAGCGGAGTGTTAATGGTTTCATAGGAATAAAAGAATTTTTTCAGATTGGATAAAAATTTTAAAAATGCCGTTAAAAATTATTGAGGTTTAATTTCAAAAATTAACGTTCTTAGTAACATTTTATTTTTTCATCCCTTTCATCGCTTCTATCCCTGTGAATCTCTTTCAACAATGGTTGCAAATTCAAAATCGATAATACAAAAACGACCATCTCGTTGTCGGTAAGTAACGTTCCGTTTGTCGCAATCATCATGACGCACGCCATACTGTTCGAGCTCCTCAAAAAGTTCTTGTAAACGTCCCTCATCAAGATGCTCTACGCGAGATCCACAGCTCGTTGTTACTATTTTTAGCGCAGTTTCATCGACTTCTAACAACCGTGGCACAAAGGGACAATGACGTTGGTCCAAAAAGCGGAGCATCTTGACTTCATTAGTGAACCGTTCGTTGGCCTGAGGTCCCCGAAATTGTTTTAAAACACGTCCATCAAAAGTAACGTGAACAGTAGCGCGAAGAGTATCCTTAACAGCTTGCATGGAAAATTAGGTTACAGGTTACAGGTTGCAGGTTACAGAATTTTTTTTAAGCTTTTAAAGCAAAGTCTACAATTATCATTGCCAGTAACTTTATTTAAATTTAGATTTTCGAATTTAAATGGATTCTTCCTGTTCCCTGTAACCCTGTACCCTGCTCATTATGGCTAAATACAAATTAGAATATATCTGGCTTGACGGTTATGAACCCGTTGCCAATCTGCGCAGTAAAATCACTGTCAAAGAATTTGAAACAGCTCCTACTTTGGCTGAAATTCCGATGTGGAATTTCGATGGAAGTTCTACACGGCAAGCAGAGGGAAAAAGTTCTGATTGTATGCTCAAGCCCGTGGCTCTCTATGTCGATCCGACTAAAGAAAATGGATTTCTTGTCATGGCTGAAGTGTTGATGCCAGATGGGACACCTCATCCTTCCAACTCGCGCGCGACGATCATGGATGATCCTGACACTTGGTTCGGATTTGAGCAGGAATATTTTCTTTATAGCGAAGGACGTCCGCTCGGTTTTCCAGAAAGCGGTTTTCCAGAACCACAAGGTCGCTACTACTGTGGTGTAGGGTATGCACAGGTTGGTAATATTGCTCGTGATATTGTAGAAGAGCATTTAGAACTTTGTCTTGCTGCTGGGATCAACCATGAGGGGATTAATGCAGAAGTCGCCAAAGGACAATGGGAGTTTCAAATTTTTGGTAAAGGATCAAAGACTGCAGCCGATGAAATCTGGATGGCGCGCTATTTACTCATGCGTCTTTGTGAGAGCTATGGAGTTGATGTGGAGTTTCATTGTAAGCCACTCGGCAAGGATTTTGATTGGAACGGTTCTGGCATGCATTGCAATTTTTCCACCAAATTTATGCGTGAGCAAGGGGGCAAAGATTATTTCGAAAAATTGATGGCTGCTTTTGATAAATTCAAAAACGAACACATTGCTGTCTACGGCCCCGACAATCATCTCCGTTTGACAGGACTTCATGAGACACAATCGATTGATAAATTTAATTACGGAATAGCCAATCGTGGTGCCTCGATCCGCATTCCTCATAGCTTTGTTAACAGCGGCTACAAAGGTTATCTTGAAGATCGTCGTCCTAATTCTCAAGCCGATCCCTACAAGATCGCGAGCCGCATTGTGCAGACGATTGCGACGGTGCCGCTTTCTTAATGTTTTTTTAAGAAGATTCGAAAATCTAAATCTTATGGAGAGGCTTTTAGGCAAAAACTTCCCCTCCTATGGTGGAGTTAGTAAGCAATATCGTCCTCTCTCCAAAGAAGAAGATGATTTAGATGTTCCTCCTCCTCAGAAAGTAAGTTTAGGAGGGCACTCTATGACACAGGTGGAGCCACATCCAAAAAATAGTGATGCTGTTCCAAGCAACATCTCTCCTGAAGAGCCTGATCTAGGAGCTTTTGTTACAGATGTTATAAAAATTCCATTTTTAAATATTGAAATAAAGTAATTCCGTGACCAATTGATTTTTTAAAAAAACATTGCACATAGCTCAAATTCTGTTACCGTTACGGGCTGCGCAAATTTATCATTGCCGTCGGTCCTTGGGTGCTTAGTTTTTTACTGAGTGCCAGATAGCGCCAAGGGAAACCCGGTACAGGAAACATTATTTATTATGCCTATTCGTCTTGGTCGTTTTGAAATGCCAAAGTCTCTCGTTAAAGAAGAGAACGCCGCTACCCCTACCTACGCAAAGTTTATTGCCGAACCATTTGAAGCTGGTTATGGCCACACCATTGGAAACTCGTTGCGTCGGACATTGCTCTCCTCCCTCGAAGGTGCTGCTATTACTTCTGTTCGTATTGAAGGAGCTTCTCATGAATTTTCCAGCTTGCCTGGCGTGGTAGAAGATGTTGTTGAAATCATCCTGAACCTCAAGAAGGTCAAATTTAAAGCTCACGATCACGAAGTGCGCAATTTGACGCTCTCGGTTAACAAAGAAGGCGTTGTAACAGCAGGAGACATTACCTCCAGCGCTCAATGTGAAGTGCTCAATCCAGAGCAGCATATCTGCACGCTCGACAAGAAAATGAAATTTGAGGCTGAGCTCGAGATCAAAGTAGGACGTGGATTTGCAACTGGTGATGAAAATAAATATCCTGATATGCCGATTGGTGTTATTGCGATTGATTCGATCTTTTCTCCAGTAACAAAGGTTAAATATTCTGTCGAAAATACGCGTGTTGGACAACGTACTGACTATGACAAGCTGATTCTTGAAATCTGGACCGATGGTCGTTTGACCCCTGAAGAAGCTGTCCTTCAAGCTTCTGCTATTTTACGTCATCACTTCGATGTCTTCGTTAATTATGATGATACTCAAGTTGAATTTGATGAAACCCCAACCGAAGTTAGCCAAGAAAACAGCCGTTTGAAGAAATTGCTTGCGATGAGCGTCAATGAAATTGAACTCTCCGTACGTGCTGCAAACTGCTTGAATAATGCTAACATTACGACCGTTGGGCAATTGGCTCAGAAGTCAGAACCTGAAATGCTGAAATATCGTAACTTTGGTAAGAAATCACTCAATGAAATCAAAGAGAAGCTTGTTCAACTTGGTCTCGGCCTTGGAATGAAGTTTGAAGCAGGTATTGTTGAGACTTCTGCTCCAGTAGTAGAATAACTTTTGATTTTTTAACTTTTAACATTACTTTTGAATTATGCGTCATCGCAGAAAAACTGTTAAGCTCGGCCGCTCCACAGCGCATCGAGATTCTATGCTCTCCAATCAAGTTTGTAGCTTGATCGAGCATCGTCGTATTAAAACAACACTTGCTAAAGCAAAGGCAACCAAGCCGCTTGCAGAAAAAATGGTCACTCTTGGTAAAAAAGGAGATCTTCATGCACGTCGCGTGGCTGTTTCCTACCTCAAACAAAAAGAGATGGTCAAAATTCTTTTTGAAAGCATTGCCCCTGCTGCTGCTCATCGTCAAGGTGGGTACACCCGAATTATTAAGCTAGGACCTCGTCTGAGTGACAGTGCTCCGATGGCTTACTTAGAATGGGTTGATGCTCCTGTAGTATTAACACCTGAGATCACTGAGGAAAAAACTGTTGAAGCTAAAAAAGCTTCGAAAAAATAAATCCCCAGAACCGGTGAGGTCCGGCCTAAAATAACCTCATAACAAAAATCACGATGAGCCTGGATGCAAATCCAGGCTCATTTGTTTAGAGCGTGTCCCAAATGCTACTGATGCTGCGAATTACTGCGTTGCTGTGGTGCTCTCCGCTTCACGTATTATATATACGCTCAGCGTCTGTGGTTGAACTCGCTCGCTCGCGCTTGGCTCGCCCTTACGGGCTGCTTAACAGCAGTCCATCCAGCGGCCTCCCGGCCAGCTGTATTCTCGCGCCTTGTACTTCACTAGCCTCAGCGCATTTTGAACACGCTCTACATCTAGCTTGAAGATTTTTTATTGTAAGAAAGTTTTTTCTGTAGCCTGTAGCCTGTAGCCTGTAGCCTGTTCATTAATGAACATCGGTCTTGCCCAAATTAACAGTACTGTCGGTGATCTCGTTGGCAATGCGAGCCTCATTCTCGCTGCCTATCGTGATCTGATTGCACAAGGGGCTGAGTTGGTGATCACACCAGAGCTGGCGTTGACAGGTTATCCACCTCAAGATCTTCTTTTTTTGAATGGATTCGTAGAAAAAAATCGCAACCAACTTGATTGGTTGCAAGGACAGGTAGGAGATATTCCTCTTGTCGTTGGTTTCGTGGATCGCCATGAAGCAGGAAAAGGAAAATCATTTTTTAATGCAGCAGCGGTCTTGAGAAAAGATCATCCGATGGGCATTGCTCATAAACGATTGTTGCCAACTTACGATGTCTTTGATGAAGCTCGTTATTTTGAGTCGGGAAAGGAAGCTCTCGTTTTTGAGGTTCAAGGAAAAAAAATAGGAATCACCATTTGCGAAGATCTTTGGACGGCTGACTATTTGCCTCAAGCGCTCTATCGATGCGATCCTCTTCAAGAGTTGATGGCAGCAGGAGCAGAGCTCATCTTGAATTTAAGTGCTTCTCCTTTTCATATCGGTAAACCACGACAGCGAGAAAAAATGTTGAGAGAACAAGCCAAGCGCTTCCATGTTCCAATTGTTTATTGCAATGCAGTGGGAGGGAATGACCAATTGATTTTTGATGGACATTCGTTAGTGATCGCAGCTGGTGGACATGCGGTACAACGGCTTTCAGGATGTTGTGAGGCAAATAAAGTCATCGATGTGGCTCAAGTTGGAGGAGCATCTTCCGAAATGGATCATGAGAAAAGCTTGCGGGATGTTGAACTTGAAGAGCTTTATAAAGCTCTTGTTTTGGGCGTGAGGGACTATCTTCACAAATGTGGTTTTAAAAAAGCGCTTCTTGGACTGAGTGGTGGCATTGATTCGGCATTAGTGGCTGCCATAGCTGTTGCTGCGCTCGGAGCAGAGTCAGTGACGGGAGTCTTGATGCCAGGACCTTATTCTTCACAGGGAAGTATTGATGATGCTCGTGTTTTAGCGAAAAATCTTGGAATGCCTATCCTGCAGTTGCCTATCACCGCTTCCTACGAAACGATGATGCAGGCGCTCAAAAAACCTTTTGAAGGATGCTCTGCTGATATCACGGAAGAAAATCTCCAATCACGACTTCGTGGAGTGACACTGATGGCGCTCTCCAATAAATTAGGAAGCATGGTTCTCACCACAGGAAATAAAAGTGAAATGGCGGTGGGGTATTGCACGTTGTATGGCGATATGTGTGGCGGTCTCGCTGTGATTGCTGATGTTCCAAAAACCATGGTCTACGAATTATCACATTGGGTGAATCGAGAACGAGAGATCATTCCTCGTGCTACCTTAGAAAAAGAGCCGAGTGCCGAATTGAGGCCCAATCAAAAAGATCAAGACTCGTTGCCACCTTATGAAATCCTTGATGCAATTTTAAAGCTGGCTGTGGAAGAGCATCGATCCATGGCAGAAATCGTGGCGTTGGGATTTGAAGAGAAAACAGCTCGTTGGGTCGTTACTCAAGTTGATCGGAGTGAGTACAAACGTCAGCAAGCAGCCCCCGGCTTGAAGGTCACAGGGAGAGCTTTTGGAGTTGGACGGCGTTTTCCGATTGCGCAACGCTATAGGGAAGTGTAAATGTTTTACAGATATAACAAATACAATGGATGGCGGTATACAAAATCATCAGTCTTTTGGTGACTATCTAACAGGTTCAATTCCGGAAAAAACAAGTTTACTAGCTGGAATTAAGCAGCTTGGTTCGCAAGCTGGCACAGCTGTTTTGCAGGGGTTTTCCAGCATTTTTTCTTCTGTTACAGTAAGGTTTTCTTTTGCTAAGCAAAGCCTATTGAATCGATGGAAAGGTCAGGCAGCAAACGAAAGTAATGGGATATTGAGTAAATTTACTGAAACAGGAGGGACCTCCAGCGGATTCAATCTTAGAGACTATTTGGGGAAAATGAACATTTCTTTTTCTCGTTCAAGTCAGGAAGAGCATTTAACTTCCGACACAACTGTTTTAAGAGATTCAATTAATGCGCCTGTAAAAAAGACTTTCAATGAGCCTAAAAAATTTTGAAAGACTCTAGGATGAATTCTTCTTTTCTTGTTTTAAGATTGTCGCCTCTTTTCGAAAAATCAGCGCTGCTGAATTGAGGCAATAGCGAAGTCCAGTCGGAGGAGGGCCATCATTGAAGACATGGCCCAAATGGCCGCCACAACGAGCGCAGAGAATCTCATCGCGGACCATGCCGTGAGAAGTATCATGGTGTGTAACGATGTTTTCGTTGGCAAAGGGTTGAAAAAAACTGGGCCAACCAGTGCCAGAGTGAAATTTGGAAGAGGAGGAAAACAGTGGAAGATCACACCCTGCACAAAAATAGATTCCATTCTGATGATTGTCTAAAAGGTTGCCGCAAAAAGGAGCCTCTGTTCCTTTAGCTCGAAGAATGCGATAGGTCGTTGAGCCAAGTTGTTTTTCCCATTCAGTGTCTGTTTTAACAACGCGTGGGACTGATACCAATGGCCCCGGTAAGCCATTAGGGGCGACAAGACGGACATCAACGTTAGGAGAAGTAGTCATAGGAGTAGTGTTAGCCCAACAAGTGAGAATAAAAAAAAGAAAAAAGAAACCTATTTTTGAGAGATGCATTGTAAAATGATTTAAGCTAAAATAGAAGAGATGACACTCTTTCTACCATGGATCTTCATTGCTGTAGGAGCTTATTTTATTGGCTCCTTCCCCGCTGGCTATTTGGTGGGACGCTGCTGTGGTATTGATATTCGCCAGCATGGAAGTGGAAATATTGGAGCGACTAATGTGGTGCGGGTGCTTGGGAAAAAATGGGGAGGAATTGTTTTTGCCATCGATTTTTTAAAAGGATGGTTGCCTGTTATTTTAGCAACACGATGGAGCGAGGCTGTTTCTATCGACCCTCATTCTGCTCCAGGAGCCGTTGCAGCGTTGATGGCGTTGTTGGGTCATAGCTTTCCTTGTTGGTTGAGTTTTCGAGGAGGAAAGGGGATTTCAACATCAGCAGGAATTATTATTGGTCTTTTTCCAGGAGCATTCCCTTTTTGTATAGGAAGTTGGTTGATGGTTTTTTTTACGACTGGCTATGTCTCGCTAGCTTCTCTGGTTGGAGCTTCGATGTTGCCGCTCACAGTTGCAGTATTTTATTTTTTGTCTCCTCGCTATGATTGGCCTTCTTGGCTGCGTGCTGATTGGCTTTCCGTTTTGGTTGCATTCTTGATGGCAACTGTTGTGATTTGGAGGCATCGCAGTAACTTGAAGCGGTTATGCCAAGGAACAGAACCCAATTTTAAAAGTAAAAAAAAATAATCTTATGACAGGAGGCAGGAAAATTTGTGTGTTGGGAACAGGAAGCTGGGGAAGTGCCTTAGCCTTGACTCTGGCACAACAGGGAAATGCTATAACGCTTTGGGGGCACCACCCTCAGCATGTTGAGGAGATGAAAATTTCTCGGCTCAATCCCACTTATGTTCCAGGTGTTATTTTTCCAAAACATATTCATCTGACTCATGATATCACTGAGTGTTGTGATGCTGATGTGATCTTTTTTGTGGTGCCTTCAAAATTTTTAAGAAGTGTTGCTATAAAGCTGGCAAAAGCTTCTCCTTCTTTGGCTGGAACAATGATTTCTTGTACCAAAGGCATCGAGCATCAAAGCGGAAAATTAATGAATGAAGTTTTGGCAGAGATTCTACCACATGCCTCTATGGCTGTCCTCTCTGGCCCAAATTTAGCAGGTGATATCGCTCGTGGCTTGCCTGCGGCTGGAGTTTTAGGATGTGAAGACCTTTCCATGACGACAAGCTTGCTCTCCATTTTTCAAGAAACTTCTTATCGTGCTTATAGTAGTTCGGATATTCGTGGCATTCAACTCGGAGGTGCCTTAAAAAATATTTTTGCCATTGCTGCTGCTGTCTCTGATGGTTTGGGAATGGGCGAAAATGCTAAAGCTGGTCTTGTCACGCGTGCTCTTGCAGAGATGACGCGCCTCGGGGTGGCCATGGGAGGAGATCGGCAGACCTTTAGCGGATTAAGCGGTGTCGGAGATCTAATAGCTACTTGCTTTAGTGTTCATAGTCGTAACTACCAAGCAGGCTTACAACTTTGCCAAGGAAGATCATCAGATGACATTCAACATTCCATGGTGATGGTTGCAGAGGGCCTTCCTACCGCTCAAAGCGCTCAAGCTTGCGCTCAAAAACTCGATGTTGAAGTACCGATTATTGATGCCGTTGTCGATCTTCTTCATCAAAAGAAAACGCCTCAAGAAGCGATGAAGGAACTGCTAGGAAGAAGGCTGAAGGCTGAAGGCTGAAGGCTGAGGGCTGAGGGAGAAATATTTCAAAGCAGATTGCGGAAACTAACTAACTAGAGCGAATTTGGAACAGGCTCTAACGTTGGACTGTTACTGGAGTTCCCATCGGCGTAATCTCAAAAAATTTCTTAGCCATGCGATCGGGGAGTCTGATGCAACCATGAGAATCGGGAACACCTGGAAGAAACCCAGTGTGCATGCCGACACCTGTATAAATTCTCATGAAGTAAGGCATAGGAGAGCCAACAAAGTGAGCTCCAGGAGGCATCTTGATTTCACTGCGGACAACATTTTTGACAACGATTGCTCCACTACTATTGACGTAATCACCACAAGAGGAAGAGACGTGATGAAGATCTTTCTGGTTGATTTTATAGTGTCCTGTTTTTGTCTCTCTTCCTTCACTCCCGGTGGAAACCGCAGAGACACCGACTAATTTGTTTCCTTTATAATAGTAAAGTCGCTGTTCGCTCAAATCGATGACAATGGAGGGAGAGCCTGGAACATTGTCCCCATCCCAATAAGAGACTTGATCCGCCAAAGACATCTGTGTTTGGCGCGTGAGAGATCCGTCGGTGCCGAGGTATTTTACGGAGCGATCATCAAGACGATGGTCATACGAAGCGCAACTTGAAAAAAAGAGAGCGCTAAGAGTAACAAGAGGTAAGAGAAAAAAGGAAACTCGCATCTGGTTAACGATAAAAAAATAAATTCTAGAGGCAAGATCTTTTAGATTTCATTATGTCCAATAAACACCTTGATTGGAAATTGATTGGTCAACTTGACTGGGTCAGCGCGATAACTTTGAAGTTCTCCTTTATAATAAACAGCAACGATATAACCGATGTAATAAAGATCTGATGTGACGGTGTCAGGTTGATAAGTGACTTCCAAAATTTCAGGCTCCGAATCTTTCCATTCAACCGGAGAGCGCACCCAACGTGAGGTGACTGGAGCTTTGCTGGCAATCACTTCTTCTCCTTGCTGATCATAAAAATAGACTTGGACTTTAATGTCAGGAATAGAAATGGGTTCCTGTGTTTGTGATTTAATGGCAATTTTCAGCATCTGCTCTCCTAGATTGCCGTGAGTATGTCGGATATCGATGATGCTTAAACTGGCTCCCGGTTGTAGATTATTGCCTTCCACCAATGAGGTCTCAGCTTTAGCAAGAACGTCATTATGAATCGGTCCATTATCGGATCGTAACGGAAGAGGTGCCGCTTTTTTTTGATGATCAACGACAGGGGGGAGTGGTTTTTCCAAAGTGCTTGGGGCTTTGTGAGGAAGTAGTCCCACTACGATCATCATAAAACGTGGGGCTAAAACAATGAGAGTCGCAGCAAGCTGGATCAGGGCTATGCCAATCAACACTTTTAAAGTGATGCTAAAGTAAGGGTTGCCGGCTGGTTTTGGAACCAGTGGAAAGGTTTTGGAGTTTTTGGGACGCGCCATTTTATTTCTTCATCTTCTCCCACCACTCTTTATAAATGAGAGGAGAAATTTCGGAAGGTTTAATTTCGCTCCTGCCTCCCCAAAAAACGTTGGTGTAGAGCAAGGGAATTCCAACGTTTTCGAGATGCTGGTCAATGGCTGCTTTATGTTCGAAGAGGCGAGCTCGATCGGTACCATGAGCCACTCCCATGATGTTAACATTGTAAAATTCCGGACCTCCTTCTCGCCAATAGCAGTGAGTAAGAATATCGTGACGTCCAATTTCTGCGCCTGCTTCTGCTTCACGTCCTGGTGGAACAGCCCAATGGAAAAGGCCATTAAAGCGAGTCACGCGCACGCCTGTTGCAGAGGGTTTGACATGTTCTAAAAACGTTGAGAAGCGACCTAAAAGTTTTCTCTGCTCTAAGGAACGTGCAATTGCGAGAAATTCTTCTTCTGAGACGCCGGCTTTTTGAGCACGTTGGCGCCAAGGAAAAGAGACGATTTCTTCTGGCAAGAATTCTCGTTTTAATTCAAGAAGAACTTCCCATTCGCGATCGGTGAGTGCTACTACCGTTGGAGTCATCATGCTGGCAGGTTGGTTTGAGCGATCGCCAGGTTGAGACGTTTTGCGACGAACATGCCCCACGCCGAGTGCAAAAATTCCTTTAGCTGGCATCAAGCGGAAGCTCTCAGCTCCTGTTTTTTGCTGAAGTAATTCGCAATGCTCTTGGAGTGAGAATCCCGTAGGAACTTTAATTGTTGTCCAAAGTTTAAAAGCACTGCCAGGAATCTTAGCATCAGTGGAACGAGTGACCACGTGTCCAGAGAAAGGGTCTTCGCGAAACATAAAATCAAAGGCAGCGTCTAACTTTCCTTCAGGAATACGCCAAGCAACAAGTGATCCTGGTGCCAAATTGTTCGCAATTAATGTCTGACGAACTCGGCGAATCGTACCTGCTTCCAGCATGGCTCTAATTCTCGACAAGACAATATGGAGCGGCTGTCCTGACTTCTCTGCGATCAGTGAAAAGGGATCTTCATGAAATCCAGCAATTTTATCTTCGGAGATCGCTAGAATGGCAGCATTGATAGGATCATTGTGTTCGGTGGGAATGCTCATAAAGAGGTTTCTTCAGATATTTTTGCAGCGTCGATTAATTGCCAAAATGCTCCAGCATCGGCAATTTGCTCATCTTCCGTCATGGGAAGTTCGGAGCGATAAAGAAAGTCGCGAATGGTATTTTTATGAAGCACGCGATGAACAATTACTCCTTTGGGGTGGGTTTCAAAGTAGATGCGATAATCGAGGCAGCGATAACGGAAAAGATTTCTTCCATCGCGACGAATAGCACCAAATTTTTCATTGCCGAGGCTTTCGAGATCTTGGGGTAAAATTTGGAACTCACACAAAAGATCGAGTTGCAGTTCTTTGGGGAGCACGCTCATTTCAGCGGCACTGATAGGATTGAAAATAACTTGAAACATAAACAGGCTACAGGCTACAGGCTGTAGGCCACAGGCTGCAAGCAACTTTCTGTTTAATCAAAATCTCATGACTTCCACATCAAATGACAGATCATGAGGGAGGCAATGACGCCTGCTGTGTCTGCAATGAGGCCAGCTGCCAACGCGTGGCGACCTCGCTTGATCGCCACAGAGCCGAAGTAGATGGCAAGGACATAGAGTGTTGTTTCAGTGCCTCCTAGAATAGTGCCAGCTAATTGGCTCACAAAACTATTAGGTCCGGCGCTTTGAACAATCTCTGCAAAACAGCCTGTCGCAGCGCTGCCACTCAAGGGTCTCACAAAAATCAGCGGCAAGAGTTGAGAGGGGAGCCCAATGCGATCCAGAAGAGGGGCGAGGAGATGACTTATAAAATCGATGCAGCCTGCAGCGCGAAAAATTCCAATGGCAACTAAGATCGCCACGAGGTAAGGGAAAATGCGAAGAATGACTTGAAATCCCTCTTTGGCACCTTCGACAAATTCTTCATAGACAGGAACGCCTCGTAAGAAAGCATAGAGAGGAAAAAATCCGAGAAGAAAAGGAATGGCTAAAAGTGAGATCGCTTCAAGAATACCTAAAAATGGAGAGATAGAGACTGATCGATGTGTTGCTAGCTGCCATGCAGCTCCAACAAAAAGCATCACAAAAAGAAAGAGCGTTCCTTTTCCAAAAGTGGAAAGAGCTTTTGGTGGCACGCTGATTTCAAAGGCGGGGACATCCGTTGCTCTTGATGTTTCTAGGTTTGCTTCCGAAGTGGAAGTCAACGGTGGTAGTGCAAAGGCAGGTAGGCGCTGGAGAAGCTTCGCTGCGGTGATACCAAAAATGCAAGAGCACGTGGAAGCAATGAGGGCTGTTCCGATGATGGAAGTCGGATGAATAGCACCAGCTGCAGCTAAGATACCGATAGCCGTGGCAGGAATGAGTTGAATAGAACTCGTGTTAATCGCTAAAAAAGTGCACATGGCATTGGTCGCTACGCCGGGACGGCGATTTAATGTTTGCAAATCTTGCATGGCGCGAAGTCCAAGAGGGGTGGCTGCATTGCCAAGCCCCAGCATGTTGGCAGCAATGTTCATGACGATCGATCCCATAGCGGGGTGATTTGGTGGAACATCAGGAAAAAGTCTCACGAGGAGTGGGCGCAAGCATGCAGCAAGTTTTTGAAGGGCTCCCGATTTTTCCGCAAGTCGCATGATTCCAAGCCAGAGAGCCATAACTCCTGCGAGAGGAAGGGAGATGGTCATGATAGCCGTCTTGCAAGCTTCGAATGTTGCTGTTGTGACGGCGTCAAGATGACCTGTGAAAAGTCCAGTGATAATGCCGATGAGGAGGAGGGCGAGCCAGATAGGATTGATCATAAAAAAGTCTGTCTAAATGCTACTGCTGCGGCGCAGGACTGCGTCACTCCGGTGCTCGTGTCCTCGAGTATTAACTATACACTGCGGTACTGCGCTCCTCGTTCCTTGTCCTGCATCCACAGTAGCGTATTTTGACGAGATTTTTTAATTACTGCAACGACAAGATATTTTATTTTTATTCAAGTAATCTTGAACCTGCGGTCTGTAGTCTGTAGCCTCTGGTCTGCTATGCAAGTTGTCCTCACTAAAAAATTCAGATTCGAAGCTGCGCAGACGGTGCCTCACATTACGCGTTGCAACAAAATGCATGGGCATAGTTTTAAGATAGAGATTTCCGTGAAGGGTAAGAAAGACGAAACGACAGGATACTTCTGCGATCACGCTCTTATTAGCAATGCGATGAAACCACTCATGAAACTTGTTGACCATTCTTACTTAAACGATATTGAAGGGCTTCAAAATCCCACCATCGAAAATATGTGCGGTTGGTTTTGGGAAAAGCTTTCACCGCAGCTCCCGGGGCTCTATGAAATCGTCATTCATGAGACGCCGAAGGCACGATGTGCTTATCGAGGTGAATAAAAACTGCCTCAGAAATTCTACTGAGGCCGCGAATTACGGCGTTGCTGTGGTGCTTGAGTCTTCACGTATTTCATATACGCTCAGCCCCTGCGCTCCTCGCGCCTGGTACTTCACTAGCCTCAGCGAATTTCTGAGGCAGTTTTGCTATTTTATAGTGGAGTATTTTTCATTAACTATGACACTTCACTCTTGAGTTAAGTCCTAGATTTTTCATTTAATCCATTTTTCATGAAGCAACAAATTGATAACTGTCAACTGCCATCGCATAGCGCTGGCTCACACCGCGAAGAATCCGACAGCATGGGAACAATTCCTGTTCTTCATGATCGCTACTATGGCGCGCAAACAGCACGCTCACTCATTCACTTCAATATTGGCGATGATATCAAACCTGCTGTGTTGATTAAAGCCTTAGGTCAGCTCAAAAAAGCTTGTGCTTTAGCAAACCATGATCTTGGAATTTTGAGCGAAGAAAAAAAAGAGCTCATTGTACAGGCTGCTGATGAAGTCATTGCAGGAAAATTAAACGAGCACTTTCCGCTGCGCATCTGGCAAACGGGAAGTGGAACGCAGAGCAACATGAATGCGAATGAGGTGATCTCCAATCGTGCCATTGAACTTGCTGGTGGTGTGCTTGGTTCGAAGGTGCCAATTCATCCTAATGACGATGTTAATAAATCTCAGTCTTCCAATGATACCTTTCCAACCGCGATGAATGTGGCAGCGGTGACGGTTCTGAAAGAGCACCTCCTCCCAAGTGTTTGCGAGTTGAGGCATACGCTAAATGAAAAGGCCAAAGCATTTTCCTCGATCGTGAAAATTGGACGAACCCACTTGCAAGATGCTACACCGATGACACTGGGGCAGGAATTTTCCGGATACGTTGCCATGTTGGATCAAGATTTGAAGGGTATCGAAGTAGTCATTGATGGATTGTTACCCCTTGCTATTGGAGGTACCGCTGTCGGGACTGGCCTCAATGCGCCTCCAGAATTTGGAGCAAAAGTTGCCGCTTATTTGGCCACCATGACGGGCTTTGCTTTTGTCTCAGCGGAAAATAAATTTGCTGCATTAGCCAGCCATGGAGAATTTGTGATAGCTAGTGGCGCGTTAAAATCGCTTGCTGCCTCGCTGATGAAAATTGCGAATGATCTTCGGTGGTTGGCCTCGGGTCCTCGTTGCGGCATTGGAGAATTGATCCTGCCTGAGAATGAACCTGGCTCTTCCATCATGCCGGGCAAGGTCAATCCTACTCAGTGCGAGGCTGTCACCATGGTTGCCGTTCAAGTGATGGGGAATGATGCCGCTATTGGGATTGCAGCATCATTGGGAAATTTTGAACTCAATGTTTTTAAGCCAGTCATCATTCACAACTTCCTCCACTCCGTTCGGTTGCTTGGCGATGTCTGTCATTCGTTCACGGAGCATTGTGTGGAAGGAATCGAAGTGAATCATCGACAAATTGAAAAATATGTAAAAGAGTCGCTGATGTTGGTGACGGCTCTTAACCCGCATATCGGTTATGACAAAGCAGCCCAGATTGCGAAGAAAGCGCACCAAGAAGGGAAGACACTTCGTGAAGCTTCTCTAGCACTTGGTTTTCTGACGGGAGATCAGTTTGATGAGTGGGTCGTGGCTTCGAAGATGACCGGACAGAGGAAATGATTGCTTTCTTGTTTTGACGAGCTTGCGCAAGCATACAACTGAGAGTATCTTTTCTGCATGGAAAAAACAGCCCTCTTGGCTTCCTCTTTTTTTTATCTTTTTAGTTTTTGTTCGACATTGCTAGCACTGCGCGCCAAGCAGCTCCGTCCTGGTCGATTTAGTTTTGTCGCTATCTTTTTGGGAGTCGTTTGCCAAAGTTGGTTCTTGGCTTTAAGAGGGAGAGGGACACACGCTTGTCCCATTACGACTTTGCCAGAGATGTTGATTTTTTTGAGTTGGGCCATCGGCTGGTTTTATCTGCTCATCGGTTCGACTTATCGTGTTTCATTGATGGGAGCTTTTACGGCACCACTCATCTTGATGCTTCAATCCATCGGATTCCTCTTGCTGGTTCCAGCCATTCCTGTTCAGCACCTACTCAATGCTTGGATTGAAGCTCATGCCGCTCTCTCCTTGGTTGCCTTTGGAGCTTTGGGCTTGGCTTCCGTTTCAGCGTTGATGTTTTTGTTTCAAGAAGCGCAACTCAAGTCACAAGCACCAGCGCCAATTTTTCATTTTTTGCCGCCGATGCAACTATTGGAAATAACAACCGTTCGTTTGCTCTGGTTAGGGCTGGGGCTCCTCACCATGGGTTTTGCTGCTGGAGCCTTATCGGGAATTTCTATTTCAGGAATGAAATTTTGGATCTCCTTTTTGCTGTGGGGAAGTTATGGTCTTCTGGGAGTGGCTGAACAAGGACGTAGACTCTCGCCTCATCGTTTTGCGCAGGGAGTTGTGGTGATTTTTCTTTTTGCGTTGGGGGTTCTTTTTAAATTCGCATGAATATCTTTTGCGCTGGCCTTAATCACAGAACGGCTCCGCTTAGTATGCGAGAGCAGGCTGCTATTCATGATCGTGAGATGGCGACAATGCTCGAGCGAGTTCGCGAAATTGATGGTGTTTCTGGAGCTGTGATGCTCTCGACCTGTAATCGCGTAGAACTTTACGCGTCGACCTTGTGTCCTTTGCAAACGTTGCATGGTTTTCAAGAAATTCTCCACGAGCGTTCAGGAGAAATATTACCGCTTTACCATCACGCGACTCCTGCAGCTGTGCGTCATCTTTTTCGTGTGGCTAGTGGGCTTGATTCCATGGTCATTGGGGAGACGGAAATTTTAGGGCAAGTCAAAAAGGCGTATGCATTAGCTTCTGAATATGGAACAACGACGAGTCCGCTGCATCGCTTGTTTCAACATGCTTTTCGCGTGGCGAAATCAGTGAGGACCGAAACACAAATCACGCGAGGTGCTGTTTCGGTTGGTTCTGTAGCGGTGGAACTTGCGGAAAAGATTTTTGGAGAGCTCTCCCAATGCCGTGTCATGATTTTAGGAGCCGGGGAAATCAGTGAGCGAACGGCTCGGAGCCTTCAAGCGCGCGGGGTGCGCAGCGTCATTGTTTCCAATCGTACTTACGACCGAGCTGCCGCTTTGGCGGCGGAGATCGGAGGAATGGCTCTTCATTTTGATCATTGGGAAAAAACATTTTCCGATGTCGATATCATTGTCAGTTCGACCGGGGCGCCTCATGCCATCTTGACCGTAGAAAAATTAAAACCACTTTTAAAGCAACGTCAGCAACGACCATTGTTTGTCATCGATTTAGCGGTGCCTCGTGATGCAGAACCTGCCATCAATAAACTGCCAGGAGTTTTTCTTTATGACATCGATAGTCTTCAACAAATCGCTGCGCAGTCTCTCGATATTCGACGTCAAGAAGTTGTGCGATGCGAATCGATGATTGAAGAGCATGTTGGAACTTTTTTAAAGTGGTTGAGGGGAAGGTCGGTTTCTCAATGAAATAATTATGAATGAATCATCCCTGCAATCTGTAACCCGCAATCTGCAACCTATTTTTCTAGGTACTCGTGGAAGCGCTCTGGCACGCGTGCAGACGACGATCGTTCGTGAAGCATTGAGAGCCGTAGCACCGCAACTTTTGTTGGAAGAAAAAATCATTACGACGACGGGAGATGCTAAACAGAGTTTATCGCTTCATGAGCCAGTGGCTGAAGGGTCAGGGCTCTTCACGCGTCAGTTGGAGGAAGCGCTGCTAGCAGGTGAAATCGATGCTGCTGTGCATAGTCTCAAAGATTTGCCGGTGATGACGCCTCCCGGATTAACATTATCCGCAATCCTTCCACGAGCAAAGGTGACTGATGTGGTAATCACACGAGAATCTGAAACTTGGAAAAAACTTTCTGTGGGAGCCATTGTGGGAACGAGCAGTCCGCGACGTATGGAGTGGACGCGCGCTCATCGAGCTGATCTCGTGGTGAAGCCGATTCGTGGCAATGTTCCGACGCGTTTAAGAAAATTGGCAATGCATGAAGGAGGAGATCGCATGGACGCTCTCTTTTTAGCCCGTGCAGGATTAGAGCGACTCGGTTTTGATCTTGGAATCATCGATCAAGAAGGAACTTTTCTTTTTGAAGGAATAAAATTTTTGGTGACGGAATTGACCGATCTTCTTCCGGCGCCAGGTCAAGGAGCGATTGCTGTGGAAGCGCGGAGCAAAAAAAACAGTCAAGATTTTGAAGAGGCTTTAAAAAAAATCCATCATGAAGAGACAGCGCGCTGCGTGACAGCAGAGAGACTCTTGCTGCAATACCTTGGTGGAGGATGTCATATGGCGCTGGGAGCATTGGCGACAGTTGATCCTTCTTCTCAACAACTGCATCTTCGTGCAACTTATGTTCCTTTTCCCTCAGCCAATCTGCGTGAGGGCGAAGCGACTGGAACTACTCCGGAAGAAGTGGCGTTGCGTGTGGCAACACAGCTGGGAGACAAACTAGCAGTCATTTAAAAAATTTTTATGAATAAAAAATCTCAATCTAAAAGTGGAATTTGTTATCTCGTTGGCGCTGGGCCGGGCGACCCTGGGCTTTTGACGATGCGAGGTGTAGAGTTATTGAGGCAGGCAGATGTTGTCATCTATGATTATCTTTGTAATCCAACGTTGCTGCAGCAGGTGCCTGCCACCGCAGAAAAAATTTATGTAGGAAAGAGCGCTGGAAAACATACGCTCTCTCAAGAAGAGATTAATGCCTTGTTGGTAGAGTCGGCTCAGGCTAAGAAGCTTGTGGTGAGGCTCAAGGGAGGAGATCCTTTTCTTTTTGGACGTGGGGGAGAAGAGGCTGAGGCACTTGCAGCAGCAGGAATCAAATTCGAAATTGTTCCAGGCGTGACCTCCGCGATTGGAGGTTTGGCTTATGCAGGTATTCCGGTAACACATCGCGCTAGCAATTCGATGCTGACTATTTTTACGGGACATGAAGATCCTTCTAAAAAAGAATCGGTTCTGGATTATCGAGCGCTCGCAAAAACGGCAGGAACCAAAGTGATGTTGATGGGAATGGAGCGTCTCGAAAAAATTTGTGAAGAATTTTTAGCAGCAGGTATGGATAAAAATACTCCGGTGGCTCTGGTGAGATGGGCTTCGACGCCACGTCAGCAGACGCTAACGGGAGTATTAGCAACGATTGCAGAAAAAGCCAAGCGAGAGAAATTTGAAGCACCCGCAGTCGCCGTTTTTGGTGAGGTGGTTCCTTTGCGAGAAAAACTGAATTGGTTCGAAACAAGGCCTCTTTTTGGAAAACGAATTGCTGTGACTCGCACGCGAGAGAAGGCCAGTGAGCTTGTTGTGGCGCTGCGTAACTTAGGAGCAGATGCTTACGAGCTTCCTACCATTCGGATCGAACCGGTAGAAAAGAAGAGCGATCGTGAAGCCTTTGCTGAAGCTGTGGTGCAGGCGCACCATTATGATTGGCTGATCTTTACGAGCCCTAATGGTGTGGCTCACTTTTTTGAAGCGTTTTATCAACTTCATCAAGATGCTCGCGAATTAGGAAATGTAAAAATTGCCGCTATCGGGCCTGGAACAGCACAAAAAGTTAAGGAATATCATTTTGGAGTTGATTTGATACCCCCGCAGTTTGTGGCAGAATCCCTCTTGAAAGAATTTAAAAAACAGGGAGTCGAAAATTTGAAGATGCTTCTGCCAAGAGCTTCAGGAGCCCGTGAGATGCTTGCTGTGGAATTAGAAAATTGTGGAGCCATTGTGGATGATGTTCCTGTTTATCAGACTATTGGCATGATCGAAGATGAAACGGGCGGTCTTCAACGATTTGCTGCGGAGGGAGCAGATCTGATTACGTTTACGAGTGGCTCAACGGCACAACATTTTAAAAATCTTCTTGAGAAAAAATCAATCTCCTTGCCTGAAGGGATAGCGCTTGTCAGTATTGGTCCAGTTACCTCCGCCGTGATGAAGGAATTAGGGATGACTGTTGAACTCGAAGCTAAACAGCATGATATCCCTGGGTTAGTGGAGGCTATTGCGAGTTATTTTGAAACAGGAAAAAAATAAAATCCTTTTTATGAGACGCTCTTGGTATTTTCTTGTTTTTCTTTGCATCGCTAGTTTGGGCGTCGCCTCTAGCGCACGATGGCATGTTATCAAAAGCAGGGAGCGGGGCTCGCTTCCGGGAGGTGCTTTGTTGAGGTCAGTGACCTTGCGAGAAATTTCGACGGTAGAAAAAGAGAGAGAGGCCGTTATTACTGCTGTCGTGTTTCAGGATCGGACATATCAACTTCAGGTGATGGACAATCCTGCGCGCGATCAAACGCTAGCGCAGGTGATGCGAGAGCAGCATTTTTTGGCTGGGGTGAATGGGGGTTATTTTCATCCTGATGGGAAACCATTGGGATTGTTGATCAGTCAGGGAAAAATAGTACACGCTCAAGAAACGGCGCGGCTTTTAAGCGGATTTGTTGTCATGGCTGGAGAGAAGTTACAATTACTGCGTGTCGGAGAGAGCCTGCCAGTGGGAGCGACAGAGGCGCTTCAGGCGGGACCTTTTTTAATCGATCGGCAAGCTCCTGTCGTTGGTTTAGAAGCAACACGGATCGCACGTCGGACCTTTGTGGCTACGGATGGACATGGTCTTTGGATGATCGGCGTGATTTCTCCGGTGACCCTTGCAAAAGCAGCACGCGTTTTATTGGCTGCAGCTCCGCGATTTTTCCCAACACATCCGATCCAACGAGCGCTCAATTTGGATGGAGGTTCTTCGAGTGCTCTCTGGGTCGATCTTGCTTCACAACCTTTTTCTCAATCGGAAATGGGAACGGTCAGGAATTTTGTAGGAATAAAAATGAAGTAACTCATCTTGGCACTTCAGGGTCTACGAAGGATAAGGTAGGAAAAATCTATGAAAAAAATATGGCTTTGTTTAATCGTAACAATGATGGCGAGTGCCTCTTTGTTTGCTGGGACAGAAGTAACCTCCAAAAAAGTGGTTGTGCCCGCGGAGGAGGAACTCTTTCGCGCTCACGAGTGGCAAATTGATATTGCGGTGCAGGGAGCTGCGGGAACAACTCGAGGTAGTACGAGTGGTTCTATTGGTGGTGGTTTAGGAATTAATTATTTCTTTACAAAATATATTGGCCTTGGTCTTGATAATTCTGTGAGTGGTTATGGATGGCCTCGCTCGATGAAAACGGTCGACCATCTCATGGCCGATCTTCTCTTCCGTTACCCTGTTGAGGCTTGGCGTGTTGCTCCTTATTCCATGGTTGGGGGCGGTGGTAGTTGGAGTGTCGCAAGCCAAGGATATTTTAATATCGGCCTTGGTTTTGACTATCGCCTGACACGAAACATAGCGCTTTTTAGTGATTGTCGTTGGCTTTATGGCGATAATGGGACTGCTGGCCAGGGCATTGTTAGCAAGGCATACCCACGAATTGGTGTTCGTTATATTTTTTAATCAATATTCCTAAAATTGATTTAATTTGATAACAGCGCTGGATTTTTCTAGCGCTGTTTTTTATGCTCAGTCAGAATCATCACTCATCCACTAACCAACTTTACTTATGCAAATTCATTTAAGTCCTCGTCATATGGTCCTCACCGCGGCCATCCATTCTTATGTTTGTGAAAAGGTAGAGCATCTGGAAGCAATGACACCCTCGTTAATTGCTGCTCATGTGGTGATCATGCATGATGAAACAAAAAAGAAGCGTTATATTGTTAAAGTTCACCTAGCCTTGCCTGGTCCTGATATTCACGCTGAGGATGCAGAAGATGATCTTTATGCGGCAGTAGATCTCACTGTTGCAAAACTAGCTCAGCAGTTACGCAAAAACAAAACGAAGCGTCGCGAGTCGAAGACGCACAAGCTGCGTGTTGCTAAGGAAGCCATGAAGCGAGGGCTTCGTTCCTAGTGCATTGTAAATTCTACTATTGTGGCGAAGAGCTGCGTTGCGTCGATGCTCGACTCGTCGAGTATTTCCATATACACTCCTCATCTGCGCGCCGTCGTGCCTTGCTCTTCATCCACACTAGCGAATTTCCAACGCACTAGTCTGAGGTAACATCTCCCTACTAAAAAGCGAAACTATAATATTTTTTAACACGCTCTAATGGAATCGGAATACAAAATTTCCCTCGAAGTCTTCGAGGGGCCGCTAGACTTATTGCTCTACCTCATTAAAAAAGACGAGGTCGATATTTATGATGTCTCTCTCGAACGCATTACCAAGCAATATTTGGAGTACCTTGAAGCGTTAGAGGTCTTAAACATTGAAGTGGCTGGAGATTTTGTGGTCATGGCGGCCAACCTTCTCTACATCAAGAGTCGTACGTTGCTTCCTAAGGATCAGCAGATGCCTGAAGAGGATGTGGAAGAAGATGATCCACGCTGGGAATTAATTCGACAACTCATCGAATATAAAAAATTCAAAGAGGCAGCCGTGCACCTTCGAGATCAAGAGGCCTTGCAAGGGACACTCTTTCCACGTCCTGGAATTCTTTCTGCAGCAGATTTTCCTGCAGAAGGACCTCTCTTGTTAAATGAAGTCTCTATTTTTGATCTCATCAATGCGTTCCAAAAAGCATTACATCGTCTCCCCAAGGAGGAGGTGGGTTCAGAAATCTATGAAGAGACTTACACGGTTGCTGATCGGATGCAGCATCTCCTTCGGATGATCACGCCTGGAGTTGCTGTGCAGTTTCAAGAGCTCTTCTCGTCCGTGGCTTCGCGCTCGGAGATGGTGATCACTTTTCTTGCCATGTTAGAGCTAATCCGTATGAAGCAACTTGCGGTGCGTCAGGAGCAAGAGTTTGGAGAGATCGTGATTGAGAAAGTTGAAGAGTTGAAAGAGTGAAGAGTTTAAAATAAAAACAGAATATTTTTCCCAATGAATGAACAAGCTACCAATTCTGAATTAGCATCGCAATGTGATGAGGTGTTAACTACGAACTACGAAAGACCAACTCCCAACGGCAACCGTGAAGCGGGCGCTCTGCCTCAGCTCTCTCAAATTGTAGAAGCTCTTCTCTTCGCCTCTCAAAAGGCAGTAACGACAAAAGAACTCCTCAGTTATTTTAAAGCAGCTGCAGTAGCAGCTCCTGAGAGTGAGGCTTCTGCTTTTGCTTCATTAAAGGAAACAGATCTTGCAGGTGCCCTTCATGCATTGCAGCAAGAGCTAGGAATGAGTGAACGGGCATATGAATTGCGCGAAACCGCTTCAGGATGGCAGTTGGTTACGGCATCCAAATTTGCCCCGTGGTTGCGTCAACTTTTTCCAGAGGCTCGTCCTACGCGCTTAAGTGCACCTGCGTTGGAGACATTAGCCATCATTGCCTATCGACAACCGATTATTCGTGCTGACATTGAAGCTGTCCGAGGTGTGGCTGTTGATGGTGTGATGCAAACATTGCTAGATCGCGGACTCATTCGTATTGCAGGGCGTTCTGAAGTGCCGGGACGGCCACTTCTTTATACGACGACACAGGCATTTTTGGATCATTTTGGGTTGCGCGCTTTGGATGAGCTTCCTAACGCTGCAGAGTTACGCTACGTTCCTCTTCCTCAAGTTGCGTCTACAGTAACAGAGCCAGCAGTGTTATCACCGTCTGATGCTGAAGGAGAGCAGGAGCCCGTTGAGGTTGCTGTTCAAGAACAGCTGGAAGAAAAAAATGAAAATTAACTGTTGACTCGCACGTCTTCTCCATTTATTCAAGAGACCTGAACATTCTTATTTCACAAACCAATTAAATCTATGAACAAAACATTATCATTAATCGCGCTTGTTCTTGCAACGGCTGTTACGTCGTTTGCTGGAGAAGCAGTCAGTTCTAAAAAAGTTGTCGCTCCTGCAGACGATTGCCGCTTTCGTGCAAACGAATGGCAAATTGATGTTGCAGCTGAAGGTGCTGGTGGCAACTACAATGGCAATAGTGGTGGCGGTATCGGTGGCGATCTAGGTATCAACTACTTCTTCACTCAATACATTGGTATTGGTGTTGATAATGCTGTTGGTGGTTTTTGGCCATCCAGCGGAGCTGGTGCTGTAGGAGTTGACTGCTTGCAAGCAGATCTTCTTCTTCGTTATCCTATCTGTGCTTGGAATCTTGCTCCTTACGCCATGGTTGGCGGTGGTGCTACTTGGGGACCTGCTTCTCAAGGTGATGGCAATGTTGGTGGCGGTGTCGAATGGCGCTTTGCTCGCAACGTTGGTTTCTTTGCAGAATGCCGTTGGCTCTATGGTACTGCAGCTAATGGTAATCTTAGCATGGCTCTGCCTCGCGCAGGCTTCCGCTTCAACTTCTAATTTTCCTTCTTATCGATTAAGAACGTTTAGAATAGTTTGTTTATAAAAACGGCACTGGAAAAACCAGTGCCGTTTTTTTTATTCATTTTAAATTTAAAGACCTTGTCTTCTGTTCCTCATGGACATAGTCTCTTCTGATCTTATGAAAAAAACATTATCATTAATCGCGCTTGTTCTTGCAACGGCTGTTACGTCGTTTGCTGGAGAAACAGTTAGTTCTAAAAAAGTAGTAGTACCTGCAGATGACTGCCGCTTTCGTGCCAACGAATGGCAAATCGACTGTTCCACTGTTGGTGCTGCTGGAGTCTACAACAATCAAGGCAAACAAGCTCTTGGTGGTAATGTAGGAGTTAATTACTTTTTTACAAAATATCTTGGTCTAGGTATTGACAACTCTGTTGGCAGTATCAGAAATGCTGGAATGACTGGTTTTGATGGTCTTCAAGCTGGTGATAGCCTTCAAGCAGATCTTCTGCTTCGTTATCCTATCTGTGCATGGAATCTTGCTCCTTACGCCATGGTTGGTGGTGGTGGTAGTTGGGGACCTGCTAGCCAAGGAGATGGTAATGTTGGCGGAGGTATTGAATGGCGTGTATTAGAACATGCCGGTTTCTTTGCTGATTGCCGTTGGCTTTATGGTACTTCAGGATTGACTATGGCATTGCCACGCGTTGGTATCCGTGTCAATTTCTAATAATTGATAAATCTTTATAAAGAGCAGCGCTGAATTTTTTCAGCGCTGTTTTTTTTATAAAAAAGGGCCATTGAAAAAAAAGTTCTATTGACGTATGTTTTGTTTCATCTCAAAGGAACTTTATGAAAAAAATTGAAGCCATTATTAAGCCGTTCAAAATTGAAGAAGTAAAAGAGGCGCTCAATGAAATTGGCATTGAAGGGATGACTGTTACTGAGGTTAAAGGGTTTGGTCGTCAAAAGGGACATACTGAAATTTACCGAGGAAGTGAATACACGGTTGATTTTCTTCCCAAAATTAAAATTGAAATTGTCTTGGCTGATGAAGCAGTAGAAGGAGCAATTGCTGCTATTATTCGATCTGCTAAAACGGGAAAGATTGGTGACGGAAAAGTTTTTGTTCTTCCTATTGAAAATGCGATTAGGATTCGCACGGAAGAGACTGGTGAAAAAGCCGTTTAGAACACGTTCTAACAATTTGTTTTTTGAACGAAACAGACCTTTCTGATGCAGTAGCGAATTTTGAACAGAGCCTCCTATTTCCTATCTTCCATCTGCTATTTTCTAATTAGAATCGATCAATCTTCACGATCTCGTCGTAAGAAAGCTGTCCTGGTTTAGGATGAGGTTCCTGAATTTTTTTCCCAACAGCGATCATGAAGCTGATGACATGATCTTCGGGAAGGTGGATGATTTTTCCCACAGCATCAAAATCAAATCCATCCATCGGGTTAGAATCAAGGCCCATGGCTTTTGCAGCGAGCATGATGGTTTGCCCTGCTAATCCACAAGAGCGCATTGCTTCATCGCGAATAACCTGTGGTTTTCCATCATAGTAATCGTGGATGGCTGGTAGAATAAAGTTGCGGGCTGCTTGTGTGGCATTGGCCCAATAACGTTCAGGGCGATCTTTCCATGAAGAGAGATTCGCGCACATCACAATAAGCAAGGAGGAATCAGTGATCTGTTCTTGATTCCAAGCTGCTGCGCGAATTTGCTTGCGAACTTCTGGATTCTGAACAAGCAGAAAACGCCAGTTTTGAATATTGAAGGCAGTAGGAGCGTCCATGGCTAGCGAAAGAAGTTGGTGGATTTCTTCTTCTGACATCACATGGTGAGGATCAAATTTTTTGACGGCTCGACGAGTGCGGATAGCTTCAATGACATTCATGAGAAATAATGGGTAATGAGTAACGAGCAACATAGTCAAAGCAGCTGGCTTCGTCAAATTGTTGTACGGCGCTATTTTTTTTCTGTAGCCTGCGGCTTGTAGGCTGTAATCTGTAGCTCCTATTAAATAGAGATGAACAACCTAAAAATATTGCCAACTACTAACGGACAACCGACAACTATCTTCGTTACGGGAGGAGCTGGCTACATCGGTAGCATCTGCACCGAGGAGCTGCTTAATGCAGGTTATCATGTCGTTGTTTTTGATAATTTGAGTGAAGGGCATCGTGCTGCGATTGATCCGCGCGCAGAATTTTTTCAAGGAGATTTAGCTGATCGAGCTGTCGTGCAGCGTGCCTTGCATGCATCAAAAGCGAGTGCGGTCATGCATTTTGCAGCAAATGCACTAGTGGGAGAATCGATGGTGAACCCTTCCAAATATTTTCACAATAATGTTGCTGCTGGATTAAATCTGCTCGATGCCATGGTAGCAGAAGGAGTAAAGCGATTCGTTTTTTCTTCGACCTGTGCTACCTTTGGCATGCCTGCTACCATGCCCATTACCGAAGAGATGCCGCAGTGTCCGATTAATCCTTATGGAGAATCGAAATTAATATTTGAACGCATTTTGCAATGGTATGGAAAAATTCATGAGATGACTTTTGTAGCTCTGCGCTATTTTAATGCCGCTGGTGCTACTAAGCAATTTGGAGAAGATCATCGTATTGAAACACACTTGCTTCCCAATGTCCTCAAAGTAGCTCTAGGCCAAAAAGAGGTGGTAGAAATTTATGGAACCGATTACGAAACACCAGATGGGAGCTGTATTCGCGACTATATTCATATTCTTGATTTAGCACAGGCTCATTTGTTAGCACTAAAAGCTGAACAGAGTGCTTTTTATAATCTTGGGACAGGAGGCGGGACTTCTGTCAAAGAAGTGATTGAATGTTGTCGTCGTGTAACGGGACATTCTATTCCTGTTGTTGAGAAGCCGCGTCGTCCTGGTGATCCACCTCGACTCATTGGTGCTTCTGAGAAAATTAAAAGCCAATTGGGATGGAGTCCTCGTTATCAAAATATCGAAGAGATTGTCAAAAGTGCTTGGGCTTGGCATCAAGAGCACCCCAAGGGTTATTCTTAGAGCATGACAACTTCTTTGTATCAAGCATTCCAAGGGATTGGTGATGAAAAGACTCAGCGCATCGGTCTGTTCATAACAGTCATGATGGTATTTTTTATTGGGGTCATCTCCATGCCTCGAGAAGAATATATTGCAGATCCTATGACCATGAGATGTGAAACAGTAAGCCTCCTCAACACTGGATCACTTGAGGTCCCTGCAGCTGTTGCGGAGCACTTTGGTGATTTTGGACAATATTTTTTTTATCATGCTGCTAAAAATAAATACTATTCCAAATATGGCATCCTCACTGGCCTGATTTATCTTCCTGCTCTTGCGGTCGAAAAATGGAGAGAGGGGCAGCTTCCTTATTTTTCACCAGCGCGTGTTCTTTACCTGAATTTTTTTAATGTTTTTTTGGCGCTCTGTAGTGCCATTTATCTCTATCTCATCGCCTCACGTTTTTCAAAGAAAGTCTTGGTGGTGATATTTTTTGTTCTATCTTCATTTTATTGTACCTATTGGTGGAATTATCTTCGCGCGCAAAACAGCGAAATTTTCCAAGCGCTTTTCATGCTGGGGTTTTATTATCATTTTTTGCGCTTTCAACAGTTTGCTTTGGAGCATCAAGAATTTCGTCAAAGAAAAGAGGTCTGCTTAGCAGCGCTATTTTTAGGCCTTCTCATCCTAACAAAAATTTTTTACCTCATCTTGCTTCCTTTGATCGGACTTTTTTTTCTGATCGTGGTCAGAAGAAGTGATGCTGATCGTGCTGCTCGAAATCTCTTTAAAAGTATTATTAGTAATCTTTCGTTGCTCGTTGCTTTTGCAAGTCCGATCATCGTTGCCCTTAGCATCCTTCTATTTATCAATCATTATAAATTTGGATCAGCGTTTGCTTCCGGCTATGGACAATGGGTCAAAGAAGCCTCTTTAGGATCTTTTAAGCAGAATGTTTTTGTAGGGTTACAAGGATTATTCTTTGATCCTCAATTTAGCATCTGCCTCGCTTTTCCTCTTCTTGTGTTTGCATTATGGGGATACAAAACGTTCTTTAAAAAATATTTTTTTGAAACAACATTGGCATTAGCAATCGGCTTAGAAATTCTTCTCACCTTATCAAGATTTACTGGATGGAGAGGGTGTTGGGCTTATGGTCCTCGTTATATGCTCTCTTCGCTGCCGCTGCTCAGCTTGCCCTTTATTGCTGTTTTAGAATACTTGGTCGAGCAGCGGAAAAAATATTGGGTTGTTTGCTGTGGTGGCCTTGTTGCGCTGGTACTGTTGGTCTCGTTAGAGATGCAGCTTAGGATTAATGCGCTACCTTTTTTTGTCTATTTTAGATTGTCTCCGCTAGAAAGTGCTCTGCAAGATCCTCAGTGGAAACAATACTTTGATAAAACTCCTTTTGGGGTTATTAATGGAGAGTTGCTTGATTTTAAGAAAAAAGGTGATTGTAAGTTAATAGAGATGGAAAGAGAAAGACTCTCTCCTGAAATTTTAGAAAGACTCAAGCATTATCTTCAATCGCAAGTCACATCAAATTATTACTGGTGGCCTGATTTTAAGTAAAGATGCACTTCATTGAAACGCACGCTCATTTAGATCATCCCAAGTTTGCTGATGATCTCGAGGCCATTATTGCTAGGGCTCATGATGCCGCCGTGACGCGAATCATTTCCATTGGAACGGGAATAGAAAGCAGTCGACGTGTGCTGAATCTCGCTGAGCGCTTTCCATCGGTCTTTGCTGCCATAGGAATTCATCCTACTGAAATTGAGGATGAAAAAAGTGATTTTATTTCCGAGCTTCGTCAGCTAGCTCGGCATCCAAAGGTCGTTGCTCTCGGAGAAATTGGAATTGATTATTTTCATCCTCTGAAGGAAGAGGCATCACTCGAAGAAATTGCTTCTTGGAAAAAAAATCAAGTCACTGTTTTTCAACAGCAACTAGACCTTGCTCTTGAGCTTGAGCTTAATGTCATCATTCATCAACGTGATGTTGCGGGTTCCCATGCTGCTTGGGACGACACATTGCGGATCTTGAGACCCTACACGAAAAAGCTTCGTGCTGTTTTTCATTGCTTTGGTGGAACTCTGGCTCAAGCAGAGGAAGTGATTGCTTTAGGTCATCTTATTTCTTTTACCGGAATTGTGACGTTTAAAAATGCGCCACTCGTACGTGCTACGGCTGTTGCCATTTCTGCAGATGCTTATATGGTGGAAACAGATTGCCCCTACTTGGCTCCTGATCCGTATCGCGGGCAACGCGCAGAGCCATGGCACACACGTCTGGTTGCAGAAAAAATAGCGCAACTCCGAGGTCTCGCTCTCGAGGAAGTTGCTGCAGCTACTACCAAAACTGCAGAAACATTTTTCAAGCTGAAAAAAGTTAATAATTGATGGCTCGACACAGCTTCTCGCTGCAGCAGTAGAATTTGAAACGCTACTTTAGATAGAAACGCGGATCGGCATCAGGACGTACAAGAATCGCTGTGCCGAATTAATTTTGAAAACACCAGGACTCATTTCATCAATAAGCTCAAGAATGATGGTGTCATCATTGAGATTCTTGAGAGGATCCATGAGGAAATCAGGATTAAAAGAAATCGAAAGATTCTTTCCTTTGTAGGCAATCGCTAATGACTCTTTAGCTTCTCCAACTTCAGGAGTATTGGATGTGATATCGAGATTATTTTCTGAAAAGTTTAGGCAGATAGAACCGCTTTTATCGTTGCTGAGAAGGGCAACACGTCGTACAGATTGAAAGAAAGCTTCGCGCTCTAGAACGATGCGCTCGATGATTTCAGAAGGAATGACTTGGCGGTAATTGGGATATTTTCCATCTACTAGTTTTGTCGCTAAGACAGAAGTTCCCAAATCAAAAGAGAGACGATTGTCTCCAACATGCAAGCGCACTTCTTTTTCATCATCAAGGAGGCGTTGAAGTTCATTGATGGCTTTGGTAGGAACAATGAAATCGCAGTCATGATCGCTAGGATATTTAATTTCTCCAAGCTCAGCGTCTGCAAGGGCAAGACGACGGCCATCCGTAGCAACTAAAGTAAGGGCGCCTTCTTTGAAGGAGAAAAGAACTCCATTAAGCACATAGCGTGATTCGTCCAATGAGATAGCATAAGAGGTCTTGTGCAGGCCCTCTTTGAGGTCATGCTGAGTCATGGTGAAGCTACGTTTCTCTTCCAAGGAAGGAAAGGCAGGGAATTCATCTTTGGCTAAGCCAAAAACTTTGAAAAAACTAGGGCCGCTGCGAATAGAAGTGATATTACGAGCGTCTGTTTCAAATGAAATCTCCTCAGCAGGAAGTTCCCGGATGATCGAAAGCAGGCGACGTGCAGGCAATGTTGTTGTCCCTGGTTTTTCTACCATGGCAACAGGAATGTGAGTTCGAATGCTGACTTCGAGGTCTGTAGCTGTCAGGCAAAGACTTTTTTCAGAGACTTCTAGGAGTACATTAGAAAGGATCGGAAGAGTAACACGGTTATTAATGATGTTTTGGATCCGTTGTAATCCGTCTAAGAGTGCCTGTTTGGTGACGATGAATTTCATGAAAGAAGCATTTTATTTTGTCAGCTGTTTATCAAGATGGCGTATCAAATGCCGCAATGGGGCGTCATTTTCCATTCGATTTTTAATTAACTTATAAGCATGAATGACCGTTCCATGATCTTTTCCGCCAAAGAACTCGCCGATTTCTTTGAGGGTAGAGGAAGTTAATTCACGAGATAAATACATAGCGACTTGACGAGGATAAGCGATGCTATTTTGACGGCGTTTGCTCGACATGTCAGCAAGGCGAATATCAAAATGTTCAGCAACTCGTTTCTGGATCTGGTCAACGGTGATGTTTTTGCGAGTTTGTTGCTGGAAAACATCGCGCAAAAGATGATCCATCGACTCTTTGCAGAGTGGTTTTCCACTTAATGATTTGTAAGCAGCAACACGCATCAAAGCACCTTCGAGGCGACGAATGTCGGACTGAATATTTTCCGCAATAGATTCTAAAACCCATGGTTCAATATTGATCTGGAGTTGAGCCGCTTTACCTTGAAGAATGGCAATCCGAGTTTCCATATCGGGAGGTTGTATTTCGGCCGTCATTCCCCATTCAAAGCGAGAAATAAGACGTTTTTCGAGTTTTTCAATTTCACTGGGAGGGCGATCGCTCGTCAAAACAATCTGCTTGTGCCCATCATAGAGGGCTCCAAATGTATGAAAGAATTCTTCTTGAGAGCGTTCTTTGCCGGCAAAAAATTGGATATCATCGATCATTAAGATATCAGCTTGGCGGTAACGTTTTCTAAATTGGAAAAGGGTTCCGTGCTGAATGGCATCGATGAATTCATTGATGAACTGTTCGCTGCGGAGGTAAACAACCTTAGCTCCTTTCTTATTGGCGATCATGCGATGTCCAATAGCTTGCAATAAATGTGTTTTTCCTAAACCACTTTCACCATAAATGAAGAGAGGGTTGTAAGTGCGGGCTGGAGCTTGTGCAACTGCCATAGCTGCTGCGTGAGCGAACTGATTGTTGGAGCCGACAATAAAGTTTTCAAAAGTGTAAGAGGGATTTAAGCCGGTAGGAAGAGATGGCTTTTTAGAGGAGCTAGGAGAGGGGGTTGGGAGGTTTGGAGAAACTTCTGTTTCGTGTTCTTGAAGTTCTCGAGGAATAAAATGAAGTGTTCGAAAGGAACCATAAATTTCTTCAAGGGAAGAGGAGAGAAGAACAGAATAATTACTCTCAATAAAAAATTGATGAATGGGGTTGGGAACACTCAGCGTGATGGAATCAGTCGTAGCATCACTAATATGAACATCACTAAACCAGCGTTGGTAGCCATCAGGACTAATGCGCTGACGAATGCGCTGTGAAAGCTGGTCCCAAATTTGTTCATTACTTAGATGCATAGGAAAACGGAGATAAAGAGAGCCCTCATAACAGTCAACGTCCCGTTGATAGTTATAAGATAAAAGTTGGGAGATAGGAGATGAAAGTTGAGATTTGCTATTGCCATCGGAAATGAAATTTTAACATCACCAAAAGCCTCAACTCTTATCTTCTATCTGCTGCCTTCGACTATTAACGTCTTCATAGATGTTAATAGTTATGATGGCTCTGCCAATTTAAAAGAAGATTTTTTAGGCTCAAGAAAAAAGCCCAATAAAGAGAGAATATTTTTTTGTTAAAAAGCTCAAAAGACTTGACCTTTAAATGAGGTTAGAGATTGCAGGAATATAAGTCATGCAATCTGCTTTTATCGTGTCTCAGGAGATGCTTCGATTTTGACTCTTGCCGTCAACTTATTGATTGATAGCGGTGACTTTTTCGGAAGGCGTTTTAAATAGAACAGCACTTAGAAAGGTTACCATACTTCCAATAAAAACATACCAAGGCCAGGCGACTTCAGGCCACCAAACCGGCATGAAATGACCAAAGTTGATGAGCCCGGGAAGTTCTACTTTTCCTAGGAAGAGAACGCTGGTCATTCCTATTAACATGGCGATGACATTGGTGTTATCGCGGCCGCGGCTCTTGGTGAGCATTCCAACCAAGAAAATACCCAAGAGTCCTCCATAGGTATAGCCTAAGATGCCAATAGCAATCGGAATAATGGTGAGGCGAGGATTGAGAAGAACAGAATAAGCGGCCATCGTTCCAACTCCTACCATGAGGATGCCGAAAATGAAGGTTGCTTGGCGAGCGGCGCGTACGGTCTTGCGATCATTGGCTCCTGGATTAATGTAGGGGAGATAAAAATCGGTTGTAAAACTGGTAGCTAGGGCATTAAGGGCTGCAGAAGTTGATCCCATCATGGTTGCTAAAACACCAGCAATAATCAGGCCACGCAGTCCGACGGGGATATTGTTAACGATAAAACTGGCGAAAATTTCATTATCGGGGATTTCTGGAGCATGGCCGCAGTGGCTGTAATAGACATAAAGTAAAATTCCAACGCTGAGGAAGGCTAAAGCAATCGGGATATCCGTGAAGCCACTGAGAATAAGTGAAAAACGGGATTTTTTTAAATTCGGAGCCGTGAGCAGTCGTTGCACCATGTCTTGATCTGTTCCGTGAGTAGCCATGGTCAGAAAAGTCGACCCAATGAAAGCTGCCCAGAGTGTGTAAGGTTCAGCAATCATTTTAGAAAAAGCAGCTCCAAAAGGAAGTGATGAATCCCATCCTCCTTGGATCCAATGGAGATTATTCCAGTTTCCAAAAGTTTCTTTCACAGCGCCGAGGCCTCCCAATTGGTGAAGGAGCAACCAGAGTGTAAAAAAGACAGAGCCAATCATTAAACAGGCTTGGATCAAGTCTGTCCAAACAACGGCCTTGATACCGCCGACCATGGTATAAATAGTTGTAATGAACGTGACGACCAGGATGCCCCAAAAGTAGTGAGCCAAGGAAACAGGGGAGTGAGGGTAGAGATATTTCCAAATGACTACAAGAATGAGCCCTCCCAAATACAGGCGGACGCCGATGCCAAGGACTCGCGTAAAAAGAAAGATAGCGCTTGCAGTATTTTTAGTGGCTGGCCCAAAACGAACGGTCAAAAATTCATAAATGCTTTTAACATTGTATCGGTAGTAAGGGGCTAAAAAAGTATAAGCAATAATGATCCGAGCTAAGACGGTCCCAATCGCTAGCTGTGCATAGAAAAAGGAACGTGTTTTATATCCTTCTGCGGGAGAGCCGAGGAAAGTGGCGGCGCTAGTTTCGGCAGCGATGATCGAGGCCAACACGGCCCACCAAGGGACGCTGCGACTTCCTAGAGCAAAATCTTGAAGTGTTTTGTTGTTGCGTCCCGCATAGAGGCCTATTCCCACAATTAAGATGAAATAGAGGAGAACAACAGCTGTATCAATGAAAAGAGAAGAAAACGTGATGGGAATAGGGGCAAGTGTGGCAAGCATAAGAGATGGAAAATGGTTGGTGATACGTGGTGATTTTTATCAATGAATTAATAAATACTAAAATGAAATTTTGTAGCCAATGAAAATTTGGAAGATCGAAGCTAACAACTAACTTCTCTACTTCCCATGTCTAAACCATTTTGGCTAGCTGGAGAAGAGGTCAGCTCCTGAGCTAGCGCAGCAATGACCATGGAAGCATCTGTGAGTGGCGCCAAGAGGCTCTCTGTTTCCATTTCATTAATCGAAAAGCGAGTTGCGTAAGGGCGCAAAGTGGCAATCGATTCATTCGTGAGGCGTTCTAAATTTTTGCTCGAGAGGAGAGCGATCGGAAGATGGAGTGTGGTGAGTTGTGAAGAGAGCTTGCGCCAGAAAGAGCGGGAGCATTGTGCTAAAAAAGCATGCTCCGCTCCGTATTGTTGCGCTGTTGAGGAGAAGACGGCCACGGCCTCATCTAAGGAGTGATCGTGGGTATTAAACCCTGATCGTAAAAGCCACTGTCTGATATCATGTTCGGTGCTAAGTTGGCGACGATAGACGATCCGTGCTAACCGAGGAAACCAAGAAAGGCGATGAAAAGGGCGCAATGCTGGAGCTCCTTTCAGCGTCAAAAATGGGACACAAAGGATCAAGCGACTTATGTAATGAGGGTAGCGCGCTGCCAAGAGAAGCGCTAAGTTGGCACTGAGGCCCGAGGCCACCAGTGTTGCTGCTTTCCCGCCTGTTGTGTTCCGTAAGAATTCCGCTAATGATCGTACTTGTGATTCTGCAGAAAGGGCGACACGTGGTCGCTGCGATTCTCCAAAACCGATGAGATCAGGTACGAGTACTTGATGGTGCGAGGCAAAGTGAGGATAGACCTTCGACCATTCAAAAGAAGAAGCTCCAGGAAAAACGCCATGGAGAAAAAGAAGAGGTTCTCCTGTTCCTGAGGTGTGATAGACAATCTCTCCGGAGGGAGTATTAAGTATGCGCGTTGCAAAAATCGTTGGTGAAATAGCGTCTGACAATGGTCTGCGCAGCTGGTTTTTCCATCCAAAGCGGAGCGCCAAGACGACGGCTCCCAAGAGTCCCATTCCAAAACCAGCGCCGATGCCGACTTTGTTAGAACGTGATGGATGTTTTTTCATACGAAGAAAAAAATTTCTTAGCCGCTAGTTTTTCTTTCTTAATTGTTGAGATGGTTCTAGCTGAACTTCGCCTGAACCTTTGATGATGGTCCCGATGATTTTTCCACGAAGTTGTTGAGCGATTGCGGGAGCTTCTTTGGCGGAAACGACAAAGACCATGCCGATGCCCATGTTAAAGACACGATACATTTCAAGAGGATCGATGCGGCCACCTTGGCAAAGAATTTTAAAAATAGGAGGGATCTGCCAAGCTTCGGTATCGATGAGGGCATCGCAATGAGAAGGGAGAATGCGGGGAAGATTGTCAATGAGGCCGCCGCCCGTGATGTGAGCTGCTGCATGGAGTTTAGTGGCACCAAGTGTCGTGATCTTGCCAAATTCAGGAAGGTAGCAACGATGAATTTTGAGTAACTCTTTTTCTAACGTGGTAGGAAGCCCTGCTGGCTTGCTAGAAAGTTTCAACTTCATTTTTTTAAAGAGAACATCGCGAGCTAATGTATAACCATTAGTGTGAAGTCCATTGGAGGCGATGCCAATCAAGGTATCGCCAACTTTCACGCGAGTTCCATCAAGGAGTTGCTGGCGATCAGCAACACCAACAATGGTACCTGCAAGATCGTATTCTCCCGGATGGTAAAGTCCGGGCATTTGAGCCGTCTCTCCTCCAATAAGTGCACATTCAGCTGCTTTGCAAGCTCGCGCCATACCAGAAATAATTTGACGCAGTACTTTTGGATCTAGTTTTTCTGCAGCGATGTAATCCAAAAAGAAAAGTGGACGTGCTCCCGTGACAGCGATGTCATTGATGCAGTGATTAACGAGATCAGCCCCGATGGTGTCGTGGCGATTGGTCTCAAAAGCAATTTTTAACTTGGTCCCAACGCCATCCACGCTGGAGACTAAGACGGGATCTTTGATCTTGCGGCGCTTAAAATCAGGACGGAAGAGACCGCCAAATCCTCCGATGCCACCTAAGACTTCTGTTCCATGAGTCGGCTTAACAAGGGCTCCAATGCCTGATTTGAGGCGATTTCCAAGAGCAACATCGACACCGGCTTTGGCATAAGAACTACTCGTCGTGCTTTGAGCAAGACGTTGTGAGGCCGAAGGTGACTGTTGTTGAGGCGATGGACGACCCATGCTACGTGGAAGAGGATCGTGGGAAGAGGGTCTGTTGTTTTGTTTCATCGGGTAAAAATTGAGACTGTTCTCGATGGCGTTCTACCATGTTTTTTTCACAAGCAACATCGATAGGGAGAGGATACTCGCCTGTAAAACAAGCGAGGCAAAAATGATTTTCTGGAAGCTGAGTGGCGCGAACCATTCCAGGAACATCGAGATAACCGATGCTGTCTGCTCCGAGATAAGAGCAGAGCTCTTCTTGAGTCAGTTGATTGGCAATGAGTTTTTCAGAATCAGGAAAATCAATTCCATAGTAACAAGCATTTCGATGAGGAGGACAACTGATGCGTAGATGAACTTCTTTAGCTCCGGCCTCTCGGAGATTGATGACGCGAGTCTTAGCGGTCGTACCCCGAACAATCGAATCATCAATGACGACAACGCGTTTGTCGCGAACCGACTCACCAATGAGATTGAGTTTTACGCGAACATTAAAATCTCGAATCAACTGTGTTGGTTGAATGAACGTACGACCAATGTAATGATTGCGCACAAAAGCGGGATCATACGGAATGTCGAGTTCTTCAGCAAAGCCAAGCGCCGCATAAATTCCAGAGTCAGGAATCGGGACCACAATATCAGCTTCGACAGGATGAAGCCTTGCCAATTCTTGGCCCATGCGCATGCGCACTTGGCTGACATTTTTTTGAAGGAGATTACTATCTGGCCGTGCAAAGTAGACATATTCAAAAATACAAAACGCTTCTTTCTGCGAGGTAAAAGGAAATTCAGAGCGAATGCCTGTCTCGTCAATAATTACAACCTCTCCCGGTTCTACGTCGCGAATGAACGTAGCACCAATGAGGTCAAAGGCGCACGTTTCCGAAGAGAGAATCCAGGCATCTCCTAGCTTTCCGAGTGAAAGAGGACGGAAGCCACACGGATCACGCATGCCGAGGATCTCTTTTTCTCCCATAATCACCACGCTAAAAGCTCCTTCTAGGCGGCGTAGCGACGCTAGAGGATTCGGCTCCTGAGTCGAATTGCTTGGTTGTGCTAACAAATGGAGAATGATTTCGCTATCGGAAGTTGCTTGGAAAATAGATCCTTTCATTTCCAGCTCGGCTCGCAAGCGAGCGGCGTTGATGAGATTTCCATTGTGGGCAATAGCAAGTTGTCCACGACTTGTTTCAGCACTGAGCGGTTGTGCATTGAGGAGGCTGCTAGAGCCTGCTGTTGAATAGCGGACATGACCGATGGCCTGTGTGCCTTGAAGCTGATCGAAAGACTGGTCGTGAAACACCGTCGAGACAAGCCCCATTCCTTTGAGCATTTTAAAAGGAAGTTTGCCTCCATCATGTGCTACGATGCCCGCACTTTCTTGGCCGCGATGTTGTAGAGCAAAAAGCCCGTAGTGCGTCAAGAGGGCAGCATCGGGATGTCCATAGACAGCAAAGACGCCGCATTCATGTGAGGGAAAATAGGAAGAGGTCAAAAGAAGTAATGAGTAACGGGTGACGAGTAACGAGTATTAGAAAATTTCGAGAGGAGTGCAATGTATCATAATAAATAAAATTTCTCAAATGGCTAAATGGCTGTTTGATAGTAAATTTTCTTTTCGACAAAAGAAAAAAGATGGGGTATTTAAGCTTTTATGAAAAAACATTATCTCTCCCTACTACTTTCTCTTGTTGTCTCTTCTTGTTTGCTAGCTCAATCAACTCCACCGTCAGATTCAGAAAACGGTACGCCCGCTGCTCCTGTAGGTCCAACGCAGCATCTCGAGGCGACTTATAATATCGCTTCTAAGCAAGCTAAACCGATGGGGACTGTTACGTGGGTTGCTGACCTGAAGAATGACGCTGCACCTTATCTTTATCAAGTAACGGTGACTCTGCAAAATGATACGGATAAGGTTTTTGGAACATGGAGTCTTGTGCCTCTCTTTGTCGGTTCTATCACAACTCAGACGAAAGATGTCATGGTAGATGATCCTAATAATCCTGGTCAGCAGATCAAGGCGGTTGTTGAATCTTTCGATGTCTCTCCTGAAGTTCAAATAAGAACTTATATGTTTAGTGACGGACCAGCTCCTGGATATGCCATTTTTGGAGGGGTTCTAGATCAAGGAACCATGAACCTCGCTCCTCATGGAAGCATTACTTTTACCTATAACTACCAACTGCCAGCTTCTCAACAAACGGTAGAGGCTCCTGCCAAATTCATTTTATCAAGGGGTATTAGTTATGTTATGGGGCCAGTAACACCAGCTCCTGCAGACGCTACGCCTGCTAATCTTTAAAAAATTTCAGCTTAATTTTCCTTCCTTCAAATAAAAAGAAGTCGAGCCTGGAGGCAGCTCCAGGCCGGCTAAGGCGGTGGTTGTAAAAAAGGCTTGAGATGTTTTCGGTAGGTGATTCAAGAGTGCATGCCGACGTGTTGCATCGAGCTCTCCGAAAATATCATCCAAGAGCAACAGAGGAGATGAGGATCGCTCTTGATGGAGTAGGCTAGCGAGGCCTAGTTTGAGGGCAATGGCAAGGGTTCGTCGTTGTCCCTCGGAGGCAAAAGGTCCTGCTGGAATGCCATTCAGAAAAATCAAGAGGTCATCACGGTGTGGTCCCACCTGCGTATAGTGCAATCGCTCTTCTTCCTGGCGTGACGCTGTAAGCGCCTCGGTAAGTGGCAATGTTGCTCCCGGTTGATAGGTCAAGGTGAGGTTTTCTTGGGAAAGTGCTTGGCAGGCTGCCGCGACGTGAGGTTTTAAATTCTCTACCAGAGCGGCTCGGAGGGTGATCAACTGTTCACCACTTTCTGCCAAAGGAAGATCGTAAGCTTCAATTTCACGACGAGGTTTCCCTTCGCGCAGGAGCAGGTTGCGTGAGCGTAAGGCACGTTCATAAAAACGGAGCAGAGTGCCATACTCCTTTTTCAGCTGAAGACCAGCGCTATCAAGAAAATCACGCCGCCGCCCTGGTGTTCCTTGGACTAACTCCATATCTTCATTTCCAAACCAAACGAGCGTTCCAGAAGCTAAGTAATCATTCTTTTTCTGCGAAACATCATCCACAAAAAGCTCGTATTTCGAAGGGCCTTCGGGGGTGACGATAATTTTTTTATGAAGGTGTTCAAAAGAGCTTTCTAGGCAAAAACTTTTTTCACCAAAACGGGTCATCTCTCCGAGTGTATTTGTGCGGGGAGACTTGAGTCGAAGCAGCATGCAAGCGGCTTCCAGGATCGAGGTCTTTCCTTGAGCATTAGGGCCTAGAATAAAGTTGAGTCCCGGCTCTGGTTCCCACGTCAGCTCCTCAAAGCAACGAAAATGGCGAAGGGTGAGCCGAGTGAGATTCATTTTTTCTTCTCCAAAAACTCTCGTCCTTTTCCAATGCTCGTATTAATCGGTATTCCTTGTGCACAGAGTGGGCAATCTTCAGGCGCCCATGCTTCCATCGGGATATTGATTAATGAAAAAAGTTCCGGTACGCCGCCAATATTTTCAGGTTGGATGTTACCTCGGTTGCAGAATGCTCCTAGTCCAACAACATAACCTCCTAGCTTTCGGATCACTTCAATGACTTTTTTGATCGAGCCTCCTGTGGTCAAGTTATCTTCAAAAACCAAAATGTTTTTTCCTGGAATAAGTTTGTCATAGCCGCGTTTAACGACAAAGCCATCTTCTACTTTTTCTGCATAGACGCCCAAGACTTCACGTCCTTCCAGTTCAGAAAGGTGATAGGCAATCCATTGAGAAGGAATAATGCCGCCAAGAGCAGGACCAACAACAACATCGATATTTTGATTTGCAAAATGTTCTGCAATGAGGCGACAGAGAGCTGATGTTTCCTTGGTGTGCGGGTAGAGAGCATCTTTATTGACATACATGGAGCCATGTTTGCCAGAGGTATAGACAGCATGGGTGTTGGTGGTGACGGCGCCAACGTAGCCGAGGAGAGCAAAGATTTCTTTTTCGTTCATAATGAAAATATTTTTAGAGATATTGATTAATGAGGTGATGTAATTTTTCTGTCTCCTGACGAGCTGCTTCAGCAAAATCAGACCCTGATGAGGCAAAGAGGATGCCGCGAGAAGAATTGATGATCATGCCTGAGCCGTGGCTATCTTTAGCCGCACGGACGGTTGCTTCGACAGAGCCTCCTTGGGCGCCGACACCAGGGATGAGGAGTGGCATGGTATCAACAAGGGCGCGAACTTCACTTAATTCTTGAGGGCATGTGGCACCGACGACGAGCCCGCAGTTGTTGTTGTGATTCCATTGGGTGGCAACTTGTCTCGCCACTTTTTTGTAGAGTTCCTCTCCATCGATGGAAAGATTTTGAAACTCGTCCGCGCCCTCATTAGAAGTGCGACAGAGGATGATGATTCCTTTTTCAGCACGATCCAGAAAAGGTTGTAGTGATTTTTTTCCCATGTAGGGATGAAGCGTGATCGCATCGGCTTTCAAATGATCAAAGGCAGAGGTGATGTAACCATTGTTAGTATTTCCAATATCGCCTCGCTTGGCATCGAGAATGATGGGAACCTTGGGAGCGAGTGTGTGTAACAGCTCCATTGTTTCTTCCAGAGCAGCGATGCCAGGAATGCCGTGAGCCTCATAAAAAGCTGCATTTGGTTTGTAGGCGCAGACAAGATCTTTGGTGGCTTCAATGATCGCACGGTTAAAAGTGACGATGGTTTCTTTGATGGCGAGAGATCCATCGTTGTGGCGCTGATGCACAGCAGGCGGAATTTTTTTCAGCTCGCTATCAAGCCCCACGCAGACAAAGCGATTTTCAGACCAATGATGTTCGAGGAGTTTTCGGAAATGGCGGGACATGGTGGAAGATAGGAGATGGGAGATTGTAATCTGAAATGCGGTCTTGCCTCAAGTTGGAGTTATCTAGGTTTTGCGTTTTATTAAAAAATTAAAAATGCGCGGAGCGCGAATAGAACTCAAACTTCAAATACCCAAACTCCATCGCGAAGCGATGGCGTGGAGGCGAGGGGAGTTGAACCCCTGTGCCCGAAACTAACTACAACGCCCTTCTACATGTGTAGTCACACTTTTTATTTAGGAGAGCGGCTACGGTGCAACGCGCTACCTCACTCCGAGGAACCCGAAAAGATCCCCCACTAACGCGGCTCCTCCGCTAGTGAGTTCGCCTACTAATGTCGCTCGCGCACCTAGTAGACATCAGTGCGTCCGCGTCGCAGACTAATTAAGCTGCGAGAGCTGCAGTTTCGCTTCCGCTAACTACATTAAGTGCAGATTTTGCATTTATTTTGTTTGATCAGATTTTTTACGAGGCCAACCGATCATCCTCGACATGCTGAACGCTCTACCAGCTTCGGGTCGAAACCAGTACGCCCCCAATCGTTGATTCATCGTAAGCTAATCACTCCATGAAAGCAAATCTTGATTTAACCCAAATATTTCCTACCTCTCAGTCTGCGGCTAGTCAAAAGCCGATGAAGACTGCGTTGTCGTCGGATTTTGATCAGAGCAGTATGTACTTATACAGCCTTGATCAAAATCTCTCCTCCGCCTGGTCTCATCAGCTTTTTTCTGCGCCTCGCTGTGAGAGGTATGAAATATCCGGGTTAATGGGATGAAGAATTCACTGATTGAGGAAACAGTAAATTTTTGGTATGCAGTAGAAGTCGAGTAGCACGAGTTTTTGTCTCAGCAGCAACTTGGATGAGTAATTGGCTCTCCTGTGAATTAAGCTCAGATAAAGAAAGCTGACTCAGTTGTTGATAGCGGTTACTAGATTCCAAAAACTGGGAGGCTGCTTGTTCAAGAAAATAACAGGTAGGTGTTTCCTGGCGTGGAGGAGAAAAGATGGGATTGTCTGCTGAATATTGAGGCTTTGGAGGTTCAGCGAGGTAACTTAGTTTTAAATTGTTCGTTTCAAAATAATCGTTAAGGGCTAATATTTTTTCATGCAAAAAGCTCGCAATTTTTTCATGATAGAGGGATTCCTCTTCATGAGTTGCTGTTTGAATGGCTCGTTCGGCATGGTGTTGAGCGGTCTCAATGGTGGCTAACCAATCAGGATAATAGTAAACTCTCTGATCATCGGGAATCAGTGGTAATTGGAAAACCTTCGCAACATTCATGAGATGTGATCCACGATCATACAAGTCTTGTGATTCAGGCGATAGACCTAGATCTTTTAGAGACTGATGAGCGGATAAAAAGTGTTGGCCAGCTTTGTTAAGAAAACTGAGCGATTTTTGGTAGTTGTTAGCGAGGGCCTGTGGTAATCCTGATTGTTTGAGATATTGCAAAGTAGAAAGGTGACATTCAAAGGCTGACTTTGCCTCCAGAGCAAAAGAGATCAGTTTTTTGCTGCGATCCATCATAGCAGCATTTTCTTCAGTGATTGCTTCAGCCAAGGAACGATGATCTTGAGCCAAGAGACCAAGGCCTCTAGCCTGATGGTAGTAGCAATAAGCCTCTGCCTGTCTCAACCTAGGTGCTGTTGCTAGGTATTCTAAAATAGCAGCCTTTTGTTTAAAAAAAGAACCACTCTTTCCCATGGCATCACTGGCACGTAAACACTGTTGTTGGAGGCGATATGCTTGTTCAAGAGAGCCATAATTTGAGGTGAGTTTTGCTAGGCATGTTTTAAGAGTATTTTTTTTAGCAAGTGCTTGAGTATGGAGATCTTTCGAGTGGGCTGGGTCGAAAGGAGTATTTGTGCGACGAGCATTTGTTTCCTGTTGGAAGGCAGTATGATAGGAGTTCTTTGCTGTCTCATATTCTTGTTTTGCTATGCCGTACTCATTAATAGTGAGGTTCTGTTGGGAGTGGAGTTCAAATTGTCTATTTGCATTTTCGTAGGCATCTTTTGATAAAGAATGGATAAAATGTATTTGGCTATAGTCCTGTGCTCTTTTTAAGTGTGCTGGTTCTAGCAAAAGAGCATTGAGGATGTGGTCTTCACAACGTAGTAAACTCAAGCTGCTCTGCTGGGCTTTTGTTGCATAAGAATTAGGAGAACGAGACTGTTCGAACGCTACTTTTTGCTCTTCTTGAAGCAGTACATCAGTTTTCCATTGGTTAAAAGTGCGGAGGTCCCAAACTTTTTCATATTTTTGAAGATAAGACTCTAATAAAAAAATGAGATCGGTTTGATCGGAGTGATTGATTTTTAGAAAATCAATTTTAGAAGTTATGAATTCAATCTGAGCGCTTTTAAGATCGTTAATGGCGACGTCATTATTTTGAGTTGTTTCCTCAGAAGCAGGTAATGCTTCTCGTAATTCAGAGACATGAAAGACGCTGTCTCTTTGCTCTTCGGCTGCTGGGTTGTTAGAATCTCGAGCTTCCTCTTCTCTTCTTGCTTCCTCTGTCGTTGTTGGATGGGAGCCATGCAAGTTAGGATCCTCGTGATGAGGATCGCCAAAACGCATCATCATTAAGGGGGAACTATTTTTTGTTTGAGCGAGACTGAGGGAGGAGCAAAAAGCAAATAGTATTACAAAGTAGGGGGTACAATTTTTCATGAGGAAAAAGTAAATAATTAGGGAATAACCTTTAGATTGTCATTTAAAAAATAAATAAATATTAGCTAATAATAGATAGTTTTTGCGATGAGATCAGTTGGGTATATATTGCTAGCTGTTTCCCCTCATTCATGAACATGCTCCGTTTTCTTTTTTTATCACTCTTCATCATGGTTGCCCTTGTAAAGGGGCTTCCAGCTAGTGAGCAGGTCCCTGAGCAAGGGGAATTCATCACTGCAGGCAACTACTGCCTCTTCCTTGCGGCTGTTGCAGAAGGTCAAGATGCTCACGGCCTCTATCAGCGTGAGATGGAAGGTCAAATCCTCTGCACTCAAGATGGAGTGGAGAAAAGTTATCGGGTTATTGATGGGGAAGAGGACCAGCCAATGGGAAACATGACGAGGCTCGATGCCATGCGATACTGCAATTGGAAAGAACATCATTGTCCCGATGAAAAAGAAGATGCCATTGTGGCGCATCTCAGCACGGAGTCGGGAATTTATGATTTGGAAAATGATCAGCTCATTTGCTTCCATCCAGAAGCAGGAAATCACCTCGTTAATGACCATGAAGGAGATGCGTTCTTTTTGATGACAACGGAGGTAGAGGCACAGGGATCTTCGCCACTGATGATGTTTGGTTTCGATCAAGGAAAAGAAAACAAGGGGTAGGAACATCAAGACAATCTAGGAGATATTGAAGCTAGTCGCTTGCGTGCAGGAGAGGATCCTTCTGCTGCTATGCAACGAGGAACGGTTGCACATATCAAAGAAACGTCAAAAACAGCTCCAGAGCCAATTCCCAAGGCAACCTTTTGTGAAATGATCAAAAACAAACTTCTTGAAGTTTGGAATTATTTGAAGCGATTTTTTTGCTGGAGGAGTGAAGGTGAGCCTGTTCGAGAAGTTTTTGTTCCGAATAGTCCGTCTCAACCTTTCCTTCATGAGAGCACTTCACAGAATGTTGCTGCGCTGGCTCCAATAGATCGGCTCTCACTTGCTGACAAGCAGACCCTGGAGGCCTATGTTGCCAGCAGAATGGAAAAAGAAAATAGTAAGAGCGCTTCTCTTTCTCCTGAGGCTCTCAAAGGGCAAATTCATATGATTCTCGATTCTTTAGTGAAGGAACAAATACGGTTGAGAGGTCGGCTGAATTTTCCAGTCTTTGAGAGTCAAAGAAAATCGATGGAAGATACTATCTTAGCAATGCAAGTTATTCCTGCTCTCGTCGCAGAAACACAAAAAATGAGGAACGCTCCAGGAAAGCCCACAGAAAGAGCTTCAGGAGCATCACAACAAGCTGTTCGAGCTTATATCAAACGTTGTGTGGAGATTGAGGGTAGTGTTGGCAAGAGCTCAGAGGAACTCCATGCACGACAAAATGAAATTGAAGAAGAGATGAACTACACCATTCATCAAGCCTTTCTTCAAGTTAAGCCTGTGGGTCTAGAGCAACTAACACCTCTTGCTCATCAAGAAAAAACAGAAAATCATTTTTTGACGCAAAAACTGATTCCCTTTCTTCCGTTAGAAATAAAGATCATGGAAAGAATAGAGGGTCTTCAGTCACTAGGAAGAGAGATCAATAATTTGAAAGAAGCAGTAGATCGTTTTATGCCAAGCTTAGATGGGGAAGCCTTGGGGCCTTATAAGACCTACCAAAAAGCACAGACCCTCTTAGAGACAACCAATCGCACAGATGCCTTGGCTGGTAGTGAAATGAAAAATACTGTAACGCTTTTAGATGGCATCATTGAAGAAATGAGAAAAATACAAATAGATAAAGAGGCTTATCTTCAAACGATCAATTCGTATTGTCAAAAAACGGAACTAACATTGAGAGTGAAGTTGCAAATAGCGACTTATGCTCGCGAGTTAGATAGTTGGAAAAATCGTTTTAATGATCAAAAAACGATCATTGCAGATTCAAAAGCAATGATAGAAAATTTCTACCGGAACTTAGAAGCTTCCGAGAAAGGTTATCTTAGGGTCTTGCGCTCTACCGAAGAGGCAGTGACTAGTAAGATAGAGAGTATCAATAAACTTGTGGGCAAGAGTTCCTATGCGTACACGAGCAGGGAGGGTCATGCCAGGACTATGGAGACGCAAGTAGCACTTCAGTTTCAGGAAGTGCATGATGAGTATCAAGCATGTTATGAATTTTTTGAGCAACACAAAAATATAGGATACTTTAGTCGATTAGTGTTTGGATCCACGAGCCCCCTGGTTAAAGAATTAACCACAAGAAGAGATGCCTTAAAAAAACGCCTTGCAGCAGAAGAGCGTCTTGCAGAGAAAGAGCGCCTAGCAAAGGAAGCGCGCTTAGAAAAAGAAAAACAAGAAGCTGCGCAACAAAAAGCTCTCGCTGCCGCTTTGACACAAACAGTTGTTACTGTCGTTCCTCCTACGGAAAATGCTGTCAAAAAAGAGAAAGGACTTTTGAAAACGTTAAGCAGGATGACTCAAGTTGCAGCAATTTTTGGGAAAGGAAAAGCGATGAGCACGGAACAAGAGAGAGAATCTTCTGGCGCTGACTCCTCTGCCCCTTATGTTATCTCAACCGCAATCCCCGCTAACATTCCAAGTGATTTTTTTCTTTTCCCACAGAAGTCGCCGGAGCCGTCATCGAAAGTTAATTGGTCTATCATTAATGGCAGTGATTATCCAGACATGAATGATATTGATTAGCCTACTTCAAAAAACGAATCGTCAGCGGATAAGAATAAAAGGCCCCATTACTTGCTTTCATCGCTGCGCGGATCATGAAAAATAACCATGCCAAGGTGACAAAAGGAAAGATGAACCAGCCGATAAGGACGAAGCAGAGAGCTCCTGAAACAAAAAGATAGATTGTCCAAGAGATTTGAAAATTGAGGACTTCTTTTCCTGTCCTGTCAACGAGTGTGCTGTTCGATCGTCTGAAGAGCCACAAAATTAACGGAGCAATGATGTGCACACAAGTAATCGAAAAAATGAGGCCACTCAAGCCGAGAAGGTGCATTAAAATACAACAAGAACGTTCTGATTCAGGAGAGAGTTGTTCTGTGGAAGAAGGTGGTAATGTATTCATAGTTGTTGTAGGAAATGAAAAAAAAGCATTTTATGCGAGATTTTATCGACGAATGCATGTATCTTTCCTTATTCTTTCGTTAAATCCTTTTGTTATCAACGCAACATTTTTATTTCCATGTACGATCGTAGAGTAGTTATCACAGGTCTTGGTGTCGTTACCCCCGTGGGGAATGATGTCGCAACTTTTTGGAAAAATCTTACGGAAGGACGCAGTGGCATCCATCGTTATGAGGCATTCAACTCCGAAGGTTACGATTGTAAAATTGGAGGAGAGGTGCGCGGTCTCGACTTGGTGGCTGCTTTTAAAACTCCTAAGGAAGCGCGTCGTGCGGATCGTTTTACTCAACTCGCGATGGCTGCTTCTAAAATGGCGATGAGTGATTCTGGGATGGACCTTAGCAAGCTCGACCTGGACCGGATTGGCGTCATGATTGGAAGCGGCATTGGAGGACTGCAAAGCATGGAGATGGAAACGAAGCGACTTTATGAAAAGGGTCCTTCACGAGTTTCACCATTTACGATTGCAATGATGATTAGCAATATGGCAAGTGGGATGATCTCCATGGAATTTGGATTGCGCGGACCAAACATGGCCATTGTGACCGCTTGTGCCACAGCGAACCATTCCATCGGAGAAGCCTGGCGTATTATCAAATTTGGTGATGCGGATGCCTTCATCGCTGGAGGAACAGAGGCAACGATATCGCCTATTGGTGTTGCAGGATTTGCTGCGATGAAAGCGTTGAGCACACGGAATGACGAGCCTGAAAAAGCTTCGCGTCCTTTTGATAAAGATCGCGATGGATTTGTGATGGGAGAAGGAGCGGGAATTTTAGTGATTGAAGAATTAGAGCATGCTAAGCGTCGTGGGGCTCCGATTTACTGTGAATTGGTTGGCTACGGATTGAGTGCTGATGCCTATCATATGACCGCCCCACTTCCAGAGGGAGAAGGAGCTAGTCGTTGCATGCAGATGGCTTTGAAGCATGCAAAATTGAATCCTGAAGATGTCAATTATATCAATGCTCATGGCACCTCAACGCCGATCGGAGATCTTTGTGAAACAAAAGCAGTGAAGCTTGCCTTTGGACAACATGCTTACAAAGTTCCTGTCAGTTCTACGAAATCAATGACAGGGCATCTTCTTGGAGCTGCTGGTGGAGTGGAGTTGGCTGCTTGTGTACTCGCGATCAAGCACGGTGTGATCCCTCCAACGATCAACCTCGACAATCCAGGTGACGGATGCGATCTCGATTACGTTCCTAAAGTTGCTCGTGAAACTAAAGTTCGCGTTGCGATGAGCAATTCGTTTGGTTTTGGGGGGCATAATGCGACCCTTGTTGCAAAAGAGTTTGTTGGATAGGACAAAACTTCAGTTTGCTGAAATCAAATTTCAAAAAGGAAAGATGTCTTAGTTCCTACTTTTCCTATCAGAGCAAAGAAAAAAGCTGATGAGAAGAATAGGTAATCTCTTCAACTAAAACTTGTATGGATATTTCAGCCAAATTTTCTTCTGCAGAACCAACAGCTTTTTCTTTACCTAAAAAAGTAGATAGTCCATCTCAGGAAATATCAGCAACCCCAAGTGATGCTGCCAAAGAGCTTCATGCTGCTGCGGCGCAGGCAAAAGAAATTTTTTTTCATTATACAAATGAAACGCATGGCGATATTGATGATGTGACATCAGAGGAAACGAAGGATCATCATGAAATGCCGAAAAAGGAAAAGTTGCTTCCGATTGCTTTTGACGATGAAGCAGCAGCTTTTCTACGTAGCGTTGATGAAAATCCTCAAAAAACTTTCTTAATAAAAAATTTTGTGACTGCTCTTGCATCGTGGAAGGCGGCCAAAGAAGCGTTGATCGCGCTAGAACAACAACATGCTGGTCAAGTCGATTCGCTCAACAGACGCCTTGAAAAGACCATGGCATTAAGAGAGCAAGCTAAAGGAGATTTCTCTGGTCTTCAAAATAAAACAGCCATTCGTAGTTCTATGGGATTAGCAAGTGTTCTTGGAAGGCCAGAGATGGATAAGGCTCAACAAAAGATCCTTCAGCTTGATCAAAAATCTCTTCACCTTAAGGAGGAACTAGAATTACTTCAATCGCGCTCGCTGGTAGCCCTTAAAAATGGTCTTAAAAATCCCAACGAAAAATTACTGCAAGACTTGGATCAGGCTAAGAAAAAATTTCATGAAGCTGATCGCACTTGCCGTGAACTTTCGCAGCAAATTGAGCAATTTGATGACTTGGAATTTTCTTCCAGTAATTTAGATGGCCTACAAAAACTTGGTGCTTCGGGAAAAGAGTTGCTCCATGAAGGAGATGCGGCACGCTCTGAAAAGTTTGATGATTTTCTCAAAGCAGATTTTGATGAACAGCCGACCGATCTACTTGATCACTGGATCCAAGCTCACGACTTTCGTAAAGATTAAAAAGCATGTTCTTCTCGCAAAGGCGAGTCAGCAAGCCATCAAGCTATTTTTTCAGCGAAAGCAAAAGCACCAGGAGCATCCACTTCACTTCATCGAGGCTGCTGTTTTCTGCTGCCTCATGCATCAAGATTGTCAACCGATCTGCTGCTAGCTGACCGCCAGTGAGTGACTCGAGTTCTTTGGGAAGATCCTGACAAAGCTCCATGAGTGTCGGTTGTTGGAGCCAGTCGTAGAGTGGTGGATTGAAGCCGCGTTTTGGGCCAGTTACTGTTTGAGGACTATCAAGTGCTTTTGTGTCACCAGTTGGTCTTTACTCAGTCGTTATTATTCCTTGCGGAACTTAATTGAGAACCTTTCTTGACAAGCTGCGTTGCTCTTTCTAGTTGCGGTGTTATCTGAGACATTTTAGGTTTTGAACTCAGAGATGCATCGCCCACAAGCCGAAGCAGATAAGCAGCGTCACTGAAACATTTCGATGCCTCTTGGTTTTCTTCCCCTGCAGCTGTCAGATAAAAATTTATGGCACTCTTATAGTGCTTGATGGCATCTGGATTGATTGCTTGTTTTCCGCTGGCGGCAGACATGAGTTTTTTAGCTATCATAGCATCCAAGTTAGCTGCTTCTTTGAGAGAATTACCGCTTGTTGGGTTTGGGTAGCTGTTTATTGTAGCAAGAGAAAGATATGTTTTTGCAGCATTCGTGAAGTGTTTAACGATATCATCATCAAGCTCATTATCGCTGTTTGCATTTGTTTTATTATGAAAATGCATGCATGCCTTTTCAAAATGATGAGCGGCTTTATCGAAGTAAAAAGCTTTTGATAGATCTGTTTCTTTTCTTGCTGCTTGATAGCAACGACTTGCGTTATCAAAATAATAAAGTTTTTGTTGAGCAGCGGGATCATCTTTCGAATAACGTTTCCTGATGTTCTCTGAATTTTGAGCACATCTTTTTTCGCCTTTGGCGCATTCTTGTTGCTCTGTTAATGATAAGTGTTCGACAGATTCGACACTTTTCCAAAGCTCCTCATCAACATCCGCATTCGACTCGTTATTATTATTGTTGTTATTAGAAAGATGAGGGTGAGGCTCAACTTGTCTTATGCTAGAACTGCCAGATCTCCCTACTGGAGGAGCGCTATTACCTGGATTTTTCAAAAGTTCAGAAGGAATTTGAATATCGTTAGCACTTGGTATCCTGTCGTTGTTAAAAGTGGATGTGGGTGGATTGAGCATCTTTTATTTGTAATTTATAATTTAGTTGTAACTCAAGTTAATTGATCCAATTGTTGTAATGATAGCAAGAGCACCAGGAGCATCCACTTCACTTCATCGAGGCTGCTGTTTTCTGCTGCCTCATGCATCAAGATTGTCAACCGATCTGCTGCTAGCTGACCGCCAGTGAGTGACTCGAGTTCTTTAGGAAGATTCTGACAAAGCTCCATGAAGGTCGGTTGTTGGAGCCAGTCGTGGAGTGGTGGATTGAAGCCGCGTTTTGGGCCAGTGACTGCTTGAGGACCAATTTGATCTTGCAAAAATTTTTTTGGAGGATGGGTGAAGCGCTCGCCAGAGGGCATTCCGTGAACTGCTGCGACAAAGCGATGATCGACCATCGGGCTTCGAAGTTCCAAGCTGTGAGCCATGCCACAGAGATCTGATTTTCGTAAAATATATTCTGGGAGATAATTGAGACGATCGCATTCCAACATCCATTCACGAGGCGCCAAGTTGGAAGTCGGGAGGCGCCAGTAGTTAGATTGCACAGCCAGATCAGGCTGTAAAAATGAACGAGTGAGTGGATCAAGGGCAGAAAAACGAAGGGCATAAGCTTCCTCCCAACCAAGTTGATAGCTGAGCAAGAGCCGGCGCCAGCGACCACTACGTGAGGTCTTTAAACAAAGATGAGAGGAAGACCAGTGAGATTTCTTTTTTGAAAAGCGAGGCAAGAGGTGTGTTGCCCGTTGGTGCACGGCGTAACGTTTGTAACCAGCAAAAAGCTCATCGCCTCCATCACCAGCAAGGGCGACCACAATTTCTTGAACAGCGGCTTGGCATAAATACCATGTTGGAATAGCGGAAGGGTCAGCAAAAGGTTCATCGAGATTTGCAATGATGCGAGGAGCATCTAGTGAGTTCATCGTGATGGGAAGCTCTCGGTGTCTCAATCCTAAACGCCGTGCGATTTCAGCGGCTGCGGTTGATTCATCGTAGCGAGGATCATTGGGAAACGTTGCGGTGAACGAGGTGAATTCGGAGGGGTGACCGCTTTGAGCCACAGAAGCTGCAATCGCCTGTGAATCGATACCGCCACTAAGAAAAATTCCTAGAGGGCGATCGGAAACAAGACGCTGTTGAACAGCATCGTGGAAGAGCGTTGCAGCGTTGCTCGTTTCCGGAAGGAGGTGCCAATATTCTTCTGGATGGCCAGCTGAAATCTCTCCTTGATGGAGCTTGACGATCAGACGATGGGCTGCTGGAAGTTTGTAGATTCCTTCAAAAATAGAGAGCGGAGCAGGAATATAGCGATGAGTGAGGAAGGCATCGATGGCACGAGGATTAAAGCGAAGTGGCTCTTCAGGACCATGCAGAGCCGCTAAAGCACGTGCACTGCTGGCAAAAGAAAAACTATTTTTTCCAGGACGGTAGAAGAGTGGCTTTTCTCCCAAGCGGTCGCGTGCTAGCAAGAGCTGTTCTCGACGTAGGTCCAAAATGGCAATCGCAAACATCCCTTGCAGGCGATCGAGGATAGCTTCTCCCCATTCTTCATAACCATGCAAAATAAACTCTGTATCGCAGTGCCCTGAAAAGTGGTGTCCTCGCCGTTTTAATTCTTCAGCATCTTCCTCCCAACCATAAATTTCGCCATTATAAACGATCCAAATAGAACCATCTTCATTTTGCATCGGCTGTGCTCCAGCAGCAGAGAGATCGCGGATGCTGAGGCGTGTTTGTAGGAGTGCGGCGGTTCCATGCTCCGAAGAATGCCATTTTTTTTGAGGGCTGTACGAAAAATAGCGAAGGCCAGATCCATCAGGACCCCGCGTGCGAAGCGCTTCTCGAACCGCTTCCAGGTGAGGGGTGAGGAGAGAGCGTTGATGAAAAATGCCAGCGATGCCGCACATAGGAGTAGGCTGGAGGCTATAGGCTGGAGGCTGTAGGGTAAAGAATGAAGATAATGTTTAGGAATCAAAAACAAGAGAATGGCCGCAAAGAACACAAAGAAATCAAAAAAAGAAATTGCATTTAAGCTCTAGAATTTTTTTACAAAAAAATTCTTTTTTGTGTTCTTTGTGTTCTTTGTGGCTAATTTTCTTTAATGACAAAGAAACTAAATGATTCTCAAAACATCGTCTACTTTGATTTAGAAACTCAGCTGACGGCAAATGATGTCGGTGGCTGGTCGAGAAAAGCTGACATGAAAGTTTCTATTGGAGTGACCTATAGTACAGCTTCTGGAAAGTATGAAATTTTTAGTGAGAAGCGAGTACCGGAGTTGATTGAAACATTGAGCAAAGCGGATCTGGTTGTGGGCTACAACAATCGTCGTTTTGATTACGAAGTGTTGATGGGCTATACCATCCTCGATTTGCCACATCATCTTCCCACGCTTGATCTACTCGAGGTGGTTGAGAAGGCCGCTGGACATCGACTCTCTTTGGATGCGGTTGCCCAAGCTACGCTAGGAGTAGGAAAGACAGGAGATGGATTGGATGCTATTCGTTGGTGGCGCGAAGGAAAAATTTTAGAAATTGCTGAATATTGTTGTTTTGATGTGAAGGTTACTAAAATGGTTCACGAATTTGCACAAGCTCATGGAGAGCTTCATTTCCTAGATCGCTTTGCACAAAAGAAAACTTTGAAGATAAGTTTATAATCTCGATCTGAGGCGTTGTCCTAAGAATTTTTTTTGCGCCCTCTAATCCGCCCTTCTCAATTTAATACACTATATGAAAGAATTCTTTCGCAAGAATATATTGCTTTGGTTGGCACTGGTTCTTTGTTTTGGTTTCAGTCTGATAGGGGCTTCGTGGGGAAAGGTTGAGGATTGGAACCCTGATCAAATGGCTTTCAGGTCGGTGCCAAATAATCTCATGGTGGGCGATTATCTCAAGCCGCCTCTTACTACTTATGCGGCACGTCTGTTGATCCTCAACCCAGTGGATTGCATCATGAAGGGAATGCTCCATACGAAGGACAAATTAAGACTCGAAGTGAGGGTGATTGGTGTTCGCATACTCACGATCCTGTATCTCTGTGCTGCGGTAGCATTGCTCTATTTTTCTATTCTTCGATGCAATGGAAAAACTGCTGCCTCAACGATAGCATTGATCATGAGTACGAGCGCTGGATTTGTTAACTATACGCATTATGGCACGGCTGATATGCCGCTGGTTTTTTGGATGGTGGCTTCCTTTGCTTGCGCTTTTCATGCAGCGCTTTCAGGGCAACTTATATTTGGAATTGCTGCTGGTTTGCTTGCAGGTCTCTCTGCTGCTTGCAAGTACAATGGACTCGGTGTAGCAGTTGCAATCCCGGTATTTTTTTTGTTTCAAGATGGACCTAGGGCACTCCTTAAAAAAAATCTCTGGCTAGCTTCTTTGGCTGTTCCTTTTGGTTTTGTTCTTGGGTGTCCTGGCGCGATCTTTGATCACACCCGCTTTGTAGAGGACTTTCTTTATAATCTCTACACGACTCCTGTCTATGGGGGAGATGCTTCTCATATGGGGTATGGGCTTTTTCTTTATTATATTCCAAGCATCTTGGGATGGCCTGCCAGCATCTTTCTGCTTTGCTGCATAACAACATCGATTTTTTTACTCATCTTAAGACGCTTGAAAAAAGATGAGGTTCTCTTGTTGTTAGCTGCTCTCGCTGTTTTTTTATTTTATTTCTTCACTATTGGGCGCTTTCCAAGAATGGAAATGCGTTTTGTCATGCCTGTCGTGCCATTCTTGCTGGTAGCTACTGCTCCCGCGCTCTCCAGAATCAACAAGCAGTTTCTCACGGTGATGTTAGTTCCTCTCATCGCTTACAATCTGGTCTGTTGTCTCTTTCTCGGGGGACGTTTTTTAAATGATCCCAGGGTGGAAGCGTGCAACTGGGCTGAAAAGAATTTCAAAGTAGGAGATGTCATCGAAAGCTCTTACTCTCCATACTGGGATGATCTCATTCCAGGAGTGAAGGTCATTCATATGCCGCTCTTCTCGGGACACACGGAACAATTTAAAAAGATTTTTGGAAACAATGATGTCATTTCAAAAGGATTGGTTAAATTCGCTCACGATCCTTCCATTGAGGTATTCACATCTGAAGCTCTGAAGAAACGTAATCCCGACTATGTTACCTTTTCTTTCTTTGCGGTGACTTGTTCTGGCGATCCCTTAGTGAAGCAGTACTACGAGGATCATATTGCCGAAAAACTGGGCTACCATATTATTTGGCAAAGCGGATGCAGGGTCCCTCCTCAATGGGCCTATCCCCAATTGGTTGATTTTATAGCACCTTCTATGTATATCCTGAAGAAGGATAAATTAAATTAACTTTACTGTTTAAGTCTAACTCCCTACATTCCTAGCCTTCCATCCATGGCAAAAGAAGAAGCAATTACAACAGAGGGAGTGATCATTGAAGTTCTCCCGGGCACGATGTTTCGTGTGAAACTTTCCAATGGACATATTGTTTTATCTCACATCTCTGGAAAGATGAGAAAACATTTTATTCGTATTGTTCCTGGAGATAAAGTAACAGTCGAAATGTCTCCTTACGATTTAACGAAAGCTAGAATCATTTTTAGAACTGCATAGTAAGGTCTTTCATCATGCTATGAATACGCCAAGCCCTGGCCTTTTACGGAAAGCTCTTAAGATTGTTGATGAAATTGAAAAGGTAGATCAACAAATCCATCACCTTTTATCTCATCTTCAAGTGAAAAAGGGAGCGTTGATGAAAAGTGAAGTGGCCCTTACGTCCATGGCGGAAGAAGTCCCCTCCCATTTATCGAACACTGTTTCAACACCACAGCAAAAAAAGGAAACAATTTCTCAAGAAAAAATAGAATCTCCTGCTGTTCCTCAACATGAGCAGCAATCTCTTTTAATGGAAGACACTGGAGTAGAGCAGCTGGCCCTTGTTGAATCAAAACCTTTCGAGATGAAGGAAGAATCTAGCGAGCAAAGTTGTTGCTTGTTTTAGCTCAAAACAACCATCGCAACATGACGAAGGGTGCTGTTGAGATTTCAAATTTAGCCCAACTTTTTTTAAAAGCTGGCGACCTCTGGAAGGAACGACCGGCCTTTGCTACACGGAGTAAGGGAGGAACATTTGAAATGGTTAGTTATGGCTCTTGGTGTGATCGAGCCATGGCGCTTGCTACAGCGCTCATTGAATTGGGAGTGGAGGCGCGAGATCATATCGGATTGCTAAGCGATAATTGCTTCGAGTGGATCTTGATTGATGCGGCGGTACAATGTTGTGGGGCGGTGAACGTGCCACGTGGGAGTGATATTACTCCTGCCGAGATGGCTTATATTGTTGCTCACGCTGATGTGAAGATGCTCTTTTTAGAAGATCAAGCATTGTTAACTCAATGGCAGGACTTGAGGGAAAGGCCTTCTGCGTGCGCTCATGTTGTGATGATGAAGGCAAAAGAGGGAGCTGCGCTACCAGAAGGAGTGATAACCTTGGCATCTCTAGAATCCTTAGGGAAAAGGCTTCGAGAAGCAGGCGATCGTCGTGTAGAGGGGCGAATTGCGCAGCTTCGTTCCGATGATCTTTATACCATCATCTACACCTCAGGAACGACAGGGACTCCCAAAGGAGTTCAACTAACGCATGCCTCGATCTGCTCTCAAGTAAAAAATTTAAAAACAGTTTTAATCGGCGAGACGAACGGGAAAAAAAATTCAAAAAAAATTCTCTCGGACCAAGAGCCGCTTCGTGCACTTTCTATCCTGCCTATCTGGCACAGCTATGAGCGAGTTTTTGAAATGCTGGTGATTCATCAAGGAGGGTGTACTTATTACTCCTCGCTGCGCTCTTTAGCCCAAGATTTGAAGTTGGTTCGACCTAATGTGATGGCTTCAGCTCCACGGCTCTGGGAAGCGCTTTATGAAAAAATCATGAGCGAAGTTAAACGTCAATCTTCTCTCAAAAAGTTTCTCTTTCATAACGTGATCAAGCAGGGCTGGCTTGCAGCCTTGTGTCGACGATGGAATCTTTCTCCGTTACCGCAATTACGAAGTGTGGTTGGTGGTGCCTTGCGAGCTACGATCTCGGGTGGAGGAGCGCTTCCTCCCTACGTTGATCAATTTTTCAATCGCTTTCCAGCACATTGGGATCCTAAGCTTAGAATTCCACGTGGACAAGTTGTCGCG
>JADMIO010361547.1_pt1 | contig 74263 bp, 69 predicted proteins | sample 8958161 | NCBI WGS metagenome assembly JADMIO01 (sample SAMN16585339, study PRJNA669376) | soil metagenome | isolation source: Crop rotation soil | place: USA: Cullars Rotation, Alabama | collected 2011
GACAACTTGTCCACGTGGAATTCTAAGCTTAGGATCCCAATGTGCTGGAAAGGGTAAATCGGACGCTCGGAGAATTTCGATCCTTTTGCCTGCCCGTGGGAGTAAGCTGCCCATACAAACGACGCTTCGCGTGGTCTTCCGCAGCCTGCAAACAGATCGGAAAAACGATGCTTTTGGACTGCGGCGCGATGTCGAGGAACACGAATCTACCAGTTGTGTTGCCCGGAATGGGATCGTCCGCGCGAAACATAAGCTGCTTCTTTGTCCCCGGAAACACGGTGCCCGTAAGCCAAACATTCTTGTCTGTTTCCGCTGCATGCAATGAGAACGCCGCACAAAACAATACTGCCGCAACGAGACACTTCATAGGTCTAACGAGACCAAGATGAGCCACGCCGCCGGGGACGCTGTGGGCGGCAAGTGGTGGGTTGGACTGGAAACAAACTCATAAACAAGTCGGGCGGCGTTGGCTCCATCGCTTGGTTAGATGTGCCCGTCGCATCCGGAGGTAAATCATCCCACAAAATCGCTACAACTGGCAACGCTCTCGCACGGCCTTAACAACGGCATCATAAATTTCGGGCCGCGCCAACGCGGATGCCGCTGCGGCAAGATCGTTGTCTTCCTTGTCCGCTCGCATCTGCTGCGCCATCTGGCTAAACGCTGCTTGCCGTAACGACGTCGAAAGCTGCTCTAGTCCGAGGAACCACGCGCGTAGCGATGCATCTTCGACGAGCGCGTGAGTGAATCGGACCATGCCCTCAGGGATTACGGACGGAGCCATCGCTTGAAGCATCTAGACCTTATGGCTGAGCGCGGGGTGTGATGGCGCGGAGGAGGGATTGAAAAGGAGGGTGTGTTTGCCGTTCATATTTTTTCGCGGGCTACTCACCTTTTTGAGGCGGAGCAGAGCCGCACCAACGCTCCGGAGCTTTAAGGGTTCCGGAGCGTTGCAGTTTAACAACAGCGAACAAGCAAACACACCGAATGAAAAAGAAACTCTATCTTGGGCTCGATGTCCACAAAGACTGGATTACAATCGCGATCGCTTTTGAGGGACGCAACGGGGAAGTGCGCCTTGAGGGGACGATCAGCAACGATTTGCAGGCACTGGAAAAGTGGCTCGCGCGCTTGCGCAAAGCGCATGGCAAAGAAACGCGATTATACGCCTGCTATGAAGCAGGGCCGTGTGGATTTGGGATCGCACGGCGACTCAAACAACTGGGAGTGGAGTGCGAGGTAGTGGCACCATCGATGACCCCGACGCGTTCGGGGGATCGGATTAAGACCGATCGACGCGACGCACGCAAGCTGGCCCGACTCTTAAGAGCTGGTGAACTCACCGCAGTCTATATTCCCGAGGCAACTGATGAAGCGATGCGCGATCTGTGCCGGGCACGGACCGATGCGGTGGATGATCGGCGTCGGGCGCGCCACCGCCTCAAGGGTTTCCTCTTACGTCACGGCTATCGTTACCAGGGAAAAAGCAGTTGGAGCCCAGCCCATGAACGCTATCTGCGTGAGCTGATGTTACCCCATCCGGCGATGAAAGTGATCCTAGAAGAGTATCTGCAGGGAATCGCGGCGGCTGGGGAACGCATCGCGCGTTGCGAGGCAGGCATGGGTGAGTTGTTAACGAAGTGGCGTTTGGAGCCAGCGGTGCGTGCGCTCATGGCGATGAAAGGATTCCAAAGGGTGGCCGCCATGATCCTGGTCAGTGAGCTGGGAGAGGTGCATCGCTTTGCCCATCCGCGCCAGGTCATGGCCTATCTTGGGTTAGTCCCGAGCGAAAACACTTCCAGTGACAAACGCCGCCAGGGGCGCATCACCAAGTGCGGCAACTCCCATGCGCGCTGGTTGCTCGTGGAATGCGCCCAGCATTATGCCACTCCACCCAAAGTATCGGCCCACTTAAGCCGGCGCCAGCAAGGTCAAGCCAAAGAGATACGAGCCATCAGCTGGCGCGCCCAGAACCGCTTGCACCAGCGTTACACCCGACTGCTCGGCCGCAGGCTCCAGCGCAACAAGGCGATGGTCGCAATCGCCCGGGAGCTGTGCGGTTTTATCTGGGAGCTCTTACGCACCCAGCCCTGTTATCACCACCCAGTCACTTCAATCTGAAAGGATCGATGGTTCGAGGGAACAGACTAACCACAAAGGAAGGGAAAGAGAACTTAGCGCAAACACCATTAAATAAACTAAATGAAGGAGCGGCTCTGAGGTGGCAGGTCACGGTAGTAGCCGACCCACGATCTCTCGTAGCGTTAAAGCTCCTGGCGCAATCCAGAGCTCGAGCACGCGTCACCTAGACTGTTGGACAAAGGCTCAAGGTGAACTAAAAGAATGCCGGATAGGTCCTCCCCAAAAAAGAGGATAGCCCGCGAATATCAGCATCACCAACCGCCGGGAACCTAACTCACCCCGACAGATCAGCCGCCTCAAACCTGCTCCTACCTGACTAAAGTGATGCAAACACTCGCACCAGACTTCTTTTGCCTCTTGACATATCCACAGCCATATCAACGAGAACAAGATGAGCTGCCGCGGGCGAGATGGGGCATTGCAACAGGATAAGGATCCAGGCTACCAAAAGGCGAATCACAATGACCGCTCGCGGTCTGCTCCATCGCTTGGTTAGGCTGCATGGCCCAATCTCACGAACCGTTCCACCTGATCTGCAATCGGATCAAGCTGGCCAGCCTCGATAACGAGTGAGCCGCGCAAACGCCAGTCGTAACACGGGCCCCCGAGAAGCTCAACATCGAGATGTATGTGGCCCGTGGAGTCGATCGTAGCGCTGAGGGAAAATTCACGGTCAAGTGATCCCCAGCTCTTCTTACCGGCCCAGCCGCGCCAATGAAGTGCCAAGTCTCGAAAGAACGCTGGGATGTGCGTCCCTGGAAGTTTTTGGTATGGGCTGACGGACACGATGCCCTCGAAGCCCTCACCCCGCAGCCGAGCACGAAAGCTACCTGTTTTGTCCACTGCGAAAAATTCAAGCACAGCGCCGTGATCAGCGGACTTGATGACGACGCGATCTGACATGAGGTGAATGCGGCCTAACGAGAACAAGATAGGTGTCGCGAGCGAGAGGGCGCATGGCAACAGGATAACGATCCAAGCTACCTAAAAGCAAGATATAACGACCGCTCGTGATCGCCTCCATCGATTGGTTAGGTGCATTCGCGTGGCTCACCACTGCCTTCTCCAATGCTTCAGTTTGCTCCATGCGACAGACGCTGTGTAAACAGGAATGTCGCGGAACGCCGGATCGCTCCGGCGCTGCTGATCGCTAATCGCCACCTGTCGGCCCGTGGTAGTATCGAGAATATCCCATGGATGGGAGCCATCGTAGCGTGAAATGATCAGGGGCCGTCGCCAGCCAATCTCGGTAACCGGTGAGCCGATATCCTTGTGTGGAGGCATGAGCGCGAATCGATCAGGACCCTCGCTCTGAATCAAACGATAGCCTTCCGCGATCCGTTTTGTACCGAATCCGAACAGATCAATGTCGCACGATGAGAGCGCGACTATTAGCAGTAGACCCCCGGCACAGCGCAGCCACAGTCTCATGCACCTAACGAGACCAAGATGAGCCGCCGCGGGCGAGGGCGCGGATGGCTGCGGATTGACGGGTTGAACTCATGTGAAGCTGGATAGTACGGCGGCTCGCGGTCGGCTCCATCGATTGGTTAGACCTTCGCATTACCAGTTGAGGTTGAGTGAACGGCATTTGGGGCACGTCGTGTCTCCCCTTAGTATCGGTGCGTGGCAACGGGTGCATAAGTCGGCGGCAGGCGGGATGTGCGACGCGATGGCCTTCGCCTCCCGCAAATCTAGTGCGTGGTGCTGCGTGAGGTGTTTGATGGCGGACATCACGTCAGTTCTCCGAAGGCGGGCGACCTCCTGCCGCTCGCGGGAATCGAGAGAATCCGGGAGGACCAGCACCGTCTTGCACTTGGCGCACAACAGATGCGGACGGCCTTTGGCTTCGATTAGCGGCATAGGTTGCGCCGTTAGGTCTAACGAGACCAAGATGAGGTGTCGCGAGCGAGAGGGCACATCTCAACAGGATGCGGATTCAAACCACCTAAAAGCAAGACATAACACCTGCTCGCGATCACCTCCATCGATTGGTTAGATGTGGCCGTTGCTCCGCGCGCTAGCGGCTGTGCGTCAACGTCAGAATCGGTCTTCATGCGCCAAGCAACTGCCAAACCGCGACACAAAAAACGGCGACGCCAATCACCATGAATGCGATTCCAATGACGCGAAACCAGACACGACCACGATTGGATCTAGTGGGCGAAACGCCCAGAACGGTAGCAATACGATTACTTTCGCGCTCCGCGTTGCGGAATGCCGACCAACCGACGAAGACCATCGCTGCGCCAAACATCAGTGCCAAAGGCGCGTTAAAGCCTCCACGATGTGTCTCTGCCAAGATGGCTGCGAACATCTAACGAAACCAAGATGAGCTGCCGCGAGCGAGAGAGCACACGGCAACAGGATAAGAATTCAAGCCATCAAAAGGCAAGTTATAACGATGGCTCGTGGTCAGATCCATCTTTTGGTTAGATGGTTCAGCGCACATAAGCTGGAATCCTACGGCAAATAATGACATCTCCACTCTGCAACTCGCTGATCCGGAGGCCATGCCGCCCGGTGACCCCCTCACCAGGTACGACCGTTTCGGTCGTATCCAACTGACGGCCCAGTACGAACTCCCACTTTAGGGACGCCAGGTCAAAACGATAGACAGCACCACGAACGAACTCCGACCATTTCGAACCGGCCCGCCGTTGCAGTAATTCCATGGGGCTACGTCCTTCGTCGCTAGGCTTAGCAATGATAATTTCGATCCCCAGCACTTTGCGTTGGTCCTCAGTCCGAAACTGCATAACAAAGCGCTTCTCTTGAGAAACGTCATGTCCGGGGAGCTGCGTGAACAAACGAACGCTTATGCAGATGGAAAGAAAGCTGACGAAGGTGAAGGTCTTCACCATCTAACGAGATATAGATGGCATTTTGCAATCTATTTCTGGCTCCATAGGTGCAATTTGATGTGAAACACTACATGGCGAACTTCAGCTTCTCGCACCAAATATCCCGCTCCACCTGGTCACCGTTCCCTCGTGGCGCATGGATCGGGACTCAGTTCATGCTGATTCCCGAATCGCTCAAGACCTTGACTTTTCCGGACAGGAGTGGACTCTCCGAAATCTGCCGGGGGGGCAAAACGGGTGGGGTGACAGGTTTGAAATGGCCTGGGATTCTGCGAGTTAAACTCTCTCGGTAAAGAGACTTAAGGGGGTATAGCTCAGTTGGTAGAGCGTCTCGTTCGCAATGATGTAAGTGCTTGATTTCCAAAGTGATCGGAAGTTAGTTTACGTGATCTTTCAGAGGTAGATGGCTTAATTAGGGTCTATCTCAAGTGGTCCGAAAGTCTCCCAAATTTCGTCACGAGTGGACAAAGAAGTGTACAAAGAAATCCCAGCCTTTGCGACTCGTCGAATTGGGCCGAAGAGCGGGCGATTCGTAACATCACTTCCGAGCAACTCGACGATCTGATCGATGTGGGCTTTGATCTGGATCCAGATGGGGGCGTGATTCGAGATCTGAGCCTTGTCCAGAGACTCCGCACAAAATCGGAGGTCTCAGAATGGAGTTATTACTGGCCGCGCCACAGGCGATAACAAAAAAGGCGCAGCGGGATTCGCCGTTTTGGTGATGGGGAGATAGCAGCCGCCTGTTGGCAGGTTCTTTGACCGCGGGCTGGGTTCCGAGCGCCGCGCGATTGCTGACTTGAATTTTCATGATCAACACAACAAGAAGAAGCACGGTCTTTAAAACTTCCATGATCCGTTCTCGTAAAAACTCTTGTGAACACTTATGTTTGTTGAATGCCTCTGCGCTTTACCACCTCTGCCAATCGAATTTTGCGAGGCGCGCAAAAACCTGTGTGGCGACAAAGAAACTCATCTGCATGTGCGTTTACTGCATTCAGCGAGCAAACCGGCTACTCTGCTACCCTCCCGGCTTAAAGCGTGTCGTAGCATGCGCAATCTTCGCTGCGATTGTCGCGATCAGCCCGAATTGCGACATCGCGGTGGCCCAGCAGAGTGCTGCTCGAAGACCAGAACCGACCGATCACCCGGCAGAAGCAGCTGCTTTTCGTGAATCGTTGCTTCGGAATGAAGAGGGGCAAATTCCTCTCGATGCCTTGCCCAAAGCCGCGCGGCGGGTGGAGGAGATGCGCCAGGAAGTGGCATCTAAACACGGATTTCAAGCCGAGAATCTGGCTGCGCTTGCAGGCCGTGGTCAGTCATACAAAGTGGCTGGAATACCAGTCGGACCTCTACCCCGGAATGGCACCAACCTTCAGGGTAAAATGGCTCCTCTCGAAATTGCTCCCTTGGACGCAGTAATTTCACCCGCTGACTGGATTTGGCTCGGCCCCGGAAATATCGGTGGCCGAGTCCGCTCCATCGCGGTCCATCCAACTAATCCAAGAGTAATGTGGTTGGGAAGCGTGGGGGGCGGCGTTTGGAAAACTGAGAACGCGGGCCTGACATGGGCCCCGCTGACCGACCTTATGAGTAGCTTGGCAATTTCCAGCCTGGTAGTGGATTCTGCCAATCCTGACACCCTTTATGCCGGCACCGGAGAGGGTTTCTATAATATTGATGCGATTAGAGGGTTCGGGATTTACAAAAGTGTTGATGGTGGCCGCACCTGGAACCAACTGGCCTCAACTGCTGGAGCGAACGCAAAAAAATTTCAATTTGTAAATCGCCTGGCGTTCGCTCGTGGCCAGGGTAACTCACAAATCCTTTTAGCCGCGACACGTGAAGGATTATATCGCAGCACGGACGGTGGAAATACATTTTCCTCAATCTCGACCCTGGTGACTGAAGTCCTCGATGTTCGTATCTTCCCGCAGAATCTCAATTACTGTGTCGCCGGAGCGTACAATGGGAAGGTGTTTTATTCCGACGACGCAGGCAAAACATGGCAACCGTCACAGGGTATCTCTGCGGTATCCGACTCTGACGGCAGAACAGAAGTAACCTTTGCCCGCGCCCAACCATCGAGTGCTCCGCCAAGGAGTGCGAAACAGATAGTGGTCTACGCCTCCGTGGACGATAGCAATGGAAAAGTATATCGATCATTGGATGGAGGAAAAACCTTCACCCTTCGCAGTACGCCGGGTCACCTCGCAGGACAGGGTTGGTATGCCAACGCTATCTGGGCTGACGACCCGCGTAACCCGAACTTATTACTTATAGGCGGACAGGACCTTTACCGCAGCATCAATGGAGGCGCGAGCTTCACTAAGATCAGCAACTGGCAACTCTCTCCAGAATCGGCTCATGCTGACCATCACACCATTGTTTCACACTGCGCCTATAATGGTACCACTAACCATTCCGTTTTCTTTGGTAACGACGGTGGAGTTTATCGCGCCGATGACATTACCACAGTTCAGCAAACCTCCGGATGGACAGCAATGAATCGTGACTTGGGTGTTACCCAGTTATATGGAGCGGCTGGAGTCGAAGCCAATGGCCGGCTCGTAGGTGGCGCGCAAGACAATGGCACCCTGATGTTGAACCCAAACGGAGGGCTTGAAGACTGGAGTGAGATTTATGGCGGGGACGGCGGCGAGTGCGCCGCGGATCTCGCACAGGATGATCTCTACGGAGAATATGTTTTTCTCCAGATCCATCGTTCGATCAATGGACAGCCCTCGCAGGATATCTACCAAGGCATCACGGACGCAAACAACAAGGATACGGCGCTTTTCATTGCTCCCTTCATTCTTGATCCAAATAACTATAACACCATGGTTGCAGGCGGAGCGCATTTGTGGCGAACAACCGACGTGAAGGACACACAACCGGTTTGGAACTCGATCAAAGACCCAGTCGATTCGACCCTGGTGAGCGCGATTGCCATTGTGTCCGGTGATTCACAACGCATTTGGGTGGGATACAAAAACGGCCGGATATATCGATCTACCACTGGCTTAGACACAAATCCAACCTGGATTGCGAGCTCCATCGGATTACCGCCACGTCAGTGCACGCGAATCTACAGTACGCCCGGACCGAGTTCGCCTGTTTATGCCACGTTCTCGGGTTATGCAGCCGGCAACTTGTTGCGGACCGACGACAACGGAGCACATTGGACACCCGTAGGAATCAACACCCTGCCACAAACTCCATTCTACGACGTGACCACGCATCCGGCCCAGAAAAATATCCTAATCTTGGGAACAGAAGTGGGTCTCTTTGTCAGCGATGATGGCGGGACGACGTGGTCGCCGACAAACCAGGGACCGACAAATGCAAGTGTCTACAGACTTTTTTGGCAGGGTGAAACGCTTCACGTTGCGACCCACGGCCGCGGCGTTTTCAAGATTAACTTGTCGGATGCGGGACAAGCCCCGACTCCTGTTCCTCAAGTCCAATCTGTTGCCGATTGATCCCGGTCAAAATGCAGTGCGCCGACAGCTATGAAGGCGAATTGTCGTAGCTCCGCATTCAAACGCGTAGTCTCATCGTTTGTTTGGAGTATTCTGCTGCTTACCCTGCCACACATCTCCGCGGAGATGCTGCCCGGAATCACTTCCATCGTCGATGCTCGATTGCAGCCTTTGCCTGCCAAAACGAGAGGCGTCCTCTGTTCGAAAGCAAGCGCGGCTTTTTCAATTCAGGGTAAAGTTGTTCCGGATACTGCAATTGGATTTGCGTCAGGTAACTTCGGATATCACGAAGTATATATCCAGAACGCAACGGATGGGGACAATCTTACGCTTAAGGTTGGCGATGGGACTCGCTCACAAGAATTTCCCAGACTAAGACTAGCTCAAGAACAAGACATCTTTGGTCTTGGGATAACCCAACTACCGTGCCTAGTCGAAGTAGAAGTAAATGCCGGGCTTGGTGGACCGGCAGAGGGCGCGTTCTTCGCATCAAAGATCCGCCAGATTGATGGAACACCGGCATGTCCGGTCAAGGTGGCAGACATGCTGCGTACTGTGGAAACACGGTTCGCTACCTGGGCTGACCCACAACGCGTGCTCCTCAAGCGCTCTATCCAAAACGAGAACCATGACCAAGCTTGGGAGGAGCAAACTTTAAGGTTCATGACCTGGTTGGAGAATACTCAATGCGTTCATTTTCAGTTCGTTTATTACTCAACCAGACTCCCAAATAAGAAGGCGCTTGGTATTACTTCGTCCATATCTCCTTCTGACCAACGATCGGGCACTTCATACGGCCTTCAAAAAACCGTGCTCTCGGGTATTCGATACGAAGTCGATGTTAAAGGGAATATTAAACGAAGAGTCCAAAGTGAACCCCGAACCGTGACCCAAGACTTACCCCCGCCTCAATAGTAACGCAGCTACAGACTCTGACTCGCTCAGTAAGTTGGTTCTCCTGGACTCACATTGCTTCAGGTATCATCCCAAGGGCGGTCACGTCTCTTTTTAGAGGCAACTGGTGTATTGAGGGTGTATTTCAGGTGGCCCGAAAATCCTCCCAGGCTTTTGGGCGAGTGGACAAAGAAATACCAACCTGACGTAAACCTTAGCCCACCAGCGATTATCTTTTCTTTAGGTCTTTCACATTTTTTTCAATCCCAGCGACTTTTTCCTTTTGGAACAAAGTGAAAACAAATCAGCGGGATCAAGCGGCGCAAATGCAGAAGGCAATAATGGAAGTCGGTCTCGAGGAAGTCCATGAAATACTTGGCGACCTCTTTAAAGAATAGAAGTCCGTCAGCGTTTTCTTTTGTTAGGTTGTTTGACATCATCTCAGCAGACCTCACGCAAATGCGATATCTCTGCCGGATTTCCCAGACTTGGTCGTGTTTGTCTCTGGTGACTGGCGAGATCGTGTCGATGGTCCGACATATCATTTCGCTAGCGATGGTTCCTCGGACGCACTCGGCTTTTCCAAGATTCAATTTCTCTATCTTAGACAAGATGGGAGCACGCGTTGACAGGACCTAAACTCGGCGCGGGTCGCCTCGCTTTCTCTCGTTAGGCCCGTATCGCAATGACCCTTACGTTTGAGCGCTTTCCCAGTTTCATTGAAGCTCGCAAAGCATTCCGTACTAGGCCGTGCATCTACATGCTGACCGACCGCAACGAGAACCTGCTTCGGACAAATAATCGCCAAACTTGCCATCCCGAATGTCCCGCAACACCGCTCGTTTATTAAAGAGCTGTTCCAGTGTGACCAGCGAAAAAATCAGATCGAGAAGTTCCGTGTTTTTCCTTTTAGGTTCATAGCTCCGAGATTGCAGGAATCGCGCTATTTCGCCAGACCCATGTGGCCGAGGCGTAGGGGCAGCGCCGCTCATAGACAACAGGAGACGCTCCAGACCCCGGGGGCCCTAGGTAAGAACGCTGTCGCTCTAGGGAGTTTGTACGCCCATTTGTCCACTCATCCGGTCTCTTATCCGCAAATCCCTTTTGCCATGTTTGCGCCATCAATACCAATTCGGGTAGGACCAGCCAGACTGAACCTGGTCGTTTGGGGGCGTAACCGTCGTAAGCAGCGGTAGCAGGTTTGAACGATATGAGTCGTGAAATGGATCCGGAAGGAACGTCTCGCCGGTCTTTACATTAGTTCTGATGAATGGCTCCGGTGCGGTTTCAAAAAAGGCGTCATCTTTTGCGCGACGATGATAACACGAGCCGGGCAGCTGGTAGCTGGTCGCAGCGTTTCGAAATCGTGCACTCCGCGGGTCATGAATCCAGCTTCATCGAGCCAGTTAGCGACCTCGCGCACATCATAGGCGCGCTCAGTGACACGCACGACCGTCGGCACACATTGGCCACCGCGCCGTTGGAATGCGAGTGTCTCAAGTAAGCGCGTGCGTGGGTCCCATTGGAGTCGCTGGCGCAGCCAACCCTGCTTCACACATCGGTCTTGAATCAAAACTTCGAAGCCGGGAGCGCGTTGACATGGAGTAATGATGTCGAAATAGAAATGACCACCATACCGCAGGTTCGCCGCGATGCGCTTAAAGGTGTGGCGCAAATCTGCCGCGCTTCTCAAGTGATTGAGCGTATCGAAATTTGCGGTGATAAGATCGACCTGCGTCGGTAATGCAAAGCAGCGAATATCCTGTCGCAGTAAGCAAACGTTTGCGCCGCGGCAATTGCGGCGTGCTTGCCGGAGCATCGCGGCGGAGTTGTCCACTGCATAAACTGGTACTCCCCAGCAGAGATTCAGATAGCACGCGAATAGTCCCGTCCCGCAGCCGAGATCGGCCGCTGAGCAAAAGTCAATGCCATATTGTTGCGCAAGCTTCTCGAAGGAATCGCGGACTTGGAAGAAAAAGGGCAGGCCAATGGTGCAATCGTAGCCGGGCGCGATTTCGGTATAGGGCGAGACCATCAGCAACATCTGTTGGCTCCTAAAGTTGTTCGCGATCGCAAAAATGAATGCGCTCCAGCGGTGATACCGCTTCACGCCGGAGCTGTTCGATCACATCCACGCCCGCGCAGGCGCGACTGTAACCTTTGAAAAGCTTGCGCTCGGTCTTTGCTACCGCCTCGCGATAGCGCAGCGGCCGCCCAGGTATGTTGTGCGTAGTTTGAGCTTCGCTTCCTGTGCTCGTGTCGTTCAAATACATCCCGGCATTCAATGCCTAACGAGTACAGGACTCTGAAGCGGTAGTCGTACCTATGACGGCTTGTTAGTCGTTGCGCTCAGGTCGTCCAGAAGCGAGCGGAGAAATCTGATTTGTTCTTTCAAGACGTTCGTTTGCTCATTCTCTACCTTTACCTCCGCCTCGAGCTCATCGACCTTAGTTTGAAGCACGGTCTGCAACACCTCGGGCTCGTTTTTCTTGAGCTCTTCAATCTCCTTCTCGAAAATCTCTTTCAACTCCTCAGCATCCTTGATTTTTGCGGCGAGCGCTTCGTCGCTCGCATTCCAGGCTTTCTTCTTTTCGATCGCGCTGTCCACGTTGAGCGAAGCGACCTCGAGATCCTTGAGAAGCGCACTCGTTAGGGTAGTTCGGGCCGCGGCGCGTTGTGCTTCGAACTGTGCGATCGTAGTGGCAAGCGCTCGTGGCGCATCAACTATATTATTGACTTTCTGGTAAGTGTTGTCGTCGGGAACGACGCTTAGAGCACGGATTGCAGGTTGCGTTGCCATTTGGATTGGTCCTCTCGGTTTATACGTTCGGTTAGGTCTGGAATGTCTGGGCATGCGGAAATTTTCGGTTCGAGTGGTTGAATTTGAGTCTTACATCGGTCAGAATATGCAGGCGCTCAAGGCAGTTGCTTCGGCATCGGTACTGGCGCAACTGGCGGGCAGTCGAGAGAAAACTGGTTGGCACGTACCCAGCTTTGTTCGGATTTTATCCACAATCTGACTCGGCCGTCAGCGCGAACATAAAGTTCGCCCCGAAAAGAATCTATACCAAGGCCCGTCGGATCCCAACGGCCTTTGATTTGGAACACAACGTGTGCCACGGGATCCAACGGCACACTGTATGGTTGACCGTCGAAGCGAATAGAGAATTCCGAGGTTATCATTCGGCTGGACTCATTTTCTAAGACAACGATCGCAATGTTTCGAAGGTCGTTACCGTTGTATTGAAACGAGAGTAGAAACCAGAATGTCTGATCCCCTAGGACGAGCGTTGGGCCTGGGCGAAGAAGGACCGACGGCGACGTCTTTGGCGGCTGGGATGCAGAAATTGAAAACTTTCGCTCGCACTTGACAAAATTTTGCGTCGGCGGCGTTTTTTCATGCACGTAGTTGACCGTCGTTGCCTCGCAAGAAAGCTTGCCGCTAGTCACCAAAGATTGCCCTGTGCCGAAGATGCCAAGCCCAAGACTTGCCCCCTCCATCGTGAACAGCGGCGCCAGCACCGCCGCGGACGACAGGTTTTGGGTTTCTGACCCGCAACTTTTGCACGAGCAACCTGCGCCACCGCCAAAGTAGCCGAGGTTATTGTGATCGATAATATAAGTCATAGATTTGCCTCCGATGTTTTACACGCCTTTGCGTTTCCAAAAAATGCGCCATTCCGCCAACATGTTGCACGAATCGTAACCAGCGAGCTGCAACGCGCTCTGTGCCCATGCCTGGACAAAGCGGTCCGTCAACCCGCCGCGCGGTGGACGCACACTCCAGAGCTGTTCTTCCATGGTCTTGCCGTGCAAAAGCATCTGCCACTTGCGTAGCTCGGCCCGAAACGCAGCGAAATGAACGAGCCGGCGCAATTTGCTGCCTAACGAACCAAGAAAGGTCGCGGCGCAGGTCAGATCGTAAAGTGCCTCCTCCCGGCTAATCTGAAATTCCCAAGGCTTAACGAACTGTTCCGGAATATCCATCCTGACCGTATATGCGTCATTGTAGGCGGGAGCGGCGATCTCGGCTCCTCCGCGTTCCGTCACCGTTTCTTCCACCGTAGGATCATTCGTTAGGCGCAAATGAAAAACGCAATCGCCTGGCAGGACGATCCCATGCGCCCGCGTAGCGCGCTGCAATTGCGACGGCGGCAAAACCGAACGAAGATGCAGTTGCATCACAATTGGCAGCGTGAGCAATTGCACTTGCCCGATAGCTTGATCTCCAAGGATTATCTTGCCAAGCTGCTCGAGTCGCTGCGGTGCGGTGACTTCAAACACGCTTGCGTGGCAAGGCAAGCGGTGGACATCGCGCAGCCGCTCCGGATGTGCCAACTGCGGCGCAAGCATTTGCCTGAAACTGTCGAAACGGACCACGCGGAATTGACCTGGCTCAGGAAGAAGCCGGCGGAAGCTGGCCGAGGCATCTGCGCTTCGCGCAGAACTGTCTGATTTTGCAGGCGAAGCTTCGGCAGGGGCGCATGGACTCGGCTGTTCCTGAGCCGTGTCGGTCCTCGCGACGTCGATCACTTCGCCATTCGGTCCGGCGGCAAGCGTGCGTAGACGCCGAATTCGATTTCCGATCCGTTCGTAAAGCTCATCATTCTCGCCGCGCAAGATCTCGCCATTGACCAGGCGCGGTTCGAGCGCACGACGATGCGGCAGCGCCGGCAATTGCGGTAGCAACTCAAACGGCGGCTCACCGTCCTTTTCACTCGCACCGGTCGCCCGGTCCGGGTCTACAAAGATAATGCGCATTCGCTGAAGCCGGCTTTGACCGAAACAAATTGGCGGCGTTGCTTCGCGTTGGATGCCGACGAAAAACATCGGCGGATGCGTAGTAGGCGCGTCGAAGCCGCCTAAGAGTTCTGGTTCGAAAAAGGAAACTCGATTAGTAAAGTACTGTCTCATAGTTATCTCCTGTTTGCGACTTCGAATGAACAACCCAAACCCAATGTGTTCCGGCTCGGAACGATCTGAGCCCTGCTCCTGATCTGGTGAATTGATAAGACATAGGTCGCTTTATCTGATGAAGCAGGCGGGCGGAGTAGCATCCCCGTAAGCGGGGTTGTACCAGAACCGGCCAACAATCCGTCCCCCGATGCGTTTGATTTCAGTCCCCCCGGTCGCGGAGTAGTCGATGTTGCGCACGACGAATTCGACCGTGGCATTTTCGTCGAGGCGGATCGACAAACCGAAGCTGCCCCATCCCCACGGGTTCAGAATGTGCTTGAGGTCGACGTAGGGATATAGCGGGCGGTTGTTAACCTTAATGATCCATTGCAGCCCGGGTGTCTCGACTTGCGCGGGATCGTGTCCGAGCAGGTCGGTAAACTGTGAGAAATTTTCAAGCAGCCCACAGTATTGTGGCCGCAATTCGAAACGCGCCAGCGCTACCTCATGGCCAGGCGGGGGCGTGCCGGCGAAACCCGATTCGTCGAAGTGCTCGTAATCGCGCGGCAGTCCGCATGCCGGACAAAGCGCGGAGGTGTGCACAACGCCGATCTTTTGCAGGACATTTGCGATCGAGCCGGTCATCGCCGCATCCTCCCGTGATGTCGCTGCGCCGATCCAGTCGGCGTACCGGGTTGCCCAAGAGTCTTGTAACCTTGCAGCGCAATGTGCAACTCGCCCTGGAATGCCGACACTTCTGTGATTTCCATTCGGATAACCGAGCGCGCCGGAAGCTCGATCGGCTGCGCAAAATAACGGAACGGCCTTTTTCCATCGGGCGAACCCAGTCCCGCGATGTTGAGGATAGCCTCGCTTTGAAATTCACGACCACTGCCTTGGTCGAACAGCGCATACTTAAACGCCACACGCTCCGGAGGGGCGCCGACAGCTTGGAAGGCGTGGTTCAGGGTTCCTTCATCCAGGCCGGCGCTCGCCGGAAAAGTTAGAAAAATGTGCTCGGCAAATTCCGGGTTGAATCGCAGCCCATCCGCGAGCACTACCGCAGTGCGAGCGCCGATTTTGCCGCCTTCGTCTAGAGCATTCGAGAGCTCTATGAGAAGCTCGCCGATGGTAAAGTCGAAAAGTGATTTGACGGCCGCGCCCGAGAGTTTCACTAGTGGCAGGCCGAAAACGATCGGCTGCGCTGTAGGCACAACGCCATAGCCGATGGACACTGCGGTGAAGTCGGCTTCGATGCTCACCTCGATCGTGCTGTTCAGCACATTGCCAGGCTCGCCCGTGAGATCGAAACGAAATGCGTAATCGAAGGGAATCGTGCGGCGCGATGTTTCCCGGGTCGCGAGGGCGCGTCCAAATCCGTTTAGTTGCGCCGTGTTCATCGGGTAGCTCCGTTACCTAGGACCTTGTAACCCTGCAACACGATGAAGAGCGTGCCGCGGCCGAAGCGCTCATCGATTCGGATACGAATCGTCGAGCGCGGCTGAAAAATAATCGGGCGTGCAAGCCGCTTGAAGGGCCGCTCGCCATCAGCTATGCCCAAACCCGCGATGTTATTCAGCGGCAGGTTCTGCAAATCGCGACCGCGCCCCCCATCGAAAATGGAATAACGAAACGAGACGTCCTCGGGGCGGTTCAGTCGCTCGAAGAGGCCAGCCGCCACTTCGGGCCGGAGCGAAGTCGAGAGCTCACCGTTATTCATGAAGGCAAGTCGCAGCCGATCAGGACGGATCCGAATCCCATCGATTAGCGCGCTCGGTGGAAAACAATCCAGCGACAGGTTCTTGAGATTGATGACGGGGTTGGCTGTTGCTGTAGCGGTTGCGGTGGGGGTTGCATTCGCTGCCGCCGTGCCTGTAGCAGTGATGGGCACTTCGGTTTCGGCGGCCAGCAGACCATAACCGATCGATGTCGCGACAAAGCCGCCCTCGGCATTAACGGTGGTCTCGGTTTCTAAAAATTGATTGTATGGCGAGCCGGTAAGCTCCAAAGTGGTCACGTAATCAAATGGGACCACGCGCGCCGAGGGGTCGCCGATCGTCTCAGTCGGACACACCGGCGGGCCAGTGAGATGTCGTGTGAGTAACTCCGCACAACTCGACGCGCCGACGATTTGGTATCCATATAGAACAACAAACAGCGTCCCCAGCACATCCTGTGAGCGCTCAATGATCTGGAGCCGCATCGTTGTGCGCGGCAAAAATGTGATCGGTTGCGCAAGCAGACGAAACGGACGTTCGCCATTGCTCTTTCCCAGCGACGCTACGTTGTCAATCGGCTCATCTTGTAACTCGCGCCCAGTCCCACTATCCAGCATGCTGAAAAGAAACGAGATTTCCGATGGCGATTTGACTAGCTGGAAATAACTGCCGTTGCGCACCGACGCCGCCGGCACCGGCTCTTCAGAGAATCCGCGCGGGCCGCCGTTGCGCGCCGACGAATCGAAGTCGAATACCTGCTCTACGAAGCGTGGATTAACACGAAAGCCCTCGATCAGCGCACTCGCGGGCAAATTCCCTAGAGGAATCTCGCCAAGCTTGACCAAGTTCATGCTGAGCGCGGGTTCGAAAAGCAGCGGCCGCCCGCGATCTTCCTCAAAGCCATAACCGATCGCCACCGCGACAAACAAACTGTCCGGCGCCGTGTTGATCACACTCTGGATAACATTGCCGGGACGGCCCGTGATGCGGAAGGTGGCGCCGTAGTCATAGGGCACCACATCCGCTCGCTTCTCGGAGGGCCGGTGTCGAACCGGCCCTCGCCTTCGATGCGACCTAACCGCGATCATGATCGTTAGGCTCCAGCGCTGCCGGGCGGCTTACTGCACGTCGCGGGTCATGTATCCATCGATTACGACCCAGATGAATAGCGGGCCGTAGATCTTCTGAATCTCCGAATACACATCGGAATCGGGAATATTCATTTCCACCCTGAAGTTCTGCTGCCGGTCTATATGGATCGGCTCGGCGAACCGAAAAGTGGCCACAGGTGTGGGCTCGCCGTGACTGACCATGTTCGAGGTAAAGGAATACGCTCCCGCGCCGCCGGGGAAAAACCAGGTCGGCATCTCGATCATGATCTTCTCGCCGACATACAACGTCGTCACGGTATTGAAAACCAGTTTGCTAATGACGTTGCCGGAGCCGTTATTGGAGCTGATCTGTTCCAGGGGCGGCGCTTTCTTGTCGAGGGTATTGATCAGCGCTTCCAAGTCGGCGACCGTGAGAACGATTTCGCCTCCGAAAGCTTCAACTGCGTCGGTTGCGTCGTCCGTCCACGCAGAAGTGCCCTGTAGAAGCGTTACCCCATCGTCAGTGATGTCGAGGGTCGTCTCACCATCACTGCTTTCGCGCGCTTCGGCAAGCAACTCCATGAGTGTTTTAAGGTCGAGCTTCAAGTCGGCCGTTACTGCGTCGCCAGTTGTCCAAACAATTGCGGTATATGTACCAGCGCTATAGGTAACGGCGATCTTGTTGCCGTCACCATCAGTAACATCGAACCCCTCTGAATCATCACCCGTGCTTACCGCACTCGAATCGGTGTCGGCGTCAGGGTATTCCGGCGGCAGATCGCTAATCACTACTCGCATCGCGCGCGCTTCAAAGGTGTTGAAGTGCGGCAATAAAGAGGCCGATTGCAGATTAGTTTCTAGTTTGGTCTTGCTCTGCACATCGACGAAAAACTTGATTGTGCTGCTCTTAGCATAATCACGAAGCTGTTTCCCCGGCTCCACTTCTAGCGCATCATAAACCGGATAATGGACTTTTTCTCTGATGCCTTGAACGGCTGCCATAATATTTCTCCTGGTAGTGTTAGATTGATTTGTTAGTTAGTTAGTTAATGCTCACCAAAGCGGTCTGAAAGTTTCCGGCACGGAATCGCTCACGCCGGGTTGAGCTGTGAATTGCCCGCACGACGGATTCACGGTCATGGGTCGTTGGTAGCCGGCGAAAGGATCGTCTGCGGCAAACTGCTCGCCCTCGCCATAGCCAGCTACGTTAGTGGGAATCGGGCAACCTGGGTTAAAGACCGGGGCGGTCTCCCGGACGTAGCCCGCCATCTCCGGCTCACCATAATAACTCATCTCATCCGCATACTCCGACAGTGGCTCAAAGTCGCCATAGCCAGCCATGTCCGGCGAATCGCCATACCAACCCATTGGCGACTCATCAGCATAGTAACCAACCGGCTCGTATTGGTCGCCATAGTAACCGACGCCGGGTTCTCCGTAGTATGCGTATGCGAGATCCGGCTGGCCGTAGTAACCGTAGCCAGGATAGGCATAATAGCCTAGCTCGGGCGAATCGGCATACCAGCCTAGATCAGGTTGATCGGCGTAGTAGCCGTAAGAGTCCGGTTCCGCCGCGTAATAACCCATCTCCGGCAAGTCAGCGTAATAACCGTAGTCTTCCGGCGCTGCGTAGTAACCCATTTCGGGTGTATCGTGGAATGTCATAAGGTTGCTCTGTTGGTTGGTTGATTGCGGGTCGTACGGGTTAACGATCATGACCTCGTCATATCCGCGGTTTTTCATATGTGATGGAAATCGACTAGCCTTCTATCCCCCGGTGCGTGATGCGGTAGTTCCCTCCGTGGATGTAGAGCTGCCGGCCCCTCGGATCGCAGGCGAGTTGTGGCGGCGTTTCGAAGAAGTGGATAAAGGTCCGCGGCCGTGTGCAGGTCCCCCGCGCGCTGCGGTAGATCAACCCGCGCAACTCTCCCAGGTCCACCTGCACACGCGGATTTAGCTTCGGGCAACGGACTCGATACCAGCAACGAGCCGGCACACAATGGAAGCGTCGATATGTTTCTCGCGCCGGCTCCAGATAACTTTCTGCCGTCTCGCGCGCCTCCGGCATCGCGCGCGTCGAGATCCTTATTACGTAACCCACTGGCAGGACTCCAATTCATCGTCTGATCCTTCTCTTACATTTAGCGGCGGCGGTGGTGAGGATGCCGATGATGATGCGGCCCCACAGGCGCGGCTGCAGGCGGAGCATGTTTTGCGGAAGCCGGCACGAGGCCGCGTGGCCCAGGCCATACGGCACAGCGCATGTAGACGCGTTTCGGACCACGCCCGGCATAAGGAGACGACGGATGCTCCCACCCGGGCGGCATTCCTGGTGCCTTACCCAAGGGCGCTCCCGGCCGAAGCTGCGGAGGCCTGGGATGGCGCCTGGGAACTAATCCAAAAGGCCCGGCAAATTCATCAGCAACTCCAGCCAAACGACCGACTGGATTCCCGTATCCATCATAAACTAGGTCTCCGTAATCGGCGTAGCCGCCATACTCCGCGAACTGATCGGGCACTTGATGCAAAGCTCCTGTTAAACTGTCTTGTACGATCATAGATTTGTCTCTCTAGTCTTTTGTTTCTTACCCATCGTAACTCGTTATTTTCATTTGTTAGTCATATGATGTTACAATTAGTAGTAACTGCCTAAGTTCGGTTCTGAATACCAGCCGGTCGTCCCATCGCTTTCTTCTGTCGCCTCTGGCGGCGACGATGGCGCCGGTTCGGTGAAAGGTTGCGCGTTTACGCTTACTGGACGACGCCGCAGTCGCCGGTGACGTCGCGGGTACGCTGAATACCAGCCACCCATTCCACCGCTTGCTTCTGTCGCTAATGGTGGCGCTGGTAATGGCGGCGGCGGCACCGGCGCCTGGGGAGCTGAAGCTGGAATTATTGGCGTTACCGGAGCTGGCTCGCGAATAACAATTATTTGCGGCGGCGGCGTGGTGGGAGATACAGCAACAGGACGAACAATTTGCGCAGGATGCCGGTGCACAGGAGGCGCTCGCCGAACTGGAGGCTGATGCACAGGAGCTCCCCGCCGGGCCGGAGGGTGATGCTGTGACTTTAACTTACTCAGTAACTTCACAGCCATTGGGATCCCTTTTTTGGCCAACGGGATTAGGGCTGCGAGCGGTAGGAAACCAAGCGGGTTGCCCAACCCGTCATAAACCATTTCTCCGAGACCGGGACTAGCCCATCCACTAAAGGATGCACCTGGGACGTCATAATAGTAACCGAAATGATCGCGGATAAGCATAAATTTAATTACCTAGACCTCACAAATACGTTTCCATAGCGCTGGTGGCGCCCAGCCCATTGGCCGATCCATCGTCGGATCGAGCGCAATCCATCTTCCTTTCACGTTTACCTCGGGGTAAATGTGACTGTAAACATGTGGCCGTTCCGGTCTGAATCCTGTTAGTGCTATCCGGACCGGATGACCCGTAGCTAGTAACATTGCTCCTAGTAGGATTGTCATGTCGTCGCAATCGCCGGCTTGTAGCTCCAGCATCCGGCGCGCGGTGTGTAATAACTCCACCCGAAAAATGTCGCGCGTGTACCGGATATTGTTGTGCACCCAGTGGAAGAGAGCTACCACCTCGCCGAACCGGTCTTTGGGTCGGGCGCCTGTCTGGCGAAATATCTCGATCGCTTTTTGCCGTACATAAAAATCCTTTGCTCCCTCGCGGATCAACTGTGCGATAAGAGCCGCGCTTGTCAGGGCGCCGCGTGGGCCTTTCGGCACCCGCACGATGCGAATACGCGGGAAAGTAAACCGGGGACAAAATTGGATCATTCACGGATTGGTCCTTTGATGCAGCTAGCGGGCACGACGAGCGGTTCCGACAAGCCTTCGACTTCCACGACCACAAATGCGTCCCGAACCCCCCCGCTATCAGACCAGTCGATGATTTTCCCTTGAAGGATATCGTTACCGTGAAGTTTCATGAGGATCTGAGCCGCCTCGGGCACAACTATGTCGTTGATGTGAAAATTGACCCAACCTTCTTGCACATTTCGGAGTTACTTTGCTTGACCCACTAATGTTCTTTGCGGCCACTTAGCTTGGCGCGTGCCAAGGTGCGAAGTTAGCGATAAGACTCCTGTAGTTTCGAGGAGAAACAAATTCCCACGGAAGGGAAATCAGCCCTTGTAAAGGAGCGAGCTTCTAAGTTGTCGGAAAAGCTGTTCTGGTTATGGGCTGTTCTTTTCCGGCAAATCTTTTCCTATCGTCAAGCGGCGTGTGCTACATAGCATCAAAGCAAAACGCCAGAGTTAATTCAACGATTCCGCCTAGCCCGTACTTGCGTATTTTGTTATACACGCTGCGCGGCGTGATACCTAGAAGACGAGCTGCCTTCGATTGATTCCCTGCCACACGGCGGATTGCGGCCTTTAGCGCATGGCGCTCGCATGTCTCAAGCGAGCGCGAAAGATTCCAACCATGTGTTTCAAGCAATCCAACCATATAGCTAACAATATCGTGCGGAACCGGCTTGGCAGGCTCGAACAAGTCGCGAGGTGTGTCTGCAGAGGAGAGCTCCGTCAGTAACTCAACCGGCATATCTTGCAGACCCAGCGGCAAGCTACTCTTTCGTCGCAAAAGCGCCTGTCGAAGCACGTTTTCCAATTGCCTGACATTGCCAGGTAATTTTACCTGTCGCAGTGCTTCCAAAAACTCTGCGCTTACCTTTGGCGGCTCGCCGTAGTAAAACGCCCGATACTTCTCGACGAAGTGACTAACCAGAGGGCGCAAGTCATCAAGTCGATCACGCAACGCCGGGAGATCGACGGATAAGACATTCAAACGGTGGAAAAGATCAGCGCGAAAATGGCCCTGTTGCCGCATTTTTTCCAAGTCGCGATTGGTGGCTGCTATAATGCGTACACTTACACTTACCTCGTTCTCTTCGCCCACACCCAGAACGCGATTTTGCTCTAAGACGCGCAAAAGCTTGGCTTGCAACGTGGCGTCCAGTTCGCCGATTTCGTCGAGAAATAACACACCGGTATGTGCGGCACGAAACAGTCCCTTTCGGTCGCGATCGGCGCCCGTGAAAGCTCCGCGCCGGTGCCCGAAAAACTCGCTCTCGGCTAGCGACGAAGTAATCGCACCGCAGTTAACTGGGAGAAACGGTCCGTGACAGCGCTTTTGATCGAGTCGATGAAGGGCACGTGCAAGGCCTTCCTTGCCCGTGCCTGTCTCCCCGGTAATCAGGACCGGTAAATCGCTAAGTTTGCTGAAGCGAAGGATGCTCCGGAAGACGTGCATCATCGCCGCGCTTTCACCTATCATCCCCAGTTCGCGCATGGTCGACTTGATCTGTTCGGCTTCCTGTTGGTTCTTACTTTCGAGAGCGAGCAGATGTTGCAGCGCCTCGAGCAAGTCGTCGGTGAAGTCGGCGGTAGCGCTATCCAGCAGACATCCCGCGCCGGCCAGCAACGGCAGGCAGCGCACCTTTACACTCCACGATGCAACACCTTCGCCGCAGGCGATGATTCGAAACCCATTTTCCTTTAACTCGCGAATCTTTAGCAGGCCTTCGCCGTCACTCGCGGACAGTATGCCGACAACAGCGATACTACTACCCGGCGAGGAGGGCGACCTACGGGATTTGCCTAATTCTTCCGGCCGTGCGCCCGCACGGCAAACAATCTGCGAAATAGTCATGCACCGGACGGGCAAATGATCGCAGACAACCACGCGAGGCGTTGAAACCCCGTCACACGCTCTTTTTTCTTTACTTTTACCGTTGTCTTTCACTCTGCGTACGCATTTTCGGAGTGCGCCTTGACGAATCGGCTTGGTTCGGTCCGCAATGACAAAAAGCGGTAGCCCCCAAAGAATGGGCGGCCAGAGTATCTTTCCCAGGCTTTGTTACTGCCAAACACGAAAGCAGGCCGGGGTTCGTCGATTACTGCAGCCAGAAGAATCTGCATCTTGAGACCTCCGATCGGCCGAAGCCTCCCCCAACGAGGCACGACTCGGTCCATCGGAGGAGCGGGTCGGGATTATGGAAGTGGGGCTAGGGTCGAACGTGATTAGGCGGCCACGTCCAAAAGGATGTCAATAAATAATTTAGAAATAATGTTTCCGTTATTTTGCCGCCGAAATTTCGTGGTCTTACACTGGACTTCGCTAGTGAGTTCTGCATTCATACCGGATGCAACTGGTATTGCGGCAGTCGCCGCGCCCGACGAAGCACCTACCGTTGGCGGGAGCTTATGACAGGCGCAAGTGTTGCTTGGCTCAAATAAGCACGACCCCATTCGACGAGTGGCGAATGGGGTGCGTTTTTCAGTTCATTCCTAACTGCTTCAAATCTTTTTGGCGCGTCTTCGATTTTTTCAAGATTTCCATTGTGGTCGACGATCAGGCCGGAGGCTGCCTCAGCCAGATTCGCCAGCCAGCCAGGACCGGGCGGCGGATAGAAAGAGACGTGGAGAGCGGAGTCCCCTAATAAGTCATTAGGCATGAGCATTTCCCGCTCAATCGCGCCGTAGGACAGTCTGACGCCCCGAATTGGACGATGCTCGGATGCGTATCTTAGCAAAGGCATTTCGAAACCCTGGCCTCCGGTTTCCGCATCCACCATTACTATTTCATGAGAACCTGAACCCCCGGCCTTTTCAGACTCATCAAGTACGAGCCAATTATCATCAGGGGAAGCTCCGCCAAAGACTACGTTTCCAATACGCTCCGACACAGGATTGCCACTCGTGGTATCAAAGAGCTGATAAACCTCGCTATCACTCATGGTGTCGTTATCCGCTACAAGGAGATGCGACTCATCGGGACTAAACCAGACAGGGTTAGAGTTAGCGAGTTGACCGGGCAAGTTTAGCGGTTTCGAATTTTCATTAAGCGAAATGACATTTACCCCGTTTTGATCGTCGGATTGGGCAAGCACCGTCCCGGTCGGACTGATCAAGACTTGGTTGAAGTCATCCGTTTCCACGGCGAGATTTCTCATAAAGGAAGAATCGTTTAGATCCCTGAGCTCCAGTTTAGCAGCCCCCCGCAATACCATCCTCGAAGAGTTTGGTATCAGTTTTATCAAATGCGGTTTGCTCCCATCGGCGCAGGCGGGAGAAATGTCTTTGCCGGTGATTTCATCAATGACCATGCCGTATCGAATGGGTACGTCGTCCTCGACGATTCGGTTGAGGGCGATTGTGTGTTGTTCCGAATTGATCGCGAGGTCGGTTATCGAACAGGGCTCCAGCGTGATATTCCAAAGCACGCGATTTTGCTTTACATCCCAAAGTTGGACGTTCGCCCGAACTTGACGGTCTGTCGGCTGATCAGGATCCGTCGAATTTCCGATTAAGAGATAGGCTCTCTTTTCGTCCAGAGCCAGGCAGCGAGATGATGTTCCATCTTGAGGCAGATGAGTTCGGAAAAAAATACTAGAATCTCCGCTTAGTCGCACGGCAATATCGGCGTTACCGTCGCTTGACGGAAGTTCTTCCCAAGTGAAACGCCCGCAGCTATGTTTACCTCTTATTGACTCAAAATCCGACGCAGCGGTGAACCGGTAAAGTTGGAGCGAACACTTATATTCCATCCAGGTTTCATGAAACTTCGTCGGGATCATCTGGATCACTACCATTTGCTTCCCCCCGGGGCAGGTCGATCCCAAAAATTCTTCTTCCATCGCCGACGCTGTCTCCTGTGCTTCGGCTGATAGCACTTTGCCAGCTCTCGATTTATCTACGGGGTTTCCGGATCTCAGATCGACGTAAAGCCATTCTTTGTCAGTTGCTTTGCGCACTTTCAGCGCAAGGAAATCACTTTTGGTCGTCCAATGGACCTCCGAGACGCCATCAGCGATGAGTGGATAAGTCTGATCGAGCAGCGGCCAATTCCAATTGCTGAGGACTTGCACGATTCCATTTTCCGGAAGGGCGTAGGTGGGGTCAGCGCGGACCGACGCCGCAAGGTAGGCAAGTCCTTGTCGCCAGTGCTCGAACTCCGACAGGCTTGGGGTGCGATCGATTGACAGCGTTCGGGATTTGGCTGCTGCGGTCTCGGATTTCTCCGATTCCTCTTCGGTCGCTGACTCTGTGGGGGCGTAATTGAAATTGGCGGAAGCCTGCTGAAGATAGCGCATCGCGAGAAGGTGAAGGGCCGCGTCTTTTTGCCGCTTGGCTTCGACGGTTTGAGCTTCTGCCAGTTGTTTCTGATGATCCGCCTCTGCCTTGCGCTGCTCAGCACTTTGTCGCTGTTCGTCAGCCACTTTTCGTTGTTTTTCGGCTTCCGTCTTCTGCTTCCAGGCAAAGATGCCACCTCCGACGGCAAGTAATGCGAGTGTTCCCATCGCAATCGCCACCAGGTAGAAGATCCGGGCACGCCTCCGGGCTCGCGCCAGCTGCATTACTTTGTCACGCTCCGTAAGAACTCCCAGGGGAACACCAATCGCCCCTGAGATCACCTTTAACTTCGCTAGCTCAAGTCGTTCTTGATAATCCTTAACCTTCCCATCCGCCTCGCGCCTCGTGAAACTGGCTTGGTTCAATAACGCTTCGCGATACGCGGCCCCAGTAGTCCACCCCTGCTCAGGTTTTCCTTCAGGCCTAACGTCAGCAGCAGCGAGCGGCTGGGTCGGCGCTTCCCAGTCTATGGTGCCATCGTCGCGCTCTACTCCATATCGGAGAGGTTCTGGCAAGCACTCCATGTTTGCGCCAACCCCGGTCTTGATCTTTTCGGGGTCGCCGCTTGCGTTCGGTTCTCCATCAATCAGCAGCGCCAATATTCGTTCCGATCTTCCCAGTTCCTTGAAATACCGAATCTCCTCGGCCACGAACCGCGACTCGACTGCACGAGGCGAACACAAGACCACAAGGAGCGCGCTGTTATCGAGGGCTTGGCGGATATTTCTCGTTAAGTCAGCGTCTGCAGGCAACTCTTGCTCATCCCGGAACACAGGATAAAGACTTTCTCGTACTAGCTCACCCGTTGTGCTATTAGTGCCGACCAAGTCCCGCGGGATTTCGTAACCCTCTAATGCCTGATGGAGCCACGTCGCCCACTGGCGCCCATTCTCCTTGTTGTCGGCATGGCGATAGCTTATGAAAACGGCATAGCGACGCATTTCATATTGCCGCGGCGTGTCCGGGTTCATTCTCAGACTGGTGTAACACAAAATTCGAGATCTTCGCGAGCGCGTTTTTCCGAGCTCCTTTGCCTCCGGCCATCGAGTAGCTATCAGTTCCATACGGTAGAGAAGCTGGCGCTAATGCGCATATTGTTCGGGTGCCTTCGTCAATCGCTGTAGAAGGGCCCCACGTTGACGTCCTGGTTGCGCGCCGAGTCGGTTGCTCTAGCTTCTCGCTGATTGGTTTGCCCAGGATCGACAAAGGGGATTTGAGATGAAGCGACTTACTTTGGGCCTTGCTCTATGTGCGCCATTCGCCATCACGGTCCGACCCGGCCTCGATCGCCGTGTTGCACCTACGATGGGCCTAATAATCGCCAAGAGATGACCAATAAGAGCTGCCCGACGCTCAGACAACAAGAGACGCGCTAGGTTACCCGCGTCATAGGTAATTCCCGCCTAGTCCAATGTTTTTTGTACGGGGAGTTGTCCACTCCCGGGTTGTGTTTCTCACTCGCAATGAGCTAAACTGTTGATTTCAAATGAGATCCGAAGTGATCTCACGTCATCTTTCATAGGTAGGTTGTCTATTTGAGGTGTATCTCACCTTATCGGGCAAGCGGCGACAGCGAAATCGTCGCAACGGCCAAGGGTTTACGTCGACGCAAGCCTGATCAATGGTTTGGTAACCGCGCCGGTACCAAATTATCCGTTAGAAGCCTTGAAACAGGGTTGGGGCGGCTTCGGCGTCTTTGAATTAGAATTTCGACCAGATGGCACGGTAAAAGACGTCGTAACTATCCTCACAACAGAGCACGAGATGCTGGACCAAACGGCACGAGGCGCTTTGTGGGAATGGCGCTCGAAACCAGATGGGTATAGGCGCGCTCGACTGACGATCCACTTTTCGCTTCACCATGATACCGTCAGAGTGAACCCTGGACAGATCCTGAAAGAGATCTTCGTTCACCCCTACCGCACCTATCCTATCGAAGCGCGCCGGCACTACTGGACCGGCACTGGTTTGTTCATTATGCGGTTCCGCCACGATGGCGGCATGAAGCAGGTGGTCGCGTTGAAATCGACTGACCACCCGATCCTCGACGAAGAATGCGTGAGGACCTTGATGCAGTGGCGCTGCGTCCCTAACTTTTGCAGAACCGCCCGCATCCCGATAACCTTCTCGCTGCGTCGTTAGGGTTTTGATTCTCAGCAGCGCTCTATGGAAAGCAATCAAAAGGGCTATCGAGATGCAGACCCGCTCCTAGCTCGACGAGTGACTCTTAAGCCGGCTCACTAGAGGGAAAAAAGCCGCTGCTACCAAATTAGATGTCACGATTTTAGAAAATTACCTGGGAGAGCGCTTTCTGTCGCCTAGTAAGTAACTCATACTGTGGGCTTTGTAAAATCACTCCTGCTCATATAATTTCCACAATTTCGTGCTTTATGTTCTTAAGCATCCGAATGCACATGTTCACTTGAACACTAAACCGGTCAGATATGCAATACGAAGGCGCCGGCCCGCCAAAAAGCCTTAATGGCTTTGCAGGCCGCCGTCATTCTCAGCGTCGCGCTCGGCGCGAGTCGACCATTGATCGAACTGGAAACGCAATTGAAGCGGGCAACCTCAAGGTGAGGCTGGATCGCATTTTGCCGCTGCGCGAAGCGTGACCGCGTGCATGAGCTGAGGCAAGCGGGAAGGGTGCGCGGCAAGATCGTCTTCCGGGCGAAGGACGCTTAGCCCTGAGCATAAAACCCGTGCAACGGCTGAAAATGAAATCGGGAAATACAATCATGAATACGAAAGCGCTAAAGCTCAAAAGGATGAACGCTCAGCAATCACGAAACTGGTTTCGCGCGCGTCGGCGAAGCCATGATCGAATGCTGGTGTTGAACATGTCGATCTTTAATTCGGGAATCAGTTGGAACGCGATCTTTAATCCAGTTACAGCCCGCGAGAACATCTGGTGTTAACGATGACAGTAACGCATTCTTCAACTCTCGCGGCCGAAGTTCCCGAGTTTGCCCAGCTTCAACGCCAAATCCATCATGCGCTGCTCGCACAGAATCCGGAGTGGATTCTGGCCAATGGTGAGTCTCCGACGTGCGATTCTTACGACGCGCGATTCGCGCAGTTGCTCAGGCAATCATCGGGAGAGGCGATCGTGCAGAAGAGGAGGCAAAAAGGACTAAACTAGTTATCCTGGTGGCCTGACTAACGAATTGCCGCAAATGCTTCTTTCGCGCACTTACGGAACTTTTCCGCGGCGGGGCTGAGCTTTCCTTTGCGCGAAAGAACTCCGATCGCGACGCGCTTCGGCTCAGGCGTCAGGCGCAAAAGCTTGACCCGATCAGTGAACGGATAATTGAACGCGTCTAAAACTCCAGCTACGCCTGTGCCTGCGTCGACGGCGGAGAAAACACCGGCCCAACCATCATGCTCCTCCACGATACGCGGTTTGTCCTTAGTCTTAGCGAAGACCGCAGCGAGGTAAACCCGATGTTGCGGAAATTCTTCGTGCATTAGCCCGACGAAAGGTTCTCTCGCCGCCTCAGCCAACGATACGAATGATCGCCGCGCGAATGGATGGTCACATGAAACAGCAAGGCAAACGTGTGCAGTTAGTAACTCTTCAAAGCGGAGTTGATCAAGTAAGTGTGGGTTGAGCGGAGGGATGATAATCGCAAGATGTAGTTGCCCGTCACGAACTCCGGCGATCTCCTTTTCGACCGGCCAGTCGTGCAGTTTCACGTGCACGTTCGGCATTGCTTTTTGAAACGAACGGAGCAGGCCCGGCATCATTCCCGCGGTCACGAGCGGAAAGTCCCCCACGTGTAGCTCGCTCGCGCTTTTTGCCGGCGAGCGCGCGCACCGTTGCCACGGCGACATCCCTGTCCTTTAAAATGGCGCGCGCTTTCTCGAGAAAAACGCGACCGGCTTCCGTAAGAGCGACTGATTTTGGTCTGCGCTCGAAGAGTTGAACGCCAAGCTCTTCTTCAAGATCGCGAATCTGACGGCTTAACGAGGGCTGCGAGACGTGCAACTTTTCGGTCGCGGCGCGGGAAAGATTTTCCATCTCGGCCACAGCTACGAAGTAGCGCAAATGGCGAAGCTCCACAGCCGATGAGTCTATGCCTGCGAGGCATCCCGAGGCAAGAAAGATGGTCTTTCACAACCAACGCGGTGCGGCCTGATACTTCGGTCGTGAAAAGGACGCCGAGCAATCAAATCTCCGATGTGCCGAGCAAACACCGACTAGCAGAGAGATCCGCAAATAACGCAATTTTTCTGAAAGATCGTCATCGGAACTCGGGAGATAGAGGTGTCAACAGAACAACAACAACCAACCACAAATCGAAAATTAACAATGCAAACTAAAACCAAAACACAATCACAACCGACCACGAGCGGTGCCTCGTGGGACCTGCGTCATCCTGGCCTCATCATGAAGGACGGCGAGCGTGAGGTGCATGAGTTCACGGGCATGTGGCCCCTAAAGCCGAATGTCGATCTCGATAAATTCACGAAGAAGCTTGCCTTTCGTGAGTACTGGATTCCGCCCACGACGACCTTTGCCGAGGCGACCATGATGCTCGGATTAATCCGCGCCGCGCGCTGGTTCGTCGGCACGAGCACGGAGTTCGGTCCGACGCTCTACTTCGTTACGCAATTCGACGCCAGTCTCGAAAAGTATTTCGACAACTTCGTCCTCAACGGGAAAGAGAACCTGGAAGCGATATGGGGCCAGTGCATCGGATGTCCGACGGGTCCGAAGGCCACAGCGCGCGACATCGTTCAATACATCGCGCGTGGTCAGATCAAGACGTTGGCCGTTTACGATGCCTGGCCGGCCCTTAGCAACAGCACGGTTGAGAAGCACGCCGATTGGTACGCGAAGACGCAGAAGTTTCAGCGCTCCGTCGCGAAAGGTGACGGCAAACTCGAAGACAAAGTCGACGCATTCTTGGCCGAGCTCGCGAAACCATTCGATCACATCCGCAGCGCCGCTGCCATCGACACTGAGGCCGCGAACCAGCCGCAGTTCACCGATGTTCCGGAACGTCTGGGTGTAACGAGAAAGGCCGCGTAACAACAGAATTGGCAGGTAGGTCGGCTTTGGGTTCTAACCTCGGGGCCGATCTGAAAAGTCCGACCTAACCGAAAATAAAAGCGAGGAAAAAAATGAAACAGAAGGAAACGTCTATTAAAAACCTTCGGGTATCACACCCAGACCCGGACGGTCTGCCAGACCTTAGGCCGGTAGAAGTCGGGGAGCTATGGGTGAACCCCGTTACTAAAGAACGGGTCACGATTCTGGAACGTCCATGGGACAATCCCGAAGGTCGGGCTGCTGCCGAGTTATCCGCGCTAGTCGGCGCGCGTGTCGCCGGGGCACACTATCATCCTCACCTGGTCGAAAAATTCACCGTCCTCGAAGGTGAACTAACGGTGCTGCGTGATCGGAAAACCAGCATTCTTCATCAGGGTGAAACCGCCGTGATTCACCCAGGCACATGGCACGACTGGTGGAATGCGGCGGACCGCGACGCGCTTGTGCGGGTGGAAGTCACACCGGGCGATCGGTTCTTATATATGATCGAGACCTTCTTCGGCCTCGCGCGCCTGGGTTACACGGACAGCCACGGTATGCCGTCGCTCCTGCAAAGCGCGCTCACCGCACGGGAATTCAGTGACGTGATCGTGTTCCGTTCGCCGCCCCCGTTTGTGCAGCGGGTAATGTTTGGCGCGCTGACGCCAATCGCGCGCTTGCGCGGCTATCGGGGAACGTACCCGGAACTCTCGCGTATGGCCCTGGCGCCTCGGACGCAGTCGAAAACCGCCGTCCGACTAGCTGGTGCTAATGAACAGCTGCATTCCGGCGTTGAACACCGGACAGCTTCCGTCGCATAAAAGAGTCAAAGGAGATCACTAAATGAACGCACAAAATTCTCCGCGCTGTCTGACCGCCGCTGACCTCAGGGAAAACCTTCGCGACATTCAGGACAACGTGGTGATGCCCATTCTAATGAGGTATGGACGTCACCTCTTCCTGAAATTTAGCGATGGCGCGAAAGGTCGCGCGTTCTTGCGGAACATGCTTAAGCGCGTCAATGCGCGGCCGGAAGAGCACGGCACCAAGTTCACCGTGAACGTCGGTTTCACTTTCGAGGGGTTGAAAACAATCGGGCTGTCACAGCGATCACTCGACAGCTTCCCGAACGCGTTCCGCGCAGGCATGCGCGCGCGCGCCGGAGAGGTCGGTGACACCGGACCACACGCACCGGAATTTTGGGAAGGCGGCCTGGGTGGCCCTGATATTCATGCGATGGCGTTGATTCGCACAGGGAGTGACGAGGGTCGCGAGGAAGCGACGCGAGTCATTCGCGCTGAAATGGACGCGATCGGTGGGATCGAGATTCGCTTCGTCCAAGATACAAAAGCCCTCGCGCATGAAAACGGTATCGGATCAGAAGGCGAGCATTTCGGTTTTGCTGATCCAGTCTCGCAGCCGCCAATCGAAGGCGCTGATATGCCGTGGTATCCGGGGGATGGTGTGCAAGAGGCGGATGGCAGTTGGCGCCCGATCAAACCGGGTGAGTTCGTGTTGGGTTACGAGGATGAAGTTGCCAACCAGGGATCCAAGCGCCTGAGCCGTTCGAACTGCGAGTGAACGGCACTTACGTCGTCTTTCGCAAACTCTATCAAGACGTCGCGGCATTTCGTCGCTATCTCGCGACCGCGGCAAAGTCACTCTACCGTTCTGACGATCAACATCATCAGGAATTGGTCGCGGCGAAGATGATGGGTCGCTGGCGCAGCGGCTGTCCCGTCGATCTGTCGCCGGACAAGGATGATCTCGCAATCGCAGCGGATCCTGAACGTCGTAACAATTTCACCTATGCCGGCGACGACGATGGTTTGCGTTGTCCGATTGGTGCGCACCTTCGTCGCAGCAATCCGCGGGCGACGCCGATGAAACGCGCAACCGCAGTGAGGCGTCATCGCTTGCTCCGGCGCGGCGTAGAGTACGGTCCGCATCTAGCCGATGGCGCGCTCGAAGACGACGGGGTTGATCGCGGTCTGATTAATCTCTTCATCAACGCCGACATCGAGCGGCAGTTCGAGTTTGTGCAAAAAGAATGGATGCATGGCGGCGAGTTTCTCGGACTCGATCCGAACGAGCAGGACCCGATCAACGGTCTTGGAGGCGAAGGTTCGCAGATGTCTGTGCCCGGCGCGAAGCAACCATTCCTCTTCGATTTGCCCACCTTCGTAAAAGTAAAGGGCGGCGAGTATCTCTTCGTTCCCGGAGTCAAAGCTCTAGAAGGGCTGATCGAACAAAAATTCTAACCCGCTAACTCTGGAGGTAAAATTATGTCAGATCATTTTAGCGGACCAGCGGTGATGGGTGATCCAACAATCGACATCACCGACTTCTACGCTTTCGTCAGTCCTGAACGCGCGGGGAATCTCGTCCTAATCATGGATGTGTTTCCGTTGGCAACGGCGCAATCATTCTTCAGCGATGTTGTCACCCACCGGTTTCGTTTGCGCCCGCTGAGCCGCTCGGGCAACGCAGTCACATCAGGAACGGCAGAATACACGATCGACATCACGTTCAGCGACGTGCAGGACGGAACTTCGGTTCAAAACGCACACATCGTCACATCGGATGGACGCGAGGCGAGCTTCATCGTCGGCACGCCATTCGAGCAGGACGCGATGCGCGTCTTCGCCGGATTGGCCAGCGACCCTTTCTTTATGGATGTCGAAGCCGCGCTTCGTACGGACATGTCGGGCAAACTCTCCTTTAACACACGCGTAAACACTGTTCAGGATCGGGATATTCTGGCAATTGTCGTCGAGCTCCCATTCGCCTCAATCGTCAAACGCTTCGGTGGCGTCACACTGATTGGCGCCATCGCCGAGAACGTTGTAACCCGTCACGGCAGACCAATCCGAATCGAACGGCTAGGCCGGCCGGAGATTAAGAATTTCGTAATGGCGAACCCGATGCGCGATCCGCGAACCAAGGGTCTTGAGCTGCGGGACCTATATAATAAGGAAGATGCCTTTGCGCTTTCGCCGGTCTATCGACCTCTCTACGAGTCGCGCTTCGACGCCAACCTAGCATTCTTCGATCAGCTCGATGGCCAAACCACATGGCCGATCGGAACAAACGGACGTCACCCGCTGCGCGATCTCCTGGTGGGCGATTACCTGATCCTTGATCTCGCCCGTCCCTTTGCGCCAGGAAACTTTCTCGAAATCGAGCGGTCGTTAGTCAACAACCAGCCAAACAACAGCTCAGGCGGTCGCTGGCTCGATGACGATATCCTGGACGAAATGCTCACTCTGTTCGTCAACGCCGGAAAAGGTCAGCGTTTTGGCGATGGCGTCGACGCGCCCACGAAGCCAGCAAGCAAGATGTTCCCCTATGTGCGCGACCCTAACAAGGCGGACCTGCCGCTGCCTGCATTCTTACAAGGAACGTAAATTATGGATACTAACTTGAAAAACAAAGGCGCGGTCGTCACGGGCGGTGCATCCGGCATCGGCAAAGCGATCACGACGGCGTTCATTGAAGCTGGTGCGAGCGTCTTGATTTGCGATCTCAACGCCAAAGCAATCGAGACCGTTGTCACCGAGCTGGGAGATCGCGCACGCGGTCGCGTTACCGATGTGTCGGATGAAAGCCAGGTTGAAGGCGCGATGCGCGAAGCTCGCGAAGCATTCGGCTCACTCGACATTGTAGTGAATTGCGCAGGCTTCGGCGCCATTTCACCGCTAACTGATCTTAGCGGTGACAAATGGAAATCCGTCCAGGCAGTGACTCTAGGCGGAGTCTTCTACGGAGTGAAACACGCGGCGCGACAGATGATCGACCAGGGATATCCAGGCGTCATCATCAACATCTCCTCAGTGAACGCGCGCCAGGCCGGCGAAGGGCAAGTAGCTTATTGTGCGGCTAAGGCCGGCGTGGACATGATAACGCGTTGCGGCGCGTTGGAGCTCGGTGGGCGCGGTATTCGTGTTGTCGGCATCGCACCAGGATTAGTCGAAACGCCACTGACAAAGCACGAGCTCGAAAATCCGGCTATGCGCGAGCTTTTCCTTTCGATTATTCCGATGAACCGGCCGGTGGCAGCGACGGAAATTGCTGCTGCCGCTTTGTTTCTCGCCTCCGATAACTCCAGATCGATCAACGGTGACACGATCGCGATCGACGGCGGTTCTTTGACACGAGGTTATCCGGCGCTGCTTACCGGTTTGAAGAAGGCTTCATGATGATGATCGAGCCGAAGCATTACACGAGCGGGCGAATTGCTCTCGCTAATCTTTCGGGGTCAATCGTAAGCCTCGAACTCTGCCGCGCCGAAGCTACGAGCTTCGACAACCTGATAGCTTTGTCGAAGCTACTGTTTCTTCGCGGCGACTTGCTTGGCCGTATCGCGGACCATGACCGCGCGGAGCTCGTGGCGACCGAAGCGATTGCTTTGTCGCCCGACAGCGCGAGCGCCTTTTATATCCGCGCGCAACTGTCGGAGCGGTTCCATCGTTTCGCCGAAGCAAAGACGGCTCTCGACCACGCCGCTGCCGCTGGATATCCGAGTCGTAAGATCGACCTCGAAAAGGCGGCGCTGCTCCAAGCGACAGGTATGTATACAAAGGCGCTGGCGTTGCGCGAAAGAATGGCGGAGGCCGACCCTGGAATTCACACTATCGGAGCGCTTGCTTCGCTCCTGGCGGAAATGGATCGATGGCAGGCGGCCGAAGCCTGCTATGCCGCCGCGCTCGACGCGGACAATGGCACATCGCCAATTCCATGCGCTCAACTTCTCTTCGAATGGGGCGTGAACTCCATGCGTCGCCATGATCTGGATCGGGCGGAAACAATCTTTGTCGAACTCGATGCGATATTTCCGGCGCACGTCCCGGGACGCGGGCATCGAGCCGAGGTCGCACTCGCACGCGGAGATTTGGACGATGCTGAATCGCTCGTTAGGCCACTGCTCGAAATTTCCGACGATCCTGAATACCGCGCGATTTACGCGGAGATTCTCACCGCGCGCGGTGACAGCAAAGCGGCGTGCGAAGCAGCTCGCGCAGCGGCGGCTTATGAGCAGTTACTCGCGCGCCGACCTGAGGCTTATGCCGATCATGCGGCGGCTTTCTTCATCGGGGTAGGAAATCGACCGCAACGCGGCCGCGATCTTGCCTTGGCAAATTGGAGGCTCCGCGACACACCGCGCTCCCGCAATCTTCTGGTCAGGGCGACGGCAAAGGTGGAGCGATACGGCTCGATGGCAAAGGAGCGTGCCGCATGAATTCTCCGAAGAAGGTAGTGATCATCGGCGCTGGATTCGCCGGCATGGCCGTTGTCCGTGAGTTACGCCACACCAATGCCAACATCACGGTCGTCGATCGTAACAATCATCATCTTTTTCAGCCATTCCTTTTTCAGGTGGCAACGTCGATCCTTGAGCCCGCGGAAATCGCGACGCCGATCCGCTCGCTCTTGCATGACATGCCAAACGTAGAGGTGGAAATGCGCGAAGCCAGGCGCGTTGATACAACGCGGCGGGTCGTTGTGATGAACGAAGGAGGCGAGCTTCCTTATGATATCCTGGTCATCGCAACCGGAGCGCGGACCAGTTACTTCGGTCACGAAGCAGAATGGGCGGAACACGCGCTTGGATTGAAAACACTCCCCGACGCGATCGCCGCGCGCAATCGACTCCTAACTGCTTTTGAGCGCGCGGAGATGGAGCTCGACCCGGCCAAACAAACGCGTGACATGACCGTGGTCGTGGTCGGCGGCGGGCCGACTGGCGTTGCGATTACCGGCACGATCAGCGAGTTCGTGCAACGAACTTTGCCGTCTGACTTTCGCAAGATCGACATCCGCCGTGCGCGTGTTGTCTTAGTGGAAGCTGGTCCAAGGTTACTGCCTGCTTTCAGTGAAGAGCATTCAAGTTACGCGACCGAGGCGCTAAGGCGTGCCGGAGTTGAAGTAAGACTCGGTGTTTTAGTGACCAACGTTGACGCGCTTGGCGTCACAATCGGCCAGGAACGGATCGAGGCAGCAACCGTGCTTTGGTGCACGGGTGTGCAAGGAGTTTCATTAGCCAGAACGCTCGGTGTTTCTCTTGCGCCAAATGGAACCGTTTCAGTCGAAAAGGATTTCTCGGTTCCCGGTCATCCCGATTGTTTCGTTATCGGCGATGCGGCCCATGTGATCGGACCCAATGGTCGCCCGCTGCCCGGGCTGGCATCGATCGCGCAACAACAGGGACGTTACGTTGGCAAACTGATCGCCGCGCGGGTCGCCGGCACTACCGTGCCGGTACCGCCCGAGCCAATCCTGCCTAACAAGGTGGCGACGATCACGCGGCATGTCGGCGTCGCAGAATCTCGGAATCATTCCATAACCGGTTTTGTCGCCTGGTTGATGTGGGGGCTGCTCCATCTTCGAACGCTGTCGGACGGTCATTCCAAGGTAGCGATTATGGCAAACTGGCTGCGCCTCCTTGCTACTTACCGTCGCAGCGCGCGCTTGATTGTTGAGCCATCGTCGGGAACCACGAGCGCGGAAGAACCCTCGATGAAAGCGGCATAATCTGGTGATGGGAAATCGTTGTATGAACCGATCGTTTCCGCTCGCGCTCGTTCCACTGCTTATCCTGGTCGGCACTGGTTCTGCTCAGGATCAAACGAGCGGCCAGACTTTTCATGATCCTACCGGGCGGGTGTTCGAACTGGTCCTGCCGAGCGAACATTTGTTCGGAGACTGGAACGGCCTAAGAACAAGACTGGAAGCGGCCGGCATTACACCGCGACTGATCGAAGTCACCGACATCGCCGGCAATCCAACCGGTGGCCGATCTCAAGGTGTAACTCAAGCCAGCAGTATCGAGCTTAGTCTGTTTTTGGATCTGCAAAAAATTATGGAGCTCGACGGGGGCTCTATCTTTATCTCGTCGTCAGAACGCTGGGGCAGCACGCTTTCGAAGACCGATGTCGGCAATGTTTTCAGCACGCAGCAAATCTGGGGGTTTCAAACCATCCGTCTGATCGATTTTTCGTATCAGCAGAAGTTGTTTGACGACCGGATTGAGCTTCGCCTCGGACGCTTCGCGGGCATGGATGATTTTCTCGTCTCGCCTTACAACTTCGGTCTGATGTCGAATGCGTTTTGCGGAAACCCATTCGGCATTCTTTTGGACACACAAGGCATGAGCGCCTACTACGGAACGTGGGCGGCGCTCGTGAAGGTGAAGCCGACCGAGCGCAGCTACATTCAGACCGGCATCTACAACGGTGACCCCGATGTCCGCGCGAACCGACATCATGGCGTGGATTTTTCAATGAGCGGACCGCCGTTTGTGATCACGGAAGCAGGCTACCAAGTTAACGGACTGCCCGGTGACAATCAGTTACTCGGCAATTACAAGGTCGGGTTTTGGTATGACGATGCGGTCTTCAGCAATTTCAACACGGGCGCCAGAAGACGCGGAAGCTGGGGCTTTTATGGACTTTTTGATCAAGTCGTCGTTCCCTTTGGCAGCCCGGGCAGTAACCGCGGATTCGGCATCTTCGGATCCGTCACCGTCGCGCCCGATCCGGAGTTTCAGCAGCTGCCCCTCTTCGTCACCGCCGGATTTTCGGCGCGTGGAATGTGCGATGCCCGGCCGAGAGATGCACTGACCTTCGCCGTCGCCTCCGGCAACTTCAGCGATGACCTGCGACGAGCCCAGCAAAAGGGCCGTGTGCCGGGTCCGCCGGGCGGTCAGCATAACGAGACGGTAGTCGAGCTCACTTATCGCATCGATCTACACAAAGGCGCTTTCTTTGTGCAGCCCGACCTCCAATATATCGTTCAGCCCGGCGGAACGAGCCATGTCGATAACGCCCTGGTTCTAGGCGCTCAACTTGGGTTTAACTTTTAACCAGGAACAATCCCATGACGCTCTTCTCGGTTCTCGCTCTCGGCTTCCTGCTTGGAATGCGGCACGCCACCGATTCGGATCATGTGATTGCAGTTACGACGATCGTTAGCCAGCAACGGAATGTCTTAAGTGCTGCACTTACCGGGATTTTCTGGGGGATTGGGCACAGCCTCACCTTGTTCACTGTTGGCGGCGCCATCATTCTCTTTGGGGTCGTCATTCCCGAACGAGTTGGGATGAGTCTCGAATTCTGTGTGGCAATCATGTTGGTCTTGCTGGGATTGCTTAACCTGGACAGCTTGCGGCGACACCCAACCGACGCCCATCGACAGTCACACGTCGGTGGATTTCACATAAGACTTCGTTCTACAGTTATCGGTGTTGTGCACGGGTTAGCTGGGTCAGCCGCGGTGGCGCTTCTTGTCCTTCCCCTGATTCGGAATCCATATTGGGCGACATTTTATTTGTTGGTGTTTGGCGCGGGCACGATTGCCGGAATGATGTTGATCACCGCGATCATCGCCGCACCGATTACTTATACCGCCAACCGCTTCCGGCTATTTAACCGCTACACCGGAACCGTAGCCGGCGCGTTTAGCGTGGGGTTTGGCTTGTTCCTTGTCCATCAGATCGGATTTGTGGACGGGCTGTTTCGCTAGGAAACCCAATCCTGCGCGTCCGTCGAGCGGGCGCAAGGCTGCGCAAGCTCGCTTTGCAATTTTGTCTCGCAAACAAAACGCCACCAGAATATTGTTCGCATTTACGAAGGCGATTCCAGGAACGTTGCAGGAGGGCGGGGCGCCGTTCCAAACGACGCACTGGACGGTCGTGTTGCAGGCCGGCCAGGCTGAGGCCGATGAGGCGGCGCGGAAAGCGCTCGCTCTTTTTAGCGAAACCTATTGGCCACCGCTCTACACATTCGTTAGGCGGCGCGGCTATTCGTCCTCGGATGCGCAGGATATCGTGCAAGGTTTCTTCGCGCATCTGCTGGAAAAAAACACGTTAAGCCGGGCCGATCAGGAAAAGGGCAAGCTACGAACCTTCCTGCTCGGGGCTTTGCAGAATTACCTGCTGAAACAGCGCGAGCGCATGGGCGCGATCAAGCGCGGTGGTGGGAAGGAGATTGTTTCGTTCGATGACCAGCTAATCGATGCGGAGGCGGCGATGCATGCCACGATGCACTTAAACGAAGTCAGTTCCTACGATGCGGCGTGGGCATCGAGCATCGTTGCGCGCGCGTGGAAGAATGTGCGGCAAAGATTCGCCGATGAAGGCAAAGGTAACTGGTTCGATGCGCTAAGGCCGTTTGTAGTGGGTGGAACAGCGCAGCCCCCGGATCAGCAACAAGCGTCAGAAAAGCTAGGCACAACAGTAGAAAATCTGCGTGTCTCACTTTCCAGGTTACGTCAGCGTTATCGGCATGCTTTGCGCGAGGAAGTAGCGAGCACGGTGTCAGACCCCAAAGACATCGATGAGGAGCTACATTACTTATATCGAGTCCTCACCTCATGAACGCGGCTGGAAGGCCAAAGTCTGCAGTTCGGGTTTGTGCCTCCTGCGGTCAGGCGATGACGCACGTCGGCGCGGATGGCGAATGTATGCGCTGTCTCGTTAGCTTCGGGTTTCTCTCCGAGGAACAAGACGCAGAGGGAAAAAAGCCGGGTGACCGAGTGCGAGCAGGTCCGCTGCGTTACGCTCACTTCGAAGTGGAGATCAACGCCGATGGTTACCCGAAGATACTTGGTGCGGGCGCCATGGCAGTCACTTACTGCGCGCGGGATACGGTTCTTAACTCTACGGTCGCGCTGAAGGTCATCGGCCGGAAGCTGGCCGAGAACGAAACCGCGCGCGCGCGATTCCTGCGAGAGGCGCGGGCGGCGGCGCAGATTCACCACCCGAATGTCGCACGAGTGATTCATTACGGGGAACAGGACGGAGAATGCTTCTATGCGATGGAGCTGGTGCACGGGGAGACGCTGGAAGAGCGGCTGCAACGGGACGGTCCGCTGCCATTAGACGTCGCTCTTGAAATTGTGGAACAGGTAGCCCGGGGCCTCGCGGCCGGCGAAGCGGGCGGGGTGATCCACCGCGATCTCAAACCATCCAACCTCATGGTTGAGCCCGAAGCGAGCGGTCAGACGCTCGTCAAGATCATCGATTACGGCGTAGCGAAGGTCTTGGCGACTGATCCGACCCTGCAAACCCAGGCGGACTTCGTCGGCACGCCCGCCTTTGCCAGTCCGGAGCAGTTTCAAGAGCGGGACCAACAGCGGATCGACACCCGGTCAGACATCTATTCATTAGGCGTGGTTTTCTGGTATTTGCTTACAGGGAAGACGCCGTTCACGGCCGGGTCGATCGGTGAAATGCGAACGAAGCAAGCTGGGCCGCTACCGTTAGACCAGCTAAAAACAGCGCACGTGCCGCCGCGGGCGGTAGCGCTGCTGAAGTCAATGCTGGCGGTGGACCCGGCTGTCCGACCGCAAACCGCCCATGAATTGGTGACGGCGGTTCATCGCTGTCGTCTGCGGTTCGAGCCGGCGGCACGATTGCGCCGGAAGCACTTCGTCGTTGGGGCCGGAGTCTTGGCCGTTGCTGTTGCTATCGTTAGCCTGGCCATCCTTAATTACGATCGAAGCCGATCTTCGTCCGCGCTCGACCGGGCGATCGCGGTTCTTCCATTCGAAAGCCTCAGTTCGAACCAGGACGACCGCTATTTCGCCGTCGGAATGCAGGATGAAATCCTAACCAGGCTTGCGAGTTTGGCGGACCTGAAGGTGATCGCGCGTACCTCGACGCAAGGCTACCAGGCAAAGGATGTGGACCTACGAACGGTTGGGCGCCAACTCGGGGTCGGCAGAGTATTGGAGGGATCTCTCCAGCGCTCGGGAGATAAAGTGCGCATCAATGTGCAATTGATCGATACACGCAACAACGCTCATCTATGGGCCAGCAGCTACGACCGCATGATCGAAGACATTTTTAGTGTCGAGACCGAAGTAGCGAATGCCATCGCGGAACAATTGGATGCGAAGCTGGTGCAAAAAATAAGCCCAAACCCAGCGACAGCTAACACGCTTGCTTATAACACTTACCTGCGCGGAATAGGAATCGAAAACGGCCAATCGAGCGGGAATGTGTCACTGGAAGAATCCGCCAAACTCTATGCCGAAGCCGTTCAACTCGATCCGAATTTCGCGCCAGCTTGGGCGCGTCTCAGCATCGTGCGGGCGTTTCTTTACTACCACAGCATCGATCCGCAGATGAACTCCGCCGCAGCCGTGAAGGCGGCGGCCGACCGAGCGCTCGAGCTCGCGCCGGAATCGGGCGAAGCGTGGTTGGCGCAGGGAGTCTATCGCTGGCGCGTCCTCAACGATCCCGCTGCGGCGCTGCAAACCTATCATGAGGCAGAAAGGCGGCTACCCAATAATGGGCGAGTCAATTTGTACATCGCGCTGGCGCAGCGCCGCCTGGGCAATTGGCAGGAAGCGGAAGCACATCTGCGCAAGGCCATCGAGTTTGATCCGCGTAACACCGAGCTTTGGACCCGGCTGGGGTTCGACATTCTCTGGCCCTTAAGGCGAGCGGCCGAAACACAGGCAGCCTATGATCGTGCTCTGGAGATTTCGCCGAATAGCGAATTCGTGCTGTCGCTCAAAGCGGAGCAGTATGAAGAGGAAGGTCGTGTGGAGGACGCTGCAAGAACTCTTGCCCGCATCCCTGAGGATTCTACCTTCAAGACGGTACTCGTTTGGCGCACGCACTTGGCAATGTTGGAACGCAAGTTTGAGCAAGCGGTCACCTGGGCGAAAAAAGCGACGAGCTCTCCCCGTCCCGGCGAGCCGCACACGACTCAGGACATTTACGCTCTTACACTTCTCGCTTACGCCCAACTCTGGGCCGGTCAAAAGGAAGAAGCACACAGCACCTTCGAGCGCATCGTCAATGAAGTAGCGCCAGGCGGTGCTCTTCGCACGCCGCCTATTCTCCGATCGCGATCTTACCTCGCAATCGCGTATGCGGGACTCGGCGACCGAGCCAATGCGCTCGACCAGGCCGACCGCAGCGTTGCGGAAGACGGGAACGATGCGCTGTTTAAGCCGCTATCCGAAACTTTTCGAGCCCGAGCTCTGGCGCAATTGGGTGAAACCGATGCCGCGATCGATGCGCTCCGGCGCCTGCTGGAAGAGCCCGGCGGACTTCATCCGGGCGATCTTCGCCAATCACCCTTCTGGGACCGGTTGCGCAAGGATCCGCGATTCGAAGCATTGGTGAAGAATCCGCCGCCGTTTCGGTATTGAGTCGCGGATCTGCGCCGGCGGCGTCTTGCCGCGGGTGGCACCGATGTAAGCAGTGCCTTTGACGTTCATAGCCGTCGGCTACAACGCGGTGCCCTCATTACATTTTGCGTAATGCCGCCCGCAAGACTCGGGAAATAGAACTGTAACAGGGAAATCAACGGGAGTTGTACTATGAACACCACACTTAGAATCGAAACCACACCTCTCTCGAGGGTTGTAGCCTTTTCGCTGGTCGTTTGCTGTGTGGGCGTTGCTCCTCTCGCCCTGGTTGGTCTCTGCTTTGCGGAAAGTCTGACTTCGGAGTCGCAGGCGCAGAGCAACGCTCCCTCGACGGGGCCCGTGGAAGCAGAAACCGGTACGACAATACCTCCCGAGGAGTTGGAGGCGCTGGCGGCGCCCATCGCTCTTTACCCGGACCCGCTCCTTATCCAGGTGCTGGCTGCGTCGACTTATCCTCTTGAAATCGTGCAGCTCAAGCAATGGATGGATGAGAACAGGAAGTTACAGAACAAAGCGCTCGTTCAAGCAGTGGCACAACAGAACTGGGATCCAAGTGTGCAGTCATTGTCAGCCTTTCCCGCGGTAGTGAACAAGCTGGCAAATAAGATTCAGTGGACGACCGATCTCGGGAACGCGTTTTTGGCGCAGCAAGCGGATGTGATGGACGCAGTCCAGAGGCTTCGAACAAAGGCACAGGCAAACGGCATGCTCAAGACCAACGAGAAGCAGAGGGTGGAGACGGAGACAACCAATGATGGCGGGCGGGCCATTACCATTGAACAGGCACAGGATGACGTCGTTTACGTTCCATTGTATAACACCGAGGTGGTTTACGGGGGTTCGGGGTATTCCGATTACTCCGGGTATTCGAGTTATTCAGGCTCGTCGGGATACTCAGATAACGACTACTCCTATGTGGGCTATGCTCTTGCTGCGGCCGGCGGTTACGCATGGGGATATTACAATTGGCGCGACCGCTATGCGTCGGTCAACTACGAGAACTACTACAATAATAATTACAGTCGCAGGTGGAACAACAAAGTTGCGAATGACTGGGATAAAAAGGTTAATAACGGGACTAACAATGTAAGCAATTCAGGCCGGAGCGCGGCCAACAGCGCGTCAAAGCTCCCTACGCAAGGGCAAGGCCCCTGGCAACACAACCCTTCCCATCGCGGAAACGCTCCTTATGGAAACAGCAATGTTGCGAACCGGTTCGGTCAGGGCTACAAGGGTTTTACTGGAGGAACCGGTAATCGGACATCGCAGCCAGCAACAGCACGCGCTGCCAATCAATTATCTCAAGCTAATCGGCTATCACAGCCAGGCAGAGGAAATGCCGGCAATCAACTGGGTCGAGATAACTTGTCACGCCCGAACGGGAACGGCGCCCGAGGCGGGGCGTTCGGCCCGTCCAATGGAGATCTCGCGCGCTCTTTCAGCGGCCGAGGCGCCCAAAGTATGGCTCCCTCCAGAATGGGTCCACCCCAGGGGCTGCGTGCAGGCGGTCCGCCGGCCGGTGGTTTCCACGGAGGTCCAGCAATGGGTGGGTTCCACGCAGGCCCCCCGATGGGGGGCGGTTTGCCTGGCGGTGGAGCGCCGCCACCGCCACCGCCTCCTGTCCCATGACTAACAAGAGCGCAGAAGATTTCCTGAAATCGCTGCCCGCAAGCTCGGGAAATAAAGGTGTCATAACATGAACACGACAGATCATCATCCATCCAACACCAGTCACCGCACGCTTTATCAAATCTCGACCTCCACTGCTCTGGTCGAAGGCGTTTACTCTGGCTCGGTCTGCTCTTCGGTTCTGCTGGAGCACGGTGACTTTGGCCTCGGCACATTTGAAGACCTCGACGGCGAGATGGTCATCCTCGACGGACAGATCTATCAAGTTGCCGAGACGGTGCGGCATCGGAAGGATGATTTTCTCGTCCCCTTCGCTTCGATAGCGCACTTTCGTGCGGACTCATCTTTTGAAATCGCCAACGTCGCTTCCTTAAAAGACCTCGAGTTGGCCTGCGACCAACAGCGCATTTCCGACAATCTCTTCTACGCGCTGCGATTGGATGGCACCTTTGAAACCATCCAAACGCGCGCAGTCCACGCCGTCCCGCAAAACACTCGGCTAGTGGACGCCGCAAAAACGCAACGCGAATTCCACTTCGAAAACATAGAAGGCACACTCGTCGGCTTCTGGTCTCCGTGTTATTCGAGCTCCTTCAGCGTACCCGGATATCACTTTCACTTTATTTCCAAAGACCGAATAAATGGCGGGCATCTATTGGATTGCAGCGCACGCAAACTCAAAGCGTGTCTCCAAGTTTTGTCGGAGTTCGACGTTCGGCTTCCGGACAGCGAAGCTTTCCTAACAACTAATTTGAGCAAAGACCCAGCGTCCGATCTGGCAAAAACGGAGTAACACAAAATGATAACCACACAAGCAACCCCAAAAGTAGAAACTAAGACCGGCTCAAAAACAAAGACTGGAGCTGACATAGTTGTTGAGACACTCGAAGCCCAGGGCGTGACACACGTCTTTGGTGTTCCGGGAGCGAAGATCGACAAAGTCTTCGATCGGCTGCGCGACTCGAAGATCAAGACTGTAGTCTGCCGTCACGAACAGAACGCGGCTTTCATTGCCGGCGGTATTGGACGCATGACCGGGAAAGCAGGCGTAGCACTAGTCACGTCTGGTCCAGGAGTTTCTAATCTCGCCACCGGCCTTGTCACCGCGAATTCAGAAGGCGATCCAATCGTTGCTCTGGGCGGCGCGGTCGCAGTTGCTGATCGCTTGAAATCTCTTCACCAAAACTTAGATGCGGTCAGTCTCTGTAAACCGATCACAAAATATTCATCAGAAGTTGATTCGCCCGCGGCTACCGGAGAGGTGCTTTCCGCCGCGTTTCGCGCAGCTGAATCCGACCGTCCTGGAGCAGCGTTCGTTAGTCTGCCGATAGACGTGATGACAAGCGCAGCCAGGTGCAAATCAATCCGACTGTCCACATCGATTGCGCAAGGACCTGCTGCCAAGCATTCCCTTTCCGAAGCCGCGCGTCTTATCGATTCCGCGAAATCGCCGGTGATCCTCCTCGGACTGATGGCAAGTAAGCCGAAGTTTAGCGACGCTATTCGCAATTTGCTAAGCACAACGACATTTCCGGTTGTGGGAACTTTTCAAGCTGCGGGAGCAATCTCGCGCGAGGAGTTTCCTTACTTCGGCGGCCGGGTTGGGCAGATAGCCAATCAACCAGCGGATGCACTCCTGGACTCCGCGGATCTGGTCCTTACTATTGGCTATGATGCGGTTGAGTATTGGCCGTCTCATTGGAACAAGGGAAAAGAGCGACCAATCATTCACGTCGATGTCATTCCTGCGAATATCGAAAACGACTACTCGCCGGCAATTGAGTTGGTCGGAGATATCGCCGAAACGCTCGAAGCTCTAGCCCCGCTTCTCAATCGTTCTCAACTTGCTGACGAGTCAGCTCGATTGCTTCAGATGATCCGTCAGGATCGCCAACGCCTGATCGCCGAGGCAGCGAAAAAATCTGGAGTGCCGATTCATCCCTTACGCCTGGTTAGCGAATTGCAGAAGATTCTGACACCCGACGTGACCGTGTGCTCAGATATGGGCAGCTTCAGTATGTATCTGAGCCGATATCTTTTCAGTTTTCGGGCGCGCCAGTTTCTGATCACGAACGGCCAGCAAACGCTCGGCGTCGCTTTGCCATGGGCCATCGCGGCCACCATTGTCCGTCCACACGAAAAGGTGCTCTCTATTTCCGGCGACGGCGGGTTCCTATTTTCCGCAAACGAATTAGAGACGGCGGTCCGTCTGAATTCGCACCTTGTTCATATGATCTGGATCGACGGCCATTACGACATGGTTGCTACACAGGAACGACTCAAGTACACCCGCACTTCCGGAGTAGACTTTGGGCCAGTTGATTACGTGAAGTATGCTGAAGCGTTCGGCGCCACCGCGTTCCAAATCCAAAGCCCGGACCAAATCGCGCCAACGCTAAAGAAAGCTTTCGATACGCCAGGGCCGGTGCTCGTCGGAGTGCACGTCGATTATCGGGATAACGCGCGGTTGTTCGAAGACGTTCACGAGGGAAGCATCCTGTAGCGCGAAAGAATTGGAGGCGATGCTTTGGACATTGTCTCCAAGAATCCAGACGCTGCCACTCCGGAAGCGAAAGGATTCCACTGCCAAATGAATTCACCTCGGTGCGCACCCTTTCCCCGCGCGATCCAGCGTTGCACGCGCTGGCGGATCTTTCGATCGACGTTCCGTTTTTAGCATCATCGGACAACATCGCGCGGGTCCGCTCCAAACCAGCACCACTGCGAGGGCCACCAGAAATTCCGATGGTGACTTCAATGAACCGATGGGTCGCGACCTGCCAGGGTGGGTTCGTGCGCGGAATCAGCACCACCACGGCCAGCGTCACCCCGGCATAGCGATAACCGGTCTTCTTCATGCGGCACACGTGGACCCCAAGTCCGAGAAGAAAGACGGCGATGCCGAAGGCGAGGACATTGGGCCCGAAGTAAGTCGATTCGATCGCTCCTAGAAACGCGCCAACCGCACTCGCGACGATACGTTCGACCGATAAGGTCAAGGTCGCGCCAATCGTCGATTGCATCACCACCAAAGTGGTAATCGCTGCCCACTAAGCTTCGGGCATGTGCACCAGACCGGCGATCAAGACAGACGCGGTCGCGGCAAAGGCGGTGCGAAGCGCGTGTGCGATCGAGGGCAGATTCGGTTCATCAGAACTCCAGAATTTCATCGGTTGATGATGTCTCGACCAAGAAAGCCTTGGCAACATCGAAAAGGCTTGACGGCTTTTTCGGTACGCCGAAACCGGTTCGGTCCGCCAACGGATAGACTCCAAATTAGACGGAGCGGGTAAAAGAAATCGTGATTTCTTTGAAAGGTCCTTGTCAGAAATCGGGAAATAGAGACGTCCGACACAACAGCAAGAGAACAGGAATCAACAAAATTACTGAGGCGATCGACGTTTCGACTCTATAACATGGACTCAGCCACGCTTTCCGCACTTGCCGCTTTAGGAGGCGCCGCGCTTGGTGGCGTAACGTCTGTCGCCACGACCTGGCTTTCTCAGCAAAGTCAGGCACGAGCTCAGCAACTGACTCACAAAATTTCGCGGCGGGAGGAGTTGTACAAAGGTTTTATCGAAGAAGCATCCAAGAGCTATGCCGATGCTCTCATCCACGAGTTATCCGACGCGACCAAGCTGGTTGCCCTCTATGCGATGGTTAGTCGAATGCGTGTGATGTCGGCCAAAGCGACGATCGCGGCGGCCGACGAAGCGGTGCGGACGATTATCAAAACCTATGGCGCGCCAAACAAGGCCCTGACGGACTTGTACGATCTGGCCGATCGAGGGGAAATGGACGTGTTAAGAGCATTTAGCGAAGCCGCTCGTCAAGAACTTAAGCAATTGGCGATGTAAAGGGGAGAGGGACCGTGGATGCCAGCGGTCTTCTCAGCCGCGTAGTGAAGTCGCTCACCGCTACTCTTGAACATTGTCGTGGCGGCCGCGCCGGGCCTGAAAGGTCTCGCTCCAAATTCGTGAAATAGAGGTGTCATGGAACAGGCATTGCAAGCTCACGAGAAAATCGAAACGCACGGGCCAGCCGTGACAAACTTTGCCGTCGGGTTCGTCATGCTCCTTCCCGTGCTCGGTTTTATCGTGTGCCGCTTAGGGGCATGGCTCATGAGCTGACCAGAAGCCATAACACGGTGTTCGCTATTTCCTCCGGCCGCCTCATCCGCCCGATGGGTTCTTGCGAGGTTACCTGTGCGCGGCCCTCCGGTGTCCCACCGGTGAAAGCGACCCATCATCGGTGTATCGATGTACCCTGGGCAGACGGCATTGATGCAAATGTTCTGCGCCACGTAGTCGAGCGCCGCGGCGCGCGTGAGCCCAATCACGCCATGCTTCGCCGCCGTGTAAGCAGGGTTGCCCTTGATGCCGATATGCGGCTGCAGTTGCGCGCTCGGCGTTTTGATGAGTGTCATTCAGAGGAACTGTGTAAAGCGCACCAGGGCAGAGCCCTTTCCTACCACCTGTTGGCAAAGGGTATCAGACGATGGTCCGTAGATCCGCCGTTTTCACCCCTCCAAAGGTCGCAATTCACCGGTTAGATTGGCCGATGTCAAAAAGGTCCGGACCCCTCCGCTTCAGGGGCTCGTCCCAGGAGAAATGGCCATCGGCGATTTTCCGTTTCGGCTAGAGAAAAGCCGTAAATGACAAAATGGTACCGGACCCTGTAGGCTCCGGGGTTTTTGTATTACATTTAATCCCTAACGAATGACCGTGAGAATCAATTCGTTAGGCAATCGTGCTTCAAAATAACAAGGGCGACAGAGAGTCGGCAGCGTGGTTCGACGCGAAAGATAAACGTTTCAGCTGGATTAAAGTTCCGCACTGGCACGCTCACTTCGAGGTCTCCTAGCCCGCCAAGTTGATACAGGGCCCCAGCCACGACGTCAACGACTCCGGGTTCAGCTACCGGATCTCGCGATCCTTGACGAACACGCTGGATGACTCTTCGTGTCACGCGGAATCGCTTTGTGCTACAGTTCGAAAGTGAAGGCCGTTAGACGCCAACATCAAGTCGAGCCAATGACAAGGCGGCGACAGGTCGGCCGGCTATCGCTCTCCGAGAACTTTTTTGCGTCCGGGTTCAAGATAGACAAGCACGCGCATTCGGATCCTTTGCTGTGCATGACTCTTGCCGGTGGATGCACCGAAATATATGCCGGCCGAACTCACAACTACGGCCCATCCGGAGTAGAATATCTGCCGGTGAATCACGAGCATTCGTTGTCTGTGGATCGAAGCGGGATGCGTTCGTTTGGCGTTGAAATTGCCGGCGATTGGTTCGAAAGTATGCAGGAATTAGCGCCGATAAAAGCCGATACTGTATTCCGCGATTCCGGCGGATTTCTCAGTAATTTGGTGAGCCGGGCGCATAACGAGTTTAAACACTTCGACGAACTATCCTCGCTGATTATCGAAGGGCTCGCCCTTGAACTTCTCGGCGCTCTTTCGCGGCGTGAGAAAGCGACTAGAAACCGGAGCGGAAGAGCCACGCCGCCGCGTTGGGTGGTAGATGCAAAAGCCGTGGCGGAATCGCATTTCTCAGAGTCACTTGGGCTTGGCGTTGTCGCTGATCAGCTCGGGGTTCATCCTGTTCAACTAGCCCGCGAGTTTCGCAAGCACTACCGGATGACTGTGGGTGAGTATCTGCGACAACTTCGCGTTGCCTATGTGAAGCGGCAACTTGCCGACACGGACCTGTCGTTAGTAGAGATTGCGATCGCCGCGGGTTTTGCCGATCAAAGTCACATGTCGCGGACGTTCAGCCGCGCAACCGGGCTCACTCCCGGAATGTTTCGCAACGCAGTGCGTCGCGGTTAATCTCGTTCAACAATTCTGACTGTTCAATACGGCGGCCGACCGGTGTCATACAGTTACGCCAATGAACCGTCGACACTTCATCCGAACCTCCTTGGCCGCCTCGGCGCGCACCGGCCTGGTGGCCTTGCTGCTCCTCGCGCTCTGCCCGGCGTTCGCGGCGGCCGCCGAGCCCGCATTCCGCCCCGGCGTGTATGTGGGCGGGATAGGGCGTCCGCCGAACTACGTCTTCACCAGGCTCGAAGTGAGGTCGGCTGACGGCGGCGCCCTGTCCGCGACGATGACGAAGCCCGTCGACAGGGCCGGCGAGTTCGCGGTCGAGAACCTGCGCGCCGACGCCGCGCGCCTCCAGTTCTCGTCCGACGGCGACACGTTCGACCTACGGTGGACCGGGCCCGGCTATGTCGGCACAGCACGAGACGTCAAGGGCGTCGTCAAGCCCGCCGCCCTGGTGCTCAGGGACTGGGCCCCCACCGAGCGGCTCGAGGCCTATGAAGGAGTCTATGACCTCGGCGGCGGCAAGACGATCGCGCTCAGCATGGGCAACGCGAAATCCGGGTTCTTCTATCTCGAGCGCCCGTCCGAGCTGACGGGCGTGGCGGTCGGCGTGTCGCCCGTCGAATTCATCGCGGGCGATTGCTTCTATTGCGTCGATCCCGTCAGGCTGCGCTTCAAGATGGTCTTCGACAAGGACGGCAAGGTGTCGGGCCTGACGGTCCGGGAGGCGGGCAAGGAGAGGTTCGCGCCGCGGCTCGACCTCTATCGCGAGGAACGCGTCACCTTCACAAACCCGGCGGGAGTTCAGTTGGCGGGATCGCTGTTCCTGCCTTCGGGACCCGGACCGCACCCGGCCGTCCTCATCGGTCACGGCTCGGGCGGGCAGTCGCGCCACGGGTTCTACGCACGCATACGCTTCATGGCCGACGCCTACGCCCGCCGGGGGATCGCGGTCCTCACCTACGACAAGCAGGGCGTCGGCGACTCCAAGGGCAATTGGGAGGAAGAACGCCTCGGGGCGCTCGCCGAGGACGTGGCCGCCGGCCTCCGCTATCTGAAGACCCGACCCGAGATCGACGCGGACCGACTGGGACTGTCGGGAGCCAGCCAGGCGGCCATGATTCTTCCCCGCGCGGCGAGCCTGGTTCCGGGCGTCCGCTTCATGCAGCTGCGCGTCGGCGCGGCGCCGATGAAGGTCGAGCAGCAGGAGCGGCTGCGCCTCCTGGCGCAGATGCGCGCCGACGGCTTTCCCAAGACCGAGATCGACCGAGCGATGCGGATGCGCGGGCTGATCGACGAATGGGTCAAGACGGGCAAGGGCAAGGACCAGGTGGCCGCCGAGTGGGCCAAAGTCGAGAAGGAGGACTGGGCAAGCTACATCGACGGCCTGCCGGCGGGCGACGGCGCCTGGCTGCGCGACGCCTTCGCGTTCGACTCAGCCCCTGATCTGATCGCGTTCACCGGCGCCTTCCAGACGCTCTTCGGCGCCCTGGACCGGATCACCCCAACCAAGGAGGCCCGGCTCCTGCTCGAGGCGGCGCTGGCCAAAAGCCAGATCACCGACGCCGAGGTCGCCGTCGTCCCCGGTGCCAACCACGACTTCATGCTGGCCCGCACCGGCGGCGAAAAGGAGACCTTCAACCTGACGCGCTTCGTTCCCGGCCACCACCACGATGTCGCGGAATGGGCGGCAAAGCGGTTCGGGCTGCCGCCGAGGCGGCCCTAGGCGTGGCGCAAGAAAGGCGGTCGGGATGGTCGTTGCCGGGCAATATCGCAGTGGAGATCGAAGCGATTTTCGAACTCGAAGGCTGATGGAAAACTGATGGACAGGGATTGGTACCACATCACCAACGTAGCGATGGTGTCGACACCTGCGCTGGTCATCTATCCAGAACGCGTGCTCGAAAATATTCGTCGTGCGATTGGAATTGCCCGCGGTCCTCAACGATTGCGCCCGCACATCAAAACGCACAAGTGCGCGGAAATCGTAAAGATGCATTTGGATCTTGGCGTCAGGAAGTTTAAATGCTCAACGCTCGCAGAGGTCGAGATGGCGGCGCGGGCAGGTGCCTCCGATTTGCTCTTGGCGTATCCGCTCACCGGTCCGAATTACCAGTGGTTTCAGGCGGTGCGTGCCACTTTTCCTTGGTCGCGAATCGCCGCAGTCTGTGATAACGCGGCAAGTGCACGTGAGCTCTCGGCCATTGGCGAAAACTCGGGAGAAAAAATCCCGGTGTATCTCGATATCGATTGTGGGATGCACCGAACAGGCATTGAACCCGGCGACGCCGCGGTTGAGTTGGGGAAAACTATTCGCCAACTGAATGGATTGGAACTGGCCGGGCTGCATGCATATGACGGCCACATCGATGGTGCAGATGCTGGGGAGAGGCGCCGAGAATGCGAAGAATCATTCGCGCCCGTGCTGGTGCTGAAAAGCCGGCTCGAGGCAGAAGGAGTGAACATTCATGCCGTGATTGCCGGCGGGACACCGACCTTTCCCATTCACGCAGCCTATCTGGATCGTGAGTGCAGCCCGGGCACCTATGTGTTCTGGGATTTCGGCTATCGCCGATTCGCTGATCTTGATTTTGAGATCGCTGCATTGGTGCTCGCGCGGATTGTGAGCAAACCTGCGCACAACAGATTATGTGTCGACCTGGGCTACAAAGCGGTCGCTTCAGAAAGCCCGCCCCCGCGCGTTGAGTTTATGAATCTGCCGGATGCCACAGCGGTGGGACACAGTGAGGAACATTTAGTCCTGGAAACGCCGAACGCGACCACTTGGAACGTTGGAGACGTGCTCTACGGCATTCCGCGGCATATCTGTCCCACCGTAGCCCTGTACGATGTTGCCTGGCCTATCCTGAAGGGCACGGCGCAGGACCCATTGCGGATCCAAGCTCGCACACGCATTCTCACAATTTGATCGCATGCCTTCCTCGGGCGCGCTGTTGCTTTATGCGGAAACGGTAATGTCGACGCTTATGCACACTCCGCGGCTTCTTTTCGCCTCCACGTTTGTTGCTATTTCTGCTGCACGCGCGGAAACGCCAGTCGCCGACCTTGTTAAGCCGCCAGCCAATGCGCTGCATCTCATCATTAGCTCCACGGGAGGCAAACACGGCGATAGCTGGATCTGGCGTGGACCCGATTGCAGTTGGATGGGCCGCGAAAGCATGGTTCTCCGCGGCAAGGTCTTTGAGTTCGATTCGGTGGCGAAAGAAAACGTCGATGGTTTGCCGAACAACGTGACGGTGCGCGGCTTCACGCCAACGGGCGATGCCGGCGAAACCTTCGCCATAAGCGACGGTGAAGCAAAATGGAAAAGCCCGATCGATGCTGGTTCGAGCAAATCGACGCGGGCCTTCTACATTGCCTATGGCGGACCTGCCGGCCTTACCGCACAGTTCCTCGAGCGTTTACTCTCCACCTCGGAGAAATCGCTCGCCTTGCTACCTGGCGGCAAAGCGACGGCTGAGAAGCTAACGACTCTCGAAATTGGCGAGGGTGACAAGAAAAGGACCGTAACAGCCTGGGCGATTTCTGGTCTGAGTAATTCACCTGTTCCGCTTTGGACTGATGACAAGAACAAGTTCTTCGGCCTCGCGGTGGGTATGTCGTGGTTACCCGAAGGCTACGAGAGTGAACGAGCCAAGATGGAGAAAGCCCAAGACGAAGCTTTCGCCGCGCGCATGCCCGCGCTAGCCAAGTCGTTAGCCAAGACTCCGGACAAACCCGTCGCCTTCACCAATGTCAGGTTGTTTGATGCCGATGGCTTACGCTTCCTGGAAAACCAGACCGTCGTAGTAAACAAAGGCGTCATTGCTAGCGTCGGACCATCTAACGAGACCAAGGTGCCAGCCGACGCTCAGGTGATTGACGGTAAAAGCAAGACTCTGGTGCCAGGCATGTGGGATTGTCACCTGCACGTGGGCGATGATTACACCGGCCTGCAAGAGCTCTCGTTAGGTATTACCTCGGTCCGTGATCCTGGAAACGATGATACTCGCACGATTGATCGACGCGAGCGCGCGGCCAAGGGCGATCTGCTCTTTCCTCACGTTTACCCCTCTTCACTTATCGATGGTAAAGGTCCCAACACCGCACAGGTAGCCAACGTTGCCACCAGTCAGGCCGAAGCCATCGCGTGGGTCGATAAGGCGAAGGCGAAAGGTTTCACCGGCGTCAAATTTTATGGCACGCTGAATCCGGATTGGCTGAAAGCCAGCATCGACGAAGCGCACAAGCTAGGTCTGCATGTACACGGCCACGTTCCGCAAGGGATACGCCCAATGGATGCGATCAATGCCGGTTACGATGAAATCACGCATATCAATTTTATCATCATGCAAGCGATGCCTGACGCTGTCATTAAGGCATCCAACGGCATCATGCGCGTTGAAGGTCCGGGACGTTACGCCAAGGATGTCGACCTCGATGCCGCGCCCATGAAGACAATCGTCTCCACCATGGCGGCAAAGAAAATCTACTCCGATCCAACCATGGTAACTTTCGAGAGCGCATATGTGCCGGAGAATGGCGACCTATCCCCCGCCCTCGCTCCCTTTGTCGGCACCTTGCCACCGACTTCCGAGCGCGGTTTTCGCACCGGTGGCTTTGCCGTCCCCAAAGATCTTACCCGCGCAGATTATCGCGCCAGCTGGGCCAAGTGTGTGCAGCTGCTCGCAAGAATGTACAAGGCCGGCGTACCTATCGTAGCCGGCACCGACGGCTCGGGACTCGAAATCGTACGGGAAATGGAAATCTATCGTGAAGCTGGCCTGAGCAACGCAGAAGCTCTGGCCGCTGCTACCATTACTCCGGCGAAGCTTGTAGGCCAGGACAAGAAGACCGGATCAATCAAGGTCGGCAAGAATGCCGACCTCGTCCTCGTGGAAGGCGATCCTTCGATGCGCCTTTCGGATTTGCGCCAGACACGGTTGGTCATGCTAGATGGCAAACTAATCGAAGCGGATGCTCTTCGGACTGCAGCCGGGTTTTCTGGACGGCCTAAGTAAGACTTATTTACCTGACCGTCTAGACGACGTTAGAAGCTAAGAGAGAGCTCGGCGCTAAATAGGTCTTTAAGTTCGTGAATGTAGAGGTCTTGAATGGATTCGAGTTCCATATCGCTCAATAATCGTATCTCGCCTGACTTGGGGTTGTGTCTATTGGGAGAATGCCGAGGGTAGGCTTTGTGTGCCGAATAAGAAAATGGCGGCCCAATCCATTGGGCCGCCCTGCATAACTTTGACTCTCGGCTACTATAAGAAGAGAGTTAGACCTTGCATACGATCAATCTTGGTCAAGAATCACTCGGTCGACCATCATGCTGTCGCCTTCGCCTACATAGTGCACGCGGACAGGGACGCCGACTTTGATTCGGGTGCGTACAGCGTCTTCATCCAGGGTTTGACCGCTTTTGGTGACATAAGTGACTGTCTTTCCGAATTTGTAGGTTCGCGGACCGTTTTCTCCCTCAAGGACAATCGTTTGCCCGGGTGTGTAGGTGGTGATAGTCCCAGTGCTTTCTGTCGTGGTCGTGGTCGTCGTCGTCGAGGTTTGCGCAAACGCGAAGGGCGCGACAAGTGCAAATGCGAATGTTAAGAATTGTTTTTTCATAATGTTCCTTCCTTGTTCGCCGCGTGCGTTCCAGCTTACCGCGGCAATCATGCTCACTTCGAATAGAACGCGTTGTTTGGCCTTGTTTTTGTTTGAAGTCATAGCGGATCCTGAACCATATATCCATTTCGTCTTCCGAGGTGAGTGTTCCAGTCCGACTTGCTACGGCGCGAGGCGCGGATTGCAATGCGTATGAGAGCGCGGAATTGCTGCACCAACGCCTGCACCGCTTCCGCGGGTCCTGACCGAAGGAAGTGGATTTCGACCGGGAAAAACGACTCGGTCCGCTGCGAAGAAGTCCGGGGTGAAAAAATCCCGTCCCGTCAAAACGCGGCGCACGAAGACCACCTCTCGCGCTATCAAGCGAGCGAAGCCCAAAACCAAGGCGAAAAGCCGCTCATCCACCGCGAAGACCCGTCGAGCCGCTAGCGCACTTCGCAAAAAAGCGCGACATTAACACTATCGCAGCAGTCCAGGATCTGTTTCCCAAGTTACGCTCCCGGGCCCGCGCGGGTTTAGCGTTACTCGAAGATATAATGTAAGCAAAAGGCTCTCCAACATTCAGAAAGCGGTCAAGGAAACACCTCGAAACCGCAGCGGTTTATATCTCGTTAGGGCAACCAACGGCCAATTGAAGTCTATTGAGTTGGGGTCAGCCGCTGCCCGCAGACAGGATTCTCAACGAGCACCTTGTCAATTCCTTGCAATTGGAAGCCGTCTTAGATTAGCCCAAGAGGCTTAATGATAGGGCAAGAGCAAGAGCGACAGTGCCCGAAGCGACCGCGCTTTACTGGTCACTTTTTTACCGCTGATCTTTTAGCTTCTCACGGCCGAAACTCCTTCTCCATCCGAATATTTTTCCTGAGACCGGAAACAAGTCGGCAGCAATGACGAGGACAAGCAGATGAAAGCTACGAAGCCATTATTAACTACAGCGATAGTCACTTTTTTTGCGGTTATTGAAGGAGTGGCCCAAACTAGTACGACAACTACGACCACCACGCAGTATGTCCCCACAACCTCGGTTGTGGGTGCTCGAGTTGTCGCTACTCAAGGCGAAGAAGTCGGTCAAATTTCTGATGTCGTTCTCGACCAACAAAGCGGTTGCATGGCCTATGTAGTCCTCTCTGTGGATCAAAACGGAACACGCAAGACCGTCGCTGCACCCTGGTCCGTCCTTAGATCCGGAACAGACAGTCACACCTTCACGATCCAGGTCGATAGAGAAAAGATCTTCAATGCCCCGGTCTGGGAAAGCACCCGGATCGACGAATACAGTCGGACTGACTGGATCAGTAATGTTTACTCCTACTATGGGGTCCAGCCACAAGCGGGGGTAAATATTCGTACTCACGCCGTCCCCAGGCGAGATGTGACAAACGAGAGCGAAGAGACCCAGCGCTCAACCCAGACAAAAGAACGCCGCACAGAGGGTACTAACCCAGATACTCTCACCCGACCCCCAAGGGGACCCGAGGCGACGAGAGCCCATACTTCCGCCGCTAACGACTCAAGGGATGAGAGCGAGCGGTCACGCTCGGAGTCACGCCGGGGCGAGGACAGAAAAACCGATCGCCAAATAAGAAATGAGGAAGCACCGGCTGAGTCACAAGACCGATCGCAAGAACAACCTCCTTCGCAGCGACGCGCAAATGGCGATGACAGCCGGCAGCACGGTCAGCAACGCGAAGACATGACGCAGCAGCAGCGTCCGGAAGGAACCGAGCCTGTTCCTGGGGCGCGTCAATCGAACCCGGAACCCGCGGCCTCTCGCAATCCTACGAAAGAACGGGAACGCGCTGCTAGTCCACAGCCCGGTCGGGAGCGTCGACCTTCTGGTCAAGATGCCAACGCCAAGCCCAGTCCAACTCCCTAGTCCCGGCTAACGCGCGGGTCTTTAGCCTGACTGTTGCTAAAGCCAAGCGCGTTTGATTGCCGCCGCCGAATGACTGTAAAGCCGGTTCGAGCCCTGTAGGCTTCGGGTCTCTATTTGCAAGAACTCGGCTGGAAGGTTACGTGCATCGAGACACAACGCTACTTCGGGCAAACAAGTGATGGCGAATCACTGACCAGATGGGCCCAGTTCACCCTTGTGACGCGAAGCAATGGAATGCCCTTAGTTCAAGAACCACGCCTTTCTCGGTTTCGTACTAGCCGGCATCAACCGAATGGGTGAAGAGAGAAACTCATCGAGCAAGGTCACATTTGTGTGATACGTCATAGCTTTCGAGATTGCGAGATCGTCGTTACGTCCACGTCGTATAACCTCCAATCCAATACACTCATTACAATGATTCACGAAATAGGGATGAATATCTCGTGTGACCCCTCGAATCGGTTAGGGAAGTTCGGCGCGTGGAAAAAATGGCTATTTTTTTCTAAACCTAGGAGTCACGCCCTCTAATCCTTTGGTACCACTTATATCTCTTTGGCCGCTTGACCATAGGCGAAGGCGGGTCCGGACTGCCGCGCAACAGCGTTACAACGGAATCGTGACCGTTATCGATGGCGAAATCCAATGCTGTTCGTCCGTCAATCATCGCCTGCCGCGGATCTGCACCATTTTCAAGTAGCAGCTGAACCGTGCTTAAATGGCCGCTTTGCGCTGCGAACATTAAAACAGCACCGCCTTCGTTCGTCACATTGCGGACATCAGCACCACGCGACAGCAGTGTTCGAACAACCTCGTCGTGCCCGCACCCCGCGGCCACCATGAGTGGTGTCGTTCGATCCTCCATGCCAATATCAACAGGAATGCCGCCATCAAGAAGGCGCGTGACGATACCGACATGACCGCGCTCGGCCGCGATCAGAAGAACCGATTCGCCACCGTTAATCTGAACGGTCGAATCCGCTCCATCCGCCAGCAGCAAATCAACGACCTCCTCGTGGCCTGATTCGACCGCGATCGACAGGGCCGTCCTTCCGTCGTTGGTAGCTTTATTTATGTCAGCGCCGTGAGCGATAGTCCATTTCGCGGCGTCGATCTGATTATTCCAAGCGGCTGACATCAGCGCGGTCCAACCGGCTGGCGTCGTTTGATTAATGCAGACGCCGTCACCTATGAGTGCAGCCAAGACGGCGACATGACCTGCAGCAGCAGCATACATAAGAGGGGTCGCGCCGTTTTCATCCTGGGCTCGGTTTGCGTCGGCACCACGTTCGAATAGGATGCGTACAACCTCTTCGTGGCCTGCTGCGGCAGCCCTGCCAAGTGCCGTGCGCCCGTTGGCCTGTGCCGTGTTTATATTCGCACCGCTATCGAGCAGCAGGCGTATCGTTGGCGCAGATCCATTTTGGGCAGCCAGGATCAGAGCCGTTTCTCCATCGTTATTCGCGTGATTGATTTTGGCACCATTCTCGAGAAGTAGGCGAGTTGCGCCTACATGTCCGTCTTTGGCGGCCCAGTGGAGCGGCGTCACGCCGTCCTTTCGGACTCGATTTACGTTTGCACCGTGCGCGAGCAATAGGCGCATCACCCCTTCCTGTCCGTAACCTGCAGCCGATATCAAGGACGACGTGCCGGTCTCGTTGAGTCGCTCCGCTTCCGCACCATGTTGCAGGAGCAGCTCGACAATCTGCTCGTAGCCTCCGGCCGCGGCGAGCATCATAGCGCTTAACACATTGGGTTGGACGGGGTCCACGTCAGCTCCGTGATCGAGCAGCATACGGACTATACCCTCATGTCCTCCCCGTGCGGCCTGCAGCAAGGCAGTCAGAAAGCCGCCTGCGGTGCAATTTACCTGCGCTCCGCGTTCGAGCAGCAGTCGGGTCACGCCTTCATGGCCATTTTCTGCAGCCCTCATTAATGCGGTCTGACTATCGCCGCCGGCCACGCCGTCGATAAGCACGCCATGATCGAGCAAGAGGGACACGCTCGGTTCATTGCCTTCCTGAGCGGCTACAATCAAAGCGGAAGCACCGCCGCTTAGCGTCTGTTCCACTCCTGTGCCATGTTCAAGCAGCAGGCGAAGCAGCCCGACGTTCTTATTCACACTTGCTACGACTAGCGGTGTCACGCCGTTATTGTCGGCGCGATTGATGTCGGCGCCGCGGTTGAGCAGCAGTACCGCGACAGTTTCGTGGCCAGCCAGAATCGCGGCCAAGAGCGGCGTCACGCCCTCGTTATCGCCAAGGTTGACGTCGGCACCAGCTTCAAGCAGAGCCGCGACAGCCTCGTCATACCCCTTTTCTGCGGCAACCTCAAGCGCAGTGCGACCGGTCGCCTCTACCGCATCGATTGCGGCACCCCGTTTAATTAAGAAGCGCGCCGTCGCTGCTTGGCCATTTGCGGCGGTCATATGCAGCGCCGTCGCACCCTCCGGATTCCTTTGGTCGATATGCGCGCCGTGATCGAGTAGGAGTTGCACGACCGCTTCTTTGTCGAAAGCAGCTGCTGCCATCAGCGCGGTCATGCCCGTGGCATTCGGACGATCCACGTTTGCTCCACTGTCAAGTAGTCTGCGCACGACTAACTCGTGACCGCCCAGTGCGGCAGTAATCAGCGCCGTCAGCTCGGTTGCCGGCTCGCGGTCGACCTTGGCTCCCCTTTCGAGAAGCAAGCTCACGACCGCGTCGTGGCCCTTCTCCGCGGCCAGCTCCAGCGCCCTGTAGCCACTCGACGTCGGTAGGTCGATTTGCGCACCACGGTCGAGCAGCAGACGGACCACCGCCTCGCGACCACTGCTCGCCGCTTTCGTCAGCAGAGTGTCGCCGCTGGAGGTCGAGGCGTCCACAGAGATTCCGCGATCGAGCAACATCTCGATGACTGCCAGCTCGCCAAGATACGCAGCCAATGCGGCCGCCTCAACGTTATCGGTACGTTCTTCGTCAATCTGGGCGCCGTAGTCGAGCAGAAGCGCTACCACGCTTGGCGCGCCTTTTGCAATGGCTGATGCCAAGGCGCTGATGCCGTCTGGAGTCCTGCGATTTACCAATGCATGGTGCTCAAGCAGCACACGTGTAATCACCTCGTGGCCATTCTGCGCCGCCAGCATGAGCAATGTGCGACCGTCGGGCGATGTAGTTTCCACGTCGGCCCCGCGTTCGAGCAGCAGTCGCAGCGGGCCTTCACGGCCGACCACCACAGCGAGTATCGGAATCGCTTTAACATTCGTTGCGCCAGCCGGTGCGCCCCCCTCAAGTATTGGAGTCATCAACTGGTTCATATCAGCGCCTCGATCGAGAAGAAGGAGCATGACTGCCTCGTGACCGTTCGCCACTGCGTTCGCAAGCGCACTCATTCCACTTGATCCGATGCGATTCACCTCAGCTCCGGCGTCGAGCAGCATTCGGACAATGGTTTCGCTGCCAGTGGAGGCCGCTTGAACCAACGGGTTATCGCCCGCATCTACAGGAGCGTGACGGTCAAGCAAGAGTCTCACAACGCTCGCGTGATTGTTTCTTGCCGCGATGGAGAGAGCGCTCTGGCCGTCGCTCGTCAAATGATCGATCTTGGCGCCACAATCAAGCAGCAAGCGCACCGCGATCTCGTTGCCTTGTTGTGCTGCAAGCAGCAAAGGACTACGGCCATCTGGGAGTGTATGGTCCACGTTGGCCCCGTTATCGAGAAGCAGACTCGCGATTCGTTCGTGACCGTTTCCTGCGGCGAGCAGTAGCGCGGTTTCCCCACTGGACTTCGCATGGTTAGCGTCTGCGCCGTGATCCAGCAACTGCTTCACGATCGCCTCGTGACCGTTGCTCGCAGCAACGATCAAAGCAGTGTCGCCCGTGGGTAGCGTGGGTTCCACCTCTGCGTTGTGCTCAAGAAGAAGGCGCACCACTCCGTCATGTCCGAAGGCGGCGGCCAGGACTAGCGCCTTGGTGTTGAGCACGTTGGCTTTGCTTATGTCAGCCTTCCGCTCTAGTAGAAGCTCGACCGTCGTCGGGTGGCCATTCAGCGCTGCAAAGCCCAACGCTGTCTGATTCTGGGAGTCTACCAAGTCGATCTCGGCGCCACGATCGAGCAGACGCTGGACGACAGCGTCCTTACCCTCACTTCCGGCGCACATCAGAGGGGTCCGACCATCATTCATGGGTTGGTTTGCAGCCGCACCGTGATCAAGGAGCCATCCGACAACGGTGAGAAGGCCTTTTGCCGCAGCGAAGTGGAGCGCGGTCGCGCCGTCCGTAGTCATTTCTTCCGTATTTACCCCATGGTCCAGGAGAAGCTGAGCTATATCTTCGCGACCGCCCGAGACGGCCAACATGAGAGCCGTCTGGCCACTAGATAGCTTATGGTTTATGTCTGCCCCGCGATCGAGCAGCAGACGTACTACGTCTAGATGCCCGTCAAAAACCGCCCGGATTAATGCAGTTTCGCCCTCAGGTGTGGCGTGATTAATTTGTGCTCCATGCTCAAGTAACAGTCGCACCAAAGCCTCGTGGCCCTGACTCGCGGCCGATAGCAGCGCCGTCCAACCTCCGACAGAGGTACGATTGATTTGCGCACCGTGATCAAGCAGTTGCGTAACCAATTCGCCATAGCCCTTCGACGCGGCGTACATCAAAGCTGTCCAACCTTCGTTTGTCGCCCGATCCACTTCCGCACCTCGCGCTAACAGGAGACGGACCACACTTTCTCGCCGCGTCCAGACGGCACTCACGAGAGCGCTGTTACCTGTGCTATCTACGTGATTAATGTCGGCATTATGATCGAGGAGCAATGATGCAAGTTCGGGATATCCAAGACTAGCGGCCAGCGACAGCGGGGTCTCGCCTCTCTTATTTGGGATATCCCTTTCGTCTCCGAGGGTGATTAGCCGTCGGACGGCATCTAGATTTCCGCGCCACGCAGCGAAGTGGAGCGCGGTATCGCCATTGGCCGGAGTAACCCATCGCACGAGCACGAACCGCGCTTCATCAGGCATGAGCGCAATCCGAGTGAGGCAGTGTTCGACCAAGGTCAGATCGCCGATTCCGAGCGCCGCGGAGAACCGACTGCCCTTGTCATGCCGACGCCAGCTTTCCGATCGCGTGACCGGGTCGAAAGCTTCGATCAGGCTCGTGCGCATCAGGTCAAGCGTTTCCGACAGCCGTTCACGATCATCAAACCATTCGATCCAAAGGTCTTCGATCGCATCTAGTTCCTGCGGGTCTGTGATTGGCCGCACGGGTTTGCTGTGCGCTCGCATTTCGACCAAAGCGAGCGTTTGCTGGTTGACGCGGTCCCCCTCGTACCAACTCGCAGCTCGCTTCCAGTAGTCAACGACCGACACGTGAACGAGACGGAGAGTATCCTTCTGGGCGTACAATATCAGTCGATGCTTTCTCAACGCGCTGACGAGAGATCGCGCGTGAGTCACGGCTGGATGGTCAGCGCGGCATCGCCGAAGCAACTTGAGATCACCGCCTTCCTTGATTCCCGTCAGCACGAGCTGGCGCAGTAGCTGTGAAAGGGCCTTGTCCGGATTTACGTGACGCGCCATGTCCGATTCTCGCCAGGCCCGCTCTCCCAGCAGATTGATTACTCCATCGAGCGTGATCTCGCCTTCGAAAGCATCGTTTTCGGGACTGTTGATGCCCAAAATCTTCTTCCAAGCGTTCCGGCGCACCCTCACCATCTCAACCATGAGCGCTGCAAGCAACGGGAGCACTGGACCAGGGTCTTGCTGTCGGCCGAGCCAATCCCCAGTTTCTTTCACCACCTTGTCGATCTCAGTCCGGCTCGCTTGCAAACCTGCGACGGTCAGAGACTGTTCGACGATATTTTCCAAATCATCGATGCTTGGCTGGCCCAAGGTCTCGCTCGGGAGCGTCCAGTCCGGTACGAAACGCCTGAGTTCCTCAAGATGATCGTTCGGGACGACGAGAACGACCCAAGCAAGGTTTTCGTGCGCCAGTCTTAGAAGTACGGTGAGCACGTCCAAAACAGCGAAGCGAACCATGGAATCTTCAGCGGCGGTTACCAGGAATTCCTCGGTTTGGTCGAGCCCTATGAACAGCCGCAGGCGCCGAGCGGACTCGTCCTTTGACGACAGACCGGTCAACGCCTCGCGTACGCCTTCGATAATCTTCGTGATCCGCTCAGACGGCGTGAAATCGGTGATCTGATGTTGACCGTTCCAAAGCTGAGCACCCAAGGCTTTGTTGATCGCTTCTGTCAATCGTGCAAGCGGGCTTTCAGTACCCAGACTGAGAGGGTCGGTGACGAACGCGCAAAATTGACCGAAATCGGGATACCGCCCATGTTGCAAGCGACCGACCAATCCGGCACGTAAGAGGGATGACTTACCTTCACCGCCGCGTCCGGTCAGAACAAGGGCCGGTATAGAGCCGCCGAGACGGGCGCTGAGCGCAAGTTCCTGCAAGCGTTTGAGGATGCGGATTAATTCCCCATCGCGCCCAAACAGAATATCGTAATCCTCCGGCTGGAAGGCGGCCAAGCCCTTGAGTTCTCGCGACTGGCCTTGGTGCTTGGAGATTCCGAGGAGCGCGGGCAGATCTTTTAGCAGTCGCTCGCGCAAGGCCGAAAGGCAGCCGTCTGGGCCTGCGGCGTCGCTACCAAAGCAAGCAAACGGATGACTCTCTTTACGAAAGAAAGCCTCGCAGAACCGGTCGAGCAGCATAACTTGGTCATCGTAGATCGACTGGCGCGAGCGATCGCGGATTCTCTTCTCCCCCTCAGTCAGCCGAGTATAAAGGTGCTCGAAGCCGTACCCGCGCTGCTCCGGAGACAGGCCCGGTGCGGTGAAACGGTGAAGGTCACCCTTGATGTAGCAAAGAAGCGGTGGACGGACTGCTTTATCGGTCTCCAAGCATTCGGTTGCATCTAGGAACTCGAACAAAGTCCCGGTCAGCGGAACAGTGTGCGCCTCGCCAGGTTCCGGCCACGGAAATCGTACCCATGGCGGTAGCTTCAATTCTCGAGGCAACGGAAAATAGTGCGGTAACGGAGTGCCCAGTCGCTCCCCGAACAGACAAATGACGAGTCCAACGTTTGGATCGCTTGTGCGCGGAATGTTTTGTTGCCAAGTGCCCGTCGCGGACCATATCTCATCAACTTCGGTCCAGCGATAGAACTGCCATCGGTCGCCCTGAGGCAGCTGCCTATTTAGCTCCTCAAGCACGATCCGGACGACGTTCGCCTCAGCGTCCATGTCTGAAGAGCATGAAACGAACACGGTCCGCTTCTCGAGACTCCGCCATTGCGTGGACATTAGAACCTCGCCGTTATGAACATCACTCGGTGCGGTGTCAACATTGCTCCAATGGTACCGCGTTCCCTCGCTTCCACTTTCGCGGCGATCATAGACTGAGACGTATCCAAATGGCCATCACGCATTACGACGACCCCTCGCAATCCCGACGGCTCTGCACGAGAGACTTTTCGTTAAAAGTCTTTTTCAAGACTGCGAGTAGGATCGTATTCGACTGTGTGACACGAGAAATGACGCGCCGATTATCACAACGCAGGAGTGTCAAAATGGGTTTGAGTTTCATGCTGCAGCGGAGCCGGTTTTGTTGGACGTTGTCCGGCAGTCGCCGCGCCTGCATTTACTCGCGACGAGGTAGCTGAATATCTGGAAAACAGGCGTTGCCGAAATTTCGACCGACAGGATTGTCCCCCAAGCCGACAGTTTGGTCGTAGCGCGTCGCACGCTGTAAAGTAATAGGGGACGGCCGTCAGGGCGGGTACCCTTCACCAGTTCGTCAAGTTCTCATCACCTTACGCACGATGCAATTGACTTGCGTAGGATGAGTCACTATTACTGTTCAAAAAGAGGCGTCCCAGCGATCAATGTGGCGGAAGGCCTACGCATCTGATCAGTGATTCGCCATCACTTGTTTGCCGGAGGAGACATTGAGCCGGTCGATAATGTTATGGGAGATCAACAATCCAGATCCGGCTGTACACCTAATAGATCTCCTATGATAGTGGACTGGTCGAATAGATGGCGGTTAACAAAGTGCGCGTAACGAATCCCCACATCTAAGTTCGTGTTGCAACCAGTTGAAACCGCCTAACCAATGGCTCGTTCCGGCTGAGTTTCTTGTAATAGAAAAAAACGGAGCCTTACAGGGTCCGGTACCACTTTGTCATTTGCGGCTTTTTCTCTAGCCGAAACGGAAAATCTGGGATCGCGATTTCTCCTGGGTCGAGCTCCTGAAGCCGACCATTTGGAACCATTTTGTCATTTGCCAGATTTTGAGGTGAAAACGGGGTCAATTTCCCCGTTTTTGCAGGTTACGAAGGCTTCTTGCTCACTTCGCCTGCTCTTGGGAAAGCTTTTGGAAACGCGGATCATTTCGCACCGCATCGAACATCGGGTCGAGCCGGAGCAAGGCAGCGGTGAGCGGCACGTTTTGAGCCAGCGCTCCATCGTACGGTATCGAGAGTAGCTTTTGTAAAGCAGCGATGGCGCGGTCGGGCTCCCCCATGCGCGCCGACACCCGGGCCAGGATTTCGATCGGAATAGGACCCCACACGGCATCTTTCTCGATCGAAATCACGGCCATCGCTCGCTCGATCAGTTTGAATGCGGCGGCTTTGTCACCAAGACCCATACTGACCAGCGCGAGATCTCCCATGAGGCTAAAATTTTCCGGCTGTTCTTTCAGAAAAGGTTCCAGTTCGCTGCGCGACTGTCGCCAACTTTCCTGGGCGGCGGTATGATCACCGGCGACTTCTTGCGCCCAACCTAACCAAAAACGCAGTTCGCCAGTGATAGAACCCAACGCTGGATCAGGCTTGGCCAATATCTCCTTTAGCCGAGCGATGATTTGTGGTGGGCGGCGCTCCAGGATCGCTTGGTAAACCTGTGTTTCCAACGCCTGGGGATCTTCGGCCGGCGGGTGGATCAAGGCGAGCAGCGCAGAGGCACGCGGCAGATCGCCCTCAGCTTGTGCGATAGCAGCCTTTGCTGCGAGGGTGTCGACGTCGCTCGGAATAATATCGAGAACCTGATCAAACTTTCGCAGCGCCTCGGGGAAACGACGAAGCTCGATATACAATTGTGCATGCTGTCCGAGCAGGTTAACGTTGCGCGGGTCGAGCCGCTCGGTTTGGTTGAAATACGACTCGCTCCGGTCCCACTGGCCGCGCCGCCGCGCGACAGAGGCCAGCAACGCAGGAATTTGGCTACTGTTCGGTAAGAACTGACGTGCCTGTTCAAAGTAACGCACCGCAGTGTCGTAATCCTTTAGACAGGCGTGATAGTAATTTCCCGTGGCAAGCAGCGCCTCGCCGAGATTGGGCTGAAGAGCGAGGGCTGTTTCGGCTGCCTGCCGTGCCTCTTCACGCAGGGCGACCGTTGGTTGAAGTGTCTGTGTGATGTAGCCGCGCGCGTCCGCGATTGATAGTAGCGCCCAGCTAAGGGCAAACTTCGGGTCCAATCTCACGGCTTCTCTGAGATATTTCTGTGCGCCAAGGGCGTTGGCGGGTGTATATACCGTTTGCACGTTATAGGCCAGGCCGCGCAGATAGGCATCGTAAGCCTCGGGATTATCCGTCGGTTTGGCCGCGATCACTTGCTCTTCCTGACCTGTCAGTTTTGCTCGCAACTGGTCTGCGATGGCTTTGGCAACGTCACTCTCGACCGAAAAAATGTCGGTCAGTTTGCGATCAAATGTATCGGCCCAAAGATGTGAATCATTAGCCGCTTTGATCAGCTGCACGTTCACCCGCACAATGTCCCCGCTCTTCTGCACGCTTCCCTCTACGATGTGGGCGACGCCCAGTTCCCTCGCGATGTCAGACAGGTTGCCCGGCGCGCTTTTGTAATGCTCGGTTGATGTCCGCGAGACCACCTTCAGATCGGCGACCTTGGATAAACGCGTTAGAATTTCGTCCTGGATACCATCGGCAAAGTAGGCGTTGTCGGGGTCGCGACTTCGGTTTTCAAAGGGCAGCACCGCGATCGATTTGTCAGGTATAACAGAAGCCGCCGCCGGTAACTGCGTAGGCGTTGCCGCCGCGTCTCTCATGAGCCTCGGCCGCAGGATTTGGAAGGCGAACGATCCGGCTGCGACAACTGCCAGCGCAATAGTAACACCGACAAGCTTGCGGCCAGTCTTGTGCGTCATCGACTCGTTAGGGTCAACATCTTCGGCGCGCTTGATTCCTTCCGGCGTTATCTCAAATGCCCAGGAAAGAATCAGCGCGACCGGAAAGCCCAGGATAAGTAGCAGAACGACAAGCCGCACCGCCCAATTCGGAATCCCGAAGAACGGGAATACCTGTGTCGCAATCTGGATAAGCAGCCAGCTAACTACCGCATAAGCGACCGCCACCTTGTAAACGTTGCGCCGCTTCAATTCGGAGAGGAAGTTGCGAAGGTTCATTTGGTGATGTGGAACTGCTCGGTTGCGGGCACGATATCCTTCAGCTTCTGCAGCGGATCGCTCTGCTCATTAATCAGTCCCCTGGAATAATCAACAATGGCAATGAACAAGACATCGATGATATCGAACTTCACCTCGGCTGAATGGTCGATCGAAATGAGGTACTCTAGCCGAAGGCGGTTGTGTTAACGAGTTTATTGTGGTCCAACAATTCCCGCGCAAGTCGGGTGAAGGCGGCCGGAAGTTTACCCGATAACCTAATGAAGGGTTTTTGTATTACCGAAACCGTGGCTGCGATGAGGGAGTGCTTCACCTCAGCAACTGCGATGTAGCGTGATGCACTCAGCAGATTTGCACGGCACTTTGGATACGCTAGCGCGGAGAAAAGGCACCAGACTGCCCCGAAGCAATCTGGATAAATGAGGAGCAGGCACTCCACCAGTGATTCGCGATCACTTGTCCGCTTTACGAAAAGTGATGGCGAATCACTTCCCAGATGCAGAGTTTCTGCTGACCAGGCGTAGTTAGCTATCTCGAAGGGGCGATTGCATAGAATCGGGGTATGAGAGGTTCAACATTGGTTGAGTGATGATTTTTGTCGCTTGGCGCCCCGTTAGCCGCTGCTGAGTGTTCAGCGCTGAAGCGACATCAAGGATCGCGGCCCAATTTGCGGCAAGGATTGTTCTCACGTGATCGCGTTCCTTTTGAATCAGCTGCCGAGCGGCCAGCTTATTTCTTTGGGTGGTCATTAAAGCACATCTGCAGGCAACAATACGATCGTGCTTACATCCCATCTGGCCACGACCAGGGACGATTCGGTCAGCCACTGCTTCACCTGCCAGGGCGACAAGAAGATGTTTATCTGGACAATCCTTTGTACGACCCGAGTGGTAGCAGCGACCTAGGCTTTTCTTGTTCGGCTTGATCGATACTTCGCGAATGGCGAGGCCGAGGCACCACGCGACAACGGCGTGCCCGGCCTCATGGTAGGGTAACAATTCAAACGGAAGTAGCGCCTCATCCCCGAAAACGTCAGGCGAGTCAGAGTGCCCATTCCCGAACTTCATTGCTCGGCCGACGATTGTTACCGGTTTGAACAATCAGTTCTGGGTGAAGATCGTAGTTCTGCGTAAGGACCTTGTCTCCCTTTGTAGCATCTATCTGAGAGATGCTCTTAGCTGAATCCAGGATCGAAGAACCGTCGAGTGCATTCAGGTCATCTCGATAGTGGTCGAACCAGGGCACGCCGTAGCGTTGGTACTCACTCGCTGTGAGTGGTGGATGCGGTGGGTTAATACCGGTGATCTGGCGCCATTGCATAGAATTGCAAATGTGGACGAAACAGCGATGCCTTAACGTGAGATCCCAGTCTTCAACAGAGTAGGGGTCGGCGTAGATTTCCTGTCGCATCCTGCCGCCGGCCGCGAGTCCCATACCTTCGACCCGGTCTTCGCAAACGTAAGGCATGGACATTGCAGGAGAGAAACATCGGTGCATGCGTTCGCGCGGAAGCAAATCTTTTGTTAGTTCATCTACGAGATCGTCGAATTTGTGAGGCATACGACGTTCAATTAGCCTCTCAAAACAGGACTCGGCTCTCATCGGGAAGACCTGAAGCTGAAGCCCGCCAACTTCTGCCTTCCCGGTGACTTGTTCTTCGATCGAATAGCCGGTTCCAAGAGGCATGGCCACAAATTGCCGGATAATTCCCTTGCTGACGGCGAAGCCGTCCAGCCAGGGCTGTTCGGGAACGACCAGGTAATTTTGAGGCTTAGCAGTTAACCCTTCGTCCCAGAGGGTTCCGGTGACTGCATTGATTTTACCGGCTGCGACTTTGATTACATATGGGTAACTCGTAGAAAAATTGATCCAGAGCGCTTCGCTCTGGTACATTGGCATTAGAACGCCGCCGCGCTCCAACCACGTTTCAGGTAATCGTTCGGCGTAGTCGTCAACATCACGTAGAGGAAAATAACCTAAGCCAGCGGGTAGAGGATAGGTCTCGGTCCTATCGGGAATACGAAGTGTCCGCTGGAATCCTATATTCAACTCATTGTGTAGATATTGACTTACCGCCCGCTCGCAAAGTCGTTCTACGACCGAAGAAATCTGATCGGCATTAGCCTCTCGGATTACCCGTTCAGCGCGCCTTATTTTATGATCATGCACTGCCGGCATTCCAAAGCGGTCGCGGAGTTTGCGAACCGCGGGTTCACGGTCCTCCGCCAGCAATCGGGGCAGAAGCGCTCGTTCATGTTCTCTAGCCAGGTCACGTAGGGCCGGCGCGAGGCTTGGAAACCGAAATCTCAGTTGATCTTTGTTCAATGTAATCATGCTGTTGTTAAGTTACTTTTGCGGAACTGCTCACCACTTACCCTCCCGGACTTGCTTCGAAATCTTGCTGACTTGTTTGGCGGGAACGCGGCGAACAGAGCGGAGAAGTTCAGCCAACAACGCCGGTCGTTCCTGGATGATGGCGACCAAGTCCGATGGTACCTTTCCCGCCAATGCAAGCAATTTGTCAGGGTTCTCTCCGAGCTCTTCAGCTATTCGCCGCACAGTCGCCTCTCCTGGGGCTGGTTCCCTGCCTCGCTCGATCTTACTTAGATAGGAAGGCTCGATACCAACTCGTCGCGCCATCTGCCGGACAGAATAGCTCCGGTCAGCCTGATGCTTTTTGTGTCGTGCTCGTCGAAGGAAATCACCGAACGCAGAACGAGAGCTCATGTGTAGTGATTACTACACGCTCTGCCCAAAGTCAATTCGGATGATTCACGGGGCCAATGCGCAGGTTCTCGGAACTGACTTCAATGGCCAAATTGTCGTTCGGCGGAACCGATTTGGAGGACTGCTTCACTTGCAACCTGTCGCATTGCATGGTCGCTCCGGCAGATTTGCATCGCACGCTGATAATACCGGCAGCTTCCCTCCGGTCCGGATGGATGCGGAGCACATCGCCGCGAGTGATTCGCCGTCATTTGCTCCCCTCTCAGTGGTCATTGCCCTGAAGCAACAATTATGGCGAATCACTTTCCAGACGCAGATTTCTGCTGATTCACCGTGCCGTAGTTGGCTATCTCAAAACGAAGATTGCGCAGAATCGGGGTACGAGGGGCAGTGCGCACGTTCTCGAAACTGGCGCTCATGTAGCTGAAGCAAAAGAAAGCGCCCTGCGCTTCAGCGCAGGGCGCTCTGATCTACGACTAACAATTGCTTTTCGGAATTACTTTACTTTAACATTCGCGTTCGCCGTCGCGCCAAGGCTGCTCTTGACCGTTATATTTGCCGGGTTTGTCGGCCAGCAGAATTTGCCCACATATCCGGTGGCGTCCTGGCGCAGGGTGCCAATAAGGGTGTTGGTCGAGGTAACAAACACTTGAAGAATCGCACCGGTAAGGAGCGCTCGTATTTGCGCGGGGAGGAAGGCGAGTTGGTAAGCAAATTCATGATAAGGATGACTTGTTTAAAGAGCATACCTTGCTATTGCAGGCGAATCGCACGTAATGAAGTGGCCTAGGACGGACGGGCAGGTTTCTCAACTCCGCCTGCGCTTTTTGATGAGTGGATCGCCGCGATCGAATTCTTATGGAACGCGGTGGATGATGTAATTGTTGAACGTAAGCGGCGACTCCCTTTGCGCCCAACCGACGGCCCAATACCCTCCAGCTTGATCGGGCGCAATCCCGAAGACTTCTGTCGTCGGTAAGCCCCGGATTTCTGGCACGGTCGCCAAAGTCCATTCGGCGCCAGTCCATTGTTCGACTAAAGGGTCGAAGTTACCACGTTCGTCCGACTTCGTTCCCACGGCAACCACATCGGTTAACGAGAGCCAGGCGACATCGGCAAGGTTGGTATAGTAACCATCCGGCAGACGCGGATTGGATATGACCGACCAGTCGCTCCCATTCCACCTTTGTATCAATGGATGGGAAATCCCGCTACCGTCGTCCTCATATTCGAAGCCCACAGCCCAGACATCATTTGAACCCGTGGCGGTAATCCCGTTAAACCAGTTGTAAGTTGTAGTATTAGGTGATTCTACTTCCGACCAATTCGATCCATCCCAGTGAATGGTGAGCGATTCATAAATTTCGTTGCTGGTCTTGTAATATCCGACCGCCCAAAGATCAGTTGGGCTAGAGCCGCCAATTCCGTAAAGACCGTCATAAATTCCAGGTGCGGGCGTACCGACTACCTTCCACGATTGGCCATCCCAGTGCTCGGCAAGAGTGTGAAAGATAATGAAGGTCCCACTGTATCCAACCAGCCAAACATCATCGGCCGCAAAGGCCAATACGCGCGTAAAGCTGCTGAAGCTCGCATTAAGTCTGGCACTACGCGCAATCCTCCAGCTAGCGCCGTTCCAATGCAGGAGTAGTGTCCGCCAGCTTCCATCACTATCGTCAATGGTGTATCCGGCGGCCCAGACATCATTTGTGCTGCTGCCCGATACCCCAGTCAGGTGATTGTACGCGTTGGGAATGCTAGGGCTAGGTATGATTTGCCAGCGTGTTCCGTCCCAATGTTGGATTAACGTTAGCTGATCTCCGATCGCTTGATTGTATGCGTCGCCGACAGCCCATGCGTCTGTAGCGGAAATCGCGGTCACAGCGAAAAGGCCCTGGCCCACGCCTGGGACGCTCGGACAAGGCACCAAAATCCATCTGTTGGAAGGTGGATTAGGATCAGCCGCTCGCGCGACGCATGAGGCGATAGCCAGGAGGACGATAAAGCAAATAAGTCTGCTGAGTTGTCGGGAAGAGGTCTCAGTTAGATTACCCATAGCATATGAATCGCAATAGGTTATAGGTAGTGGCCGCCCCCGCGTAGGAACTTTTTTCCTTCACGCCCTCACCGCCCCCGATGGTGAGCAACCTTACGCCGGTCTGATTTGTGACCGGGCGGGTAATCTTTATGGCACCACCTGGGTCGGCGGGCCTAGCGCTGCCGGCACCGTCTTCGAGCTTTCACCGGCGGGGACCTGGACTGACACATTCTCCATTCATTCGATGGGCATGACGAATCCTTTGTGTATGCCGGAGCTATCCTCAATCGGGCCGGTGAGCTATGGGGTTCTACCTCTGGTTATGGAAGCGACCTCGGAAGCGTTTACGAGCTTACCTCTGAACCAGCCAGACAGAGGATAAGATACGATATTTAGCGAGGGGAAAAAATTCATGAAATCAAGAGCACTCTGTTTCTTCAGTATCGGTACCATCATCTTGGCGTCGCTTGGCACTGGGTTCGGCTCCAGCTTCCGCATCCTGCATATATTCAGCGGCTCGGACGGCAGTGAACCGACCTATTTGTTGCAGCGCACCGATGGCGCCGTTTTTGGCGTTACTTTTCTCGGGGGTCCGGGCGCGCTCGGCGATGGAGTTCTCTATCAGATAGATAGCTTCGGAACGTTTAGCGTGCTGCACGAGTTTGCTGACTTGCCTGACGGTTCGTTGCCTGGAAGACTAATCCAGGCAAGAGACGGAACGATCTACGGGGTTACTCTCAGCGGTGGCGCCAGAGGCGGCGGTACTATCTATAAAGTAGACCTCGGGGGGAGCTACTCCGTCATTCATTCCTTCAATCCCTCAACGGAAGGAAGTGCTCCCAATTTTCTAGTTCAGGTGAATGACGACCTTTTTTACGGCACCACAGCTACCGGAGGGGTGCCAGCCGAGGGTTGTCCCAACCGCGAGCCGCAAGGCACTCTCTTCCGCATGGATGCAGCTGGTAAAGTGACAGCGCTGCATACCTTTTGCGAGGAATTCGACGGCTCGGGTCCGAACTGCGTGATTAAGGCGAATGACGGCTCGCTGTATGGGACGTGTAATGAAGATGGCCCGTTGGGACAGGGCCTTGGTAATGGAACATTCTGGAAGTCGGACAGGGCCGGTAATGTTACCTTGCTCCATGTATTTGGCCCCAAAACCCTCAATGGCGACGAGCCTACTCAACCTCGCGGTATTGTGCAGGCATCTGACAGTTTGTTCTACGGAGTAGCCAATAGCGGCGGACTCTCTTCACAAGGAGCTATCTTCCGCGCCGATGCGAGCGGGAATGTGAAGACGATCCATTCTTTCAATGATTTCGCGACCGATGGTGCTGACCCTGAAAGTAACTTCATGCTCGGGCCAGATGGCTTCTTTTACGGGACTGCCAGTGACGGTGGGTTACCCGTGGCTGACTTCAGTAACTCAGGTGTGGTTTACCGGGCGGATACAACAGGTCGAGTCTGGGTCCTGCACAGCTTTCACGGAGATGATGGCTCAAACCCAAATGCCACTCCAGCCTTGGGTCGCGGACAAACCGTTTTCGCCAGCGCCATCTTCGGCGGCCCAACACAGGACGGAACGACCATTTCGTTCAAAGCTAAACCTAACGTTCCTATTGCTGATCTCAGTTATTCGCTTTCCAGCACAGTGGGATCCGAAGCTTGGAATTCACGTGACTTGAAGTCGCGG